>R05__coassemble_258_pt1 | contig 28477 bp, 18 predicted proteins | sample R05__metabat2_low_PE_040 | metagenome-assembled genome bin R05 | reverse complement strand
GGGGCTTCAACGGAACAGCTCCTCTCCCTGAAAAAATGCCTGCAGTAGCACCGGGAAGAGAGCGCCGCCCTTTCTTATGCCGAGCTCGAGAAGGGCTATGCGGCGGGGGCGGGAGGAGCCGTTTATGAAAAAATGACCTGCACCGGGCGGAGATCGACGCTTCTTTCGGCAGTCGGGGACGGGCAGAAGGCCTTCAGCTATGCTCCTGCGGCACAGGAAAAGTGGTTCCTTTCTCCGGAGGAGTTTGACCGGGATCCGGCCTTCTTTGCCGACCGCTCCGCTTTTCAGCCGGATGCCCTGTATGATTCGGCCTGCTGCAAGTACTATGACGAGCTGCTTGCGGGCGGCCATCCCGACTTTTTCTCCTCGCACGATACGCCGGCCAACCGTTTTCTCCGTTTCCTGGTGGAGACGCCGCCCGACCGGTTTGCGGATGCAGGGGAAGAGCTGCTGGATGCTTCTTCTCTGGCGCTTCTGCCCCGCTGGGCAGAGATCTGCGGAGAGGAAAAGACGGAAGTCCTGCAGCCGCCGCAGGAAAAAGCCGCCTCGGCGGCCCCGGGCGGAGCTTCCGGGGATGAAGAGCTGACGGAAGAATTCCTCTCCATGACGCCCTATGCGGAGATGCTCCGCGTTCTGGAGAGCCGGTTTCAAGGCGGAGAAAAAAAGTATTATTCCGCCTTTTCTCTCAGCGTTGCCGGATTGCGGGGAGAGGACCGCAAGTATGCCGAACCGCTCAAGGAGTTCGTTCGGATCTACGGCCCCCGCGCGGAGCGCTATCTGATCTCCCGCAAGATCCTGTGGCAGCGCTGACCGAAGAAAGGAGAAGATCGGAAAAATGAAAAACGAAAACAGAAAGTCCCCCGAGATCCTGGCGCGGGCGCTTGCCGTGCAGGCAAATGAGCTTCTGGACTGTTTTTCGGAAGACAGCACATCGGATCCGGAGGAGATCCTGCAGGAGCTGTCGGACGTGATCCTGCACAGCCGCCAGATGCTCGCGCAGCTTGCTCCGGACGAGAGCGCGGTCGCCCGGAGAGAGGAAGCGATCCGGCGGAACTATGCCGCCCTCCGCAGCGGGCTTGCGCTGCTTCAGCCGGCGCTGAGCGCAGAGATCCGCGCTGTGTTTCCAACGGCAAAGGAGCTCCCGGCCGGAGAATGCCTGCAGCTTCTTCTGCAGCACTGGACGCCGGACTTTTCCTCCCGCTTTCCGGCGGCCGGCTCCAGGACGGCGGTCCGCGAGCTGCTCCGCGCAGAAAAGCTGGTCGAAGAAGGCCTGCAGGACCTGGAGGACGAGGACGTGGAGGCAGCCTATGAGCGCATGCTGCTCCTTTCTTCCGCGGTCGATGCCTCCTGCGCGGAGGCGATCCGGCAGCAGCAGGAAGAATATCTCTCCGGCAAAGCCGCATTCACGCTGCCCGAGACCCCGGTCTCCCCGGAGCCGGTCCGCCGGTTCTATCTTGCGGAGAGCCGGCCCGGCCTTCCGATGCCGGTCTGCCTTTCCTCCGGCGTGCCGATCCGTTCCTTTTTCGTAAAGCTCCGCCTGGCGTCCGTCGGCGGGACGGCGGGCTTCCGGGGCAGAGCCTGGTTTGCCGATGAAAAAGGAGAATCGGTCAGCAGCGTGAAGGAGTTTGAGCTCCCTCCCTCCGGCGAAGCGGCGGTCACGCTGACGCTGAAGCCCGAGTGCCTCCTCCTTACGTCCTGCCGCCTGCTCGTGCAGAGCAGCGATTGCCTGCCGGATGAGGCCCTGCTGATGATCCCGTATGAAGTAGAGATCCGCTCCTCCTTCAAATGATTGCCCGGTGAAGAAAATGGAAGAGAACCTTCTGCAGAAAAAATTGACGCTCTGGGAAAACCGCCTGCTGGATATGAGCAAGCGCAACCGGATGATCTCCTTCAAGGAGAACGGAATGCAGTGCCTGCGCTTTACGGAGCCGGGTTTTGACGAGCTGTTTGAAAGCCTCGTTGTCCGTTGCCAGGAGCTTACGATCCGCCGGCCCATTGGCCGGACGGAGGAGCAGCTGGCGTTTTCCGTCATTCGCCTGATGCAGCTGCTCGGCCAGCCTCTGCAGGCCTCGACCGGAGACATTGCCGCCTCGCGCCCTCCGGAAGCCTGCGTCCGCATTACCAAAAACATCAAGCGGAATACCGACCTCGCGCTTCAGGAGAAAGGGACGAATATCCTCTTTCTCTCCTTTGGCATGCTCTATTGGCGAGACCGGGACACGAAGCCCGGCGAATGGCTGAAGGCGCCTCTGATCCTGGTCCCCGCGCAGCTGGAGCAGACCACGCTGGAGAGCCCCTTCCGCATCTCCCGCACGGGGGAGGAGCTTCTGGTCAACCCGACGTTTGCCTACTTCCTTCAGGTGAACTTCGGCCTGACGGTGCCGGCGCTTCGGGATGCGGAAGATCTCTCCTCGGTAGACCGGTTCTTTAACGAGCTCACCGAGCGGATCGGTCCGATGGGCTGGCATGTGGAGCGGGAGGTGCATCTCTCTACGATGTCCTTCCTCAAGACCGGCATGTACAACGATCTCGTTGACAACGAGCAGCGGATCCTGCAGCATCCGGTGATCCGGGCTTTTGCCGGCGAGCGGAATGAGTTTACATCGCTCGATGAAGATTCGATCGACTTTCGTCACGATGAGGAAAAGAGCGAATCCGTTTATGAAGTCATGAATGCGGATTCCTCGCAGAAAGACGCCATCGAGCTTTCGCAGCGGGGCATCAGCTTCGTGATGCAGGGCCCTCCGGGAACGGGCAAGAGCCAGACCATTGCCAATATCATTGCGCAGGGGATCGCCGACGGAAAGAAGATCCTTTTCGTCTCGGAAAAGCTGGCCGCGCTGGAGGTCGTCTACCGGCGCCTGTGCGCGATCGGCATTGCCTCGCTCTGCCTCCCTCTGCATGACCCGAAGACGAACCGGCAGGATGTCCTTCTGCGCCTGAAGCAGAACCTGGACGCACCGCATCTCACGCTCAGCGAGGAAAAGCTTGCCGACCTGCATCGGCTGGATCAGATCCGGCAGGATCTTGCGGCCTATGACCGGGATCTTCATTCGCCGGTTGCGCCGATGGGCCTTTCCGTCTTTGAAGCATACGAGCTGCTGTTTGCTCTGCAGGAGCAGCCGGATCTCCCGCTGGATCTGCCGAAGGTCCTGCAATGCACGCACGCGGATCTGGACCGCATGTGCCGCGAGGCGGAGGACTATGCGCATTTTCGCCTTCAGCTGAAGGATCGCTGGCAGACCAGCCCGTGGCTCTGGGTGCGCCGCCGGATCCCGACGGATGCCGCTCGCCGGGCGATGAAGCGGTCGCTGTCGGATCTCGCCGATGCGCTCGCCCCGGTCTGCCGCTTCCCGGTGGAAGGAACGCCCCTGGGCGATCTCCTTTCCTGGGCCGGCGCGGCGGAAGCCTACGCCGTCGGCGAGCAGATCGCGCAGTCCCCGGAGCTCCCGGCGCAGCAGATCCTGGAGCCTTCCTTTTCCGCCGTCTCCCGTGAGGAAAAGCCGGCCGGGCGGTTTCTCGCGTTGCTGGAGGAGCTTCGGGCTTGCGGCTTCCCGGCCGTTGGCGCCTCCCCGGCATCGCTCTTCCGCCTCTTCCGCCGTATGGAGGAGGCCGGCCTGAGCCCCGAAGAGCTCGCCCTTACGGACGCCTGCTTCACGCCGGAAGGGCTGGCCGCAGCCCGGCTGTGCGCCTCTCGGCGCAGACAGGCGCTGCAGGCGCCTGCCCCGGAGAAGGATCCCCGCTTCCGCCGCTTTGCCGGGATGACGGAGGAAGAATTTTTCGCGGAGTATGAACGCCTTACGGAGTCGGCCGATTCGGAAGAGGGCGCAGAAGCGCTTGCTTTGGCGAACGACTACTATTATTTGAAGCATTCTCCCGTCTCCGCCCCCGGAAGCCCGGAAGCGTCCTATCCGGAGGACAGCGCCCTTCTCGGCCGGCACTATCTCCTCTCTCAGACCGACTGGGCTCTTCTTGAAAAAAATCTTTCCTTTGCCTCCGCCCTGCAGACGGACGTTCCGGAAGCGGAACGGACCTCTTGGCGGACTGCCCTGGCGGGGACTGACGGGCAGATCCCGGAGCGGGCCGCCGCTTTGCTGCCGGAGCTTGCGGATCTTTTGCCGCAATTTTCCGATATTTCCGAGCTCGATCTCGCCGCGGCAGAGGAACGGCTGCGGCGCCTGCAGAAAGAGCAGGAAGAAGAGAAAGAGTGCCGCCGCTCCGCCGCGGATCTGCGGGAGCGGATCGGAAAAGCGCCCGGTCTCCCGGCGGCTCTGCTTCGGCAGATGCTCGAAAAGGGAAGCGAGTCCCTCTACGACCTGCTGGACCTTCTGTCGGACCTCCGTTCGCTTGCGCCGGAAATGGAAGCGTTTCTCTCGCTTTTTGAGCCGGAAGCGCGTCTGAGAGAGCTGCCGCTCTCTGCCTTGCGTACCCGCCTTGCCGCCTGCCGGGATTCTTTTTCCGAGATCGACCGCATGGCGGAATACCAGGCCTGCGTCAATTCCTGCCGGGCGGACGGCCTGAGCGATTTTCTGGCGGAGGCCTGCCGAACGGGGAAGACGGAGGAGCTCGGCAAGATGCTGGAAAAGGCCTTTCTTACGCTTTGGATCGATGAGGTCACGGCCGCCCGGGAAAGCCTTGCGTCCTTCTCGGCGCTCCGTCAGCAGCATGCCATTGAGGACTTCAACGATCTCGATCAGAAGCAGCTCTCCTACGCGCGGGAGCGCGTCCGCCGCTCCGCCTATGAGCGGATGCCGCGGCGGGGAGCGGGCCGGGTGATCGGAGAGATGGGCATTCTTTTGCGGGAATTCAGCAAGGTACGCAACCCGCTCACGATCCGCCAGCTCTTTGACAGCATCCCGCATCTCCTCCTCCGCCTGACGCCCTGTCTGATGATGTCTCCCCTTTCCGTCGCTTATTTTCTCAAGGCGGATCTCTATACGTTTGATATGGTCATCTTCGACGAGGCCTCCCAGATCTTCCCGGAAAACGCCATCGGGGCCATTTTGCGCTCCAGACAGGCCATCATTGCCGGAGACAGCAGGCAGATGCCGCCGACGAGCTTTTTCCATACGATGGTCGAGCTCAATGACGAAGACGAAGACCCGGTCGACTGCAGCGATTCCATCCTGGAAGAGGCCGAGGCTGTCCTGCCCAACCTTTCGCTGACCTGGCATTACCGCAGCAAAAATGAAGACCTGATCAACTTTTCCAACCGGAATATGTATTCCGGTAGCCTTGTGACCTTCCCCAACGCTTTTTCCGGCCGGAAGGATACCGGCGTTGAGCTCTCCTATGTGGAAAGTGCCGTTTATGAAAACCGGCAGAATCGGGAAGAGGCTCTCCGCTGCGTGGCGCTGGCGGTCGAATGCTTTCAGAAGCATCCGGAGCGGTCGCTCGGCGTGATCGCCTTCAGCGTCACGCAGGAGGAAGCGATCGAAGAGGCCTTTTACGAATATCGCCGGAGCCATCCCGAGCAGGAGAAGTTCTTTTTCGCCCACCCCGGAGAGCCCTTCTTTATTAAAAATCTGGAAAATGTCCAGGGCGACGAGCGCGACACGATCCTCCTCTCCGTCGGATACGGAAAGAATGCGCAGGGGATCCTGCGGTATAACTTCGGCCCGCTCGGCATGCTGGGCGGGGAGCGGAGAATGAATGTGGCCATTACCCGCGCCCGGCAGAATATCAAGCTGGTCTGCTCTCTTCTCCCGGAGGATTTTGACGAGGTGCGGATCCGGCAGAACGCGGGCGCCCGGCTGCTTCATGACTATATTTCCTATGCCCGCGACGGCGTCCGCCCGGAGCCCGGGGCAGAAGAAACGGCCGCAGGCCGGGATTTCTGCGCCATCCTCTCGGCCTGCCTGGAAGCGGAAGGCTTCCATACCGTCCGCAATGTCGGCTCCTCGGCCTTCCGTGTGGAGCTCGCGGTGGAAGATCCGTTGTCTCCCGGCAGCTATATTGCCGGAATTGAGACGGACGGCTATGCCGCTCACCGCTCGCGCACCGTGCGCGACCGGGAATCGCTTCGCCCGGACGTGCTGAAGGCAATGGGCTGGAAAATGCTCCGCATCTGGTCGACCCAGTGGTACCGCGACCCGGCGGGAGAAAAAGAAAGGCTCCTCGCCTTTGTCCGTGCCTGCGCATGCGAAGCGAGTGAAAAAAATTCAAAAGAAAGGGCGGCGGAAACATGCTCACAGTGATCAACGATTCCCTGCATTACAGCAACGTCACGCGCACGAATCCGCGCCTGAGCGCGTCGGTCGCCACGCGCGTCAATGAAGCGCTGAGAGATCACGCGCTCCTTCGGGAGGGAGCGGTCCTCGGCGGGCGATGGCGCCTCGGCTCCCGCCTGCCGGCGTCGGCGGGGGAGGCGGATCTTTTCCGGTGCGCCAAAGAGGAGGCACCGGAAGCGTTTGAATATGTTGCCAAGATCTATCGCAGGGAGACGGCCGTCCGGCCCGAGGTGTTGGAGAAAATGTCGGCCCTGAATTCTCCCTTTCTGGCTGGCTGCCTGGAACTGGGCAGCTGGAACGGCCGCCCCTATGAGATCCAGCCGTATTTTTCCCGCGGCAGCCTCCTCGGGATCCAATGCGATCTCGATGACCTCAAGGACCGCCTGATCCCGGCTCTGAACGAAGGCCTCCATGCCCTTCACACCGCCGGCATTTTCCACAAGGATCTCAAGCCGGCCAATATCGTCGTCCGGGCGGACGGCTCTGTGGCGATCATTGACTTCGGCGTCAGCTCTGCCGTGGAAGAGGGCGTGACGATGCTCGTGACCAATACGGGCATGACGCCGATGTACTCCGCCCCGGAGACCTTCCGCAATATCTTCCTTGCCGAGTCGGACTATTATTCGCTCGGGATCACGATCTACGAGCTTTTTACGGGCCACGTTCCTTATGCGGATCTGTCCGAGGAGGAGCGGGAGCGGATGATCTCGGTCCAAAAGATCCCTCTGCCCTCTTCTATGCCATCTGCCCTGAAGGATCTGATCACGGGCCTGACCTATCCGGACCTCTCCGCCCGCAAGGATCCCTCCAGCCCCAACCGCCGCTGGACCTATCCCGAGGTCTGCCGCTGGCTCAAGGGAGAGAAGCTTCCCGTGCCCGGCCGGAGCGGGAGCGTTCTGGAGGCCAGACCCTATGAATTTCTGGGCAGGACCTATTCGGATCTGCCCGCTTTGGCCGATGCCCTCGCGATGAACTGGGAGCAGGGGAAAAAGGAACTCTTCCGCGGGAAGCTTTCCGCGTATTTTGAAAAGGTCAACACGGACGCCGCCCGCGTCTGCAAAAAGGCGGAGGCAAAAGCCTCTGCCGCCAGCGGAGAGGACGACAGCATCTTCTTCGACACGATCTATAAGCTTGACCGGACGGCTGCCTGCCTTTATTGGAAAGGGCATCAGTGGGAGAATCTCCCCGCCCTGGGCAGAGAGCTCCTCGCCTCGGGAGAAAAGGAGGCCGGGCAGGGAGAGCGCTTCCTCCTGGCCGGAGAGATGCTGGAGAAAGGGATCCTGGCCCGCTATCTGAAGATGATGGATCCGTCCGACTCTTCCAGACAGCAGAAGCTGCTTTCCGACCTTGCCCGGATCTACCGGAGCACCCGGGTAAAAAAGAAGAATGCGGCAAAATATATTTATGAGCTGGGCTATATGCTCTCCGGCCAGGTGGTGCTCTCCGTCGACGGGCAGACCTTTTATGACATTCCGGAGCTTGCCGCCTATATGCAGTCTCTGATCTCGTCGGATTTTCCGCTCTTCCGCAAACTGTGCTCGCAGCTGCTGATCCACGGACAGGATCTTTCGCCGCAGCTGGAGGTCTGGCTGATGGCACAGGGCAAGGGCATCGAGGTGCGCCGCTGGCGGCGGGAATTCGGCCTCCTGACCGAGGCCCCGGAGACGGAAGGAGAAGAATAAAATGGCAGAAACTCCTCTTTCCTTTGTACCGGTGCTTGCTTCTCTGAAGGAGCGATATTTTTCTTCCGCCGCCCCGGAAGAGAACGCGGCAACGCTTCTCCTGCGCTGCCGCGACCTGCCGGTCCTCGCCGCCTGGCAGGCGGATCCGGAGCTTTGCAAGATCCCTTTGAAAACGCTTCTCGAGCGGGAAGGCCTTCTTCCCGGGAAAAAGGCGGAAGAAGCGTCATCCGGGATCGCGGAAGAAACGCCCTCCGGGATCGCCGAAGAAGCGCAGCCTCTCCTTCCCAAGGAACCGGAGGCTCCTCCGCAGCCGCTTCCTCTCCCGGCCGAAAGTGCGGAAGAGGAGCTGTCTCCGGCGCCCGAACCGCTTCAAGTTTTTCCGGAAGAAGCGATCCGTGCGTCCCTGCAGGAGTACGGCACCGCCTTCTTGGAGAAGATGGGTCGCGATCTCAGTCGTTCCTATGCCTTTATGCGGACGCTCAAGGTCCGGGAGATGGATCGCTTTCTGCTCGCCTCTGCCGGCATAACGTATTTTGAACGCCTGCTCCGGGAGGGGGTCCTCCGCCCGGAGGACGCGTCTCTGTGGCTCGAGCCGCTGCTCGCGGCCCTGCCGCCGGCGGAAGGCGGACGGATCCGTGTGTCCGCGCTCCTCTATGAAAAGGACCGGCCTCTCAGCAGCGTGGCGGCGAGGGAGCGATACGCCGGGCAGATGGAGCTCCGTCCGGTCTACCGGCCGGGAGGCTACACGCTGGACACGGCGCTTTTCTCCGCCGGCGCAGAGCTCGGCGCTCTCAGCCGCACCCGCTGCCGCACGCAGGGCCTGGGCGTGCTTCTCGCCCCGGTGCTCCTCACCGGCGGCGCCGCCGCAGAGGATCTTCGCTTTGCCGACGGCGAGGACGCGCTTCTCCTCTTTGACCTGAAGCTTACGCCGCAAGTGCAGAAAGGATAATAAATATTATGAGCGGACCGAAGACCTCGGTGCTCTCGCCGAATTTCATCAGCTATTCCGGCCTGAGTGCCGCCCAAAAAGAAGAATGGGTAAACCGGGAGATCCTCTTTACTCTGAGAAATATCGCGCAAAGCCAGAAAAAGCTGGAAGCCATGCTTGCCCGCGTGGAAGCCCTGCAGGACCCGGAGCGTCCGGATGTGTACATTCAGGAGCTTGCCGGCCATGTCCGCGCCTTCCAGGCGTCGATCCTTGAAAATGCAGGTGGCGGCGGCCCTTCGCAGGCCGCGCTGAATAAGGCGAAAAGAGCCGGCGCGATCGACGTGGGTTATTATTCCCGGCCTTCTCTCTCAAAGACCGAATTGACGGGAAAATACCGGGACTTTTATGAAAGCCTTTCGGACAAGAACCTTGAAGAAAAGACGCAGATCGCCCGGGAGCTTGCCGTGCGTTCGGTGGAGATGAAAAAGGAGCTCCGCCGGCTGGAGCTCGCCTGCTGGGATGTGGAGCAGAGCCTGAAGGAGGAGGTCTTTCAGGACGGGGTGCGTACGTCGTTTTTCCTCCCCTTCCGCGCTCTGGAAGACCGGGAAGGGGCGGAGAAGATCATCGGAAAGATCAACGCATCTCTTTCCGCGGCGGCGGAGCTCATCCTCTCCGACTCTCTTCTGGACAAGCTTGCCGCACTGAAAAAGAAAGCCTCCGGGATCACGGACGCCTCCTGTCTGGATGATTTTTATCAGCTCGTCGTGCGGCCCTTCGTCTCGGAGTGTGAGCAGTACGACCGGTTTTATCAGGAGCATTATGCGGAATATGAAAAGCTCCGCACGGAAGTGGAGATCCTGGCGGAACAGCTGCATCTGCTGCCGCAGGAAAAAGAATTTTCTGCGGAAAGCCTGGAATATTACCGCGCGGAAAAGGCGCGCCTGGAGAAGCTTCGACTGGACGGGCTGTCGCAGGCCTTTCTGCGGGAAGCCGTGGATGAGGCGATGCGGGAAATGGGCTATCCTTTGGTCGGCGAGCGGGATCTCACACGGAAAAATGGGAAAAAATATCATAACGGCCTCTATCAGTATAAAGACGGCACCGCCATCAGTGTGATGCAGTGCTCCGACGGCCAGCTTACGATGGAGATCGGCGGGCTTGACCTCATGGACCGCCTGCCAAGCGAAGCGGAAGCAGGGCAGATGGTCGGCGAGATGCACTCCTTCTGCGAGGCCTATGAAAAGATCGAGCAGGCGCTTGCGGAAAAGGGCGTGGAGTCCCGGCGCGTGTCACTCTGCCCGCCGGATGCCCAGTATGCCCAGATCATCAATATGAAAGATTATCGTATGGTCAAACCGACGCGGACGATCTCCGAGGCCGCCGCGGCCCGCTTCGATCTCGGCGATTTGAAAAAGACCATGCAAAGGGAGGACTGACCGATGGATAAATATAAGCTTTGCCCCGGCTGCGGCTGCCGGAATGACCCTCTCGCGATCGAATGCGAGCAGTGCGGGGAGGACCTCTCCTCCGTCCGCATCCTGGATGCGGAGGCGGAAGAGCAGCAGAAGGCAGCCTTGGAAGCGCCTTCCGTGTCCCGGGGAAAGAAGAAGCCGACGCTCGTTCGGATCTGCGAAGAGTGCGGAACGAAAAACGGCCCGCAGGCGAGAAAGTGTACGGCCTGCGGAGAGGACATCTCCATGATCCTCCCGGTGCCGGATGCGCCGGAGGCGCCGGGCTTCGTGCTCGCCTCGGCGGACGGGAAGGTCTCCTTCCGCGTCCCGGAGAGAGAGCCCGTCGTGGTCGGCCGCGAGAACGAACTGCAGGATTATCTGAAAAACAGGCTCTATGTCAGCCGCCGCCATGCGGAGCTGGTAAGCAGGGAGGGCCGCCTGATCCTCCGCTCCTTCCGCAGTGCCGTCAACGGCACGCATGTCAACGGTACGGCAGTCTCGCCGGAGGCCGAAGTCGAGCTCCGGGAAGGGGACACCGTTGGCCTGGGCGGCAATGACCCGAAGACGCAGCCGGAAGCGGCCTATTTCACCGTCCGCACGGTCTGAGGGGCGGAGAAGGCATGTACGTGTCCCATGTTCTCTATCCGGTGCGGGTCCTTGGCCCGGGAGACCGGATCGGCATCTGGTTTTCCGGCTGCGAGCATCATTGCCCCGGCTGCAGCAATCCGGAGCTCTGGGATCCGCAGCCGCAGCAGGAGATCGCAGGCGGAAAGCTTCTGGACATGATCCGCGCCGTCGCCTCTGCCCATCCGGTCAGCGGCTTCACGCTGACGGGAGGAGATCCTTTTCTTCAGCCGGAGGCCCTGCGGGAGCTCCTTCCTGCCCTGCGGGAGATCGCGGATGACATCCTGGTCTATACCGGGTATGATTATGCCGGGCTCGTCCGGCAGTATCCGGATCTTGTCTCGCAGATCCCGGTGGTCATCGACGGGCCGTATATCGAGGAGCGCAATACGAACTGCCCCCTGCGCGGCTCGGACAATCAGAACCTGATCTATCGGGATGCGGAAACGGAAGCAAGGTACACGGCCTATCTCTCCCGCTATGAAAACCGCATCCAGAATTTTTCGGTGCGCGGAGGCATCGTCTCCGTCGGGATCCACCGCCCCGGCTACAAGCGGCAGCTGAAACAGATCTTAGAAAAGAGAGGAATTGAAACGGATGAATGATTATATTCCCAAGTGGCATATCGAGCTCTCGATCTTTGACAAGATCAAGCCTTTGCTGATCCTCGAGGGCAATGTTCTGGACAAATATCAGTATCCGGCGGAGAATGCCTTCCTTCCCAAAGGCAGCATCACGCGCTCGCTTTCGGAATATCTGTATTATTATTTCCGCAACGAAGGCTATCCCGGTGTGGTCTTTTATGACAGTCTGGAGGGCTTCTATGATCCCATTGAGCCCTGCAGCGTGGACCGTTTTGCTGCCTCCCTGGGGCTGGAAGCGGCCAACGGCCGTCTTCCCGCCCCCTTTACGGCCGGGCTGGTTCCCTCCGCTCCGGAGATCATTTCCCGTGCCCTGTCGCAGACGGACGAGGCCCGGGTCATCCTCATGAACTTTGCCTCCCGCTATATCACCTCGCCGGACCGCTTGACCCAGCCGGAAACGGACAGCTTCTCCCGCCTGCTCAAGGCGGCAATGGAGGCAAGAGAAGTCCCTGTGGAAGGGCATGGCCGATTGAAAAATCTGCTGATCCTTCTGGTGAACAAGATCAACGACCTGCCGGTCTGGTTCTATCTGGACGATCCCGCCGTCAAGTCGATCCGGATCTCCACGCCGACCAAGGAGGAGCGCACGCAGTTCGTCCGCGGCAGAAATTTCAAGACCTTTTTCCAGCCCGAGATCTACGCGGCGGAAGCAGAAGAGTATCTCGCCCGGCCCGAGGAGCTTGAGAAGCTGACCGGCCGCTTCGTCGCCATGACGGAGGGCTTCTCCTTCACGGAGCTCAACGGCCTTCGCATCCTCTGCAAAAATCAGAAGATCCACATGAAGGACATGTGCTCCGTCGTCGATCTTTACAAGTTCGGCATTCAGGAGAACCCCTGGAATACGCTGGATCATGCCGTCATGCAGAATGCGGAGGAAAAGTTTGCCGAGCGCGTCAAGGGCCAGCCGGTCGCGATCACCAAGACGGTCGATGTGATCAAACGCGCCATGACCGGCCTTTCCGGACTGCAGCATTCCTCCGGCACCAAGCCGAAAGGCGTCCTCTTCTTCGCCGGCCCCACGGGCACCGGCAAGACCGAAACGGCCAAGACGCTTGCCGAGCGGATCTTCGGCGATGAGCGCAGCTGCATCCGCTTTGATATGAGTGAATACAGCCAGGCCCACAGCGACCAGAAGCTTCTCGGCGCTCCTCCGGGATATGTCGGCTATGAATCCGGCGGCCAGCTGACCAATGCCGTGAAGGCCAATCCCTTTTCCATCCTCCTTTTTGACGAGATCGAAAAGGCCCATCCCACGATCCTGGATAAATTCCTTCAGATCCTCGAGGACGGCCGCATGACCGACGGTCAGGGCAACACGGTCTATTTCTCGGAGACGGTCATTATCTTCACGAGCAACCTGGGCATTTATCAGACGGACGGAAACGGGCAGCGGCATCTGGTCGTCACGCCGGACATGCCCTATGAAGAAGTGGAAAAACGCGTTCGCGCCGGCATTGAGGATTACTTCAAGCTTCAGCTCGGCCGCCCGGAGATCCTCAACCGCATCGGGGAAAACATCGTTGTGTTTGACTTCATCCGCGAAAATGTTGCCCTGGAGATCCTCAACGCGCAGCTGAAGAAGATCATCCGCCAGATCCATACCGACAAGGCCATTGAGCTCAGCATCGGCCCCGAGGCCTACCATACCCTGTCCGAGCGCATTATGCAGAATCTCGAAAACGGCGGCCGCGGCATCGGCAACATCGTGGAGAGCCTCCTCATCAATCCGCTCTCCCGCTACCTCTTCGACAACCGGATCTTCTCCGACGCCAACATTTTGATCGATGCCATTCAGGCAGAGAAAATGCCGTATTCGCTTGCGTGCACGCTCAAATGAATCCGCTATGAACAAAAGAGAAATAGACGGGGAGGAACCATGCTTCGTCTGATCACAGGAAAAGCAAAAACAGGAAAAACGGCCCGGATCTACCGGGAGATCCGGGAGCGGGTCGGGCAGAAGCGGGCGGGGGCGGTGCTGATCGTCCCCGAGCAGTACAGCCATGAAGCGGAGCGGGAGCTCTGCCGGGCGTGCGGCGATGCGCTCTCCCTGTATGCGGAGGTCGTGAGCTTCACGGCCTTTGCCCGCCATGTCGCCGCCGAGGTTGGGGGCATTGCGGTCCCTTATCTGGACAAGGGCGGCAAGCAGCTCTGCATGGCGCTGGCGGCCCGGCATGCCGAGAGCCGGCTGGAGCTTTTCCGTTCGGCCGCCCACCGGCCCGAGCTGCAGACGGCGCTCCTCGCGCTGAATGACCGCCTGAAGACCGCCTGCGTCTCGCCGGAGGAGCTTCTGCGCGCCTCGGAGCAGTGCGGGGAGGAGCTGGGGAAGAAGCTGCGGGATCTCGCTCTCCTGGCGGAGAGCTATGATGCCGTCGTCGGGCAGGCGCAGGCCGACCCGGCCGACCGCCTTTCCGTCCTGGCCGCTCAGATCCCGGAAAGCACGCTCGGCGCACGCAGCGCCGTCTATGTGGACGGTTTTCTGGACTTTACCAACGCCGAGCTGGCCGTCCTCAATGCCCTGATGAAGCAGGGCGTGGAGCTGACGGTCTGCCTGACGCTGGACAGCCTTTCCGGGAATAACGAGATCTTTGCCCTGTCGCGTTCGAGCGCGCGGAAGCTGCTCGCCGCGGCAAAGGAGCTCGGCGTTCCCGCAGAGCTTCTCCCGACGGAGGCGCCCGCCCCGGAAGCGCGCTCGCCGCTTTCCCTTTTCGCAGACGAGCTCTTTTCCTATTCGGAAACGACGGCAGAGGCTTCCGGCAGCATCGAGCTTTGGAAGACGGACAGCCCCATGGCCGAGTGCGAATTCGCAGCGGCGGAGGCGCTCCGCCTGGTGCGGGAGACGGGCTGCCGCTGGAGAGACATTGCGATCGCCGTGCGAGGCTTTTCGTCCTATTCCGCTGCGCTCGAGAGCGTATTCGAAGAGTACGGTGTGCCTCTCTTTACGGCGGAAAAGATCTCGCTTGCTTCCCGCCCTCTGCCCAGCCTGATCCGCTCGGCTTATGCCATCCTCGCCAAAGGCTGGCGGGAAGATGATGTCCTCAGCTATATGGACACCGGGCTCACCGGGCTCACGCGGCAGGAGTGCGACGATCTTTCAGAGTATATCAGCCGCTGGCAGCTGAGCGACCGGGCCTGGCATTCGTCTGCGCCCTGGCGTCAGCATCCGGACGGATATGGAAAAGATCCTACGCAAGGATCGGAACAGCGCCTCTCTCGGCTCAACGCGCTGCGCCGGGCCATTGCGTCGCCCCTTCTCGCCCTGGAAGAGGCCTGCAGCTGCGCGGAGACGGCAACGCAGCATGCCCTGGCGCTGGCCGGCTTTTTGGAACAGCTGCGCCTGCCGGAGCTTCTCGCTCAGAAGGCCGAGGAGCTTCGCGCCTGCGCGGACGAGGCGGCCGCCGAGGAATACCGCCAGCTGTGGGAGGTCACTGTCCGTGCGCTGGAGCAAGTCAGTGCCGTGCTCGGCGATGCCCCGATGAAAACGGATGAATTTTCGCGCCTCTTTTTGTCCACGCTCTGCAGCTATGACGTTGGCCGGATCCCGGCCTCGCTCGATGCCGTCACGGCGGGGGATCTGGACCGCATGCGGCGTCGGAATCTTCGCTTTCTCCTCGTGCTGGGCGCTTCGGATGACCGCCTTCCGGCGGCTGCGGAAGAGAACGGTTTCTTTTCCGACGATGAGCTGCGCACGCTCGACGCGCTCGGCGCCGGCATCGGTGAACATCCGGACGTGGAGATGTGGCGTGAATATGCCCTGATCTATCAGTGCGTCTCGCTCCCGTCGGAGCGGCTGATCTTCTGCTGTCCGCAGACCGATGCCTCCGGGGCGCTCCAGCGCCCGTCGATGGTCGTAACGCGCGCGCAGAAGCTGTTCCGCCTGCCCGTCGAGGTCTGTGCGCCGCGCCGCTCGCGTTTGGCGTCGGTCCGCCCTGCCCTGCGCCTGGCGGCCTCCGGCGAAGGAAAAGAGGGCGCCGCCGCCCGCGCCTATTTTCACGAAACGGATCCGGACGGCCTGACGGCATTGCAGGCGGCGGCCTCCGGCGTACGCGGCCGACTTTCTCCGGAGAGCGTGGAAGCGCTCTACGGGAAGAGCTTCCGCATCTCGGCCTCCCGGGCCGACCGCTTCTATGCCTGCCGCCTGGCCTATTTCTACAGCTACGGCCTTCGTCTGAAAAAGCACGCTCCCGCGGAATTTGACGCTTCCCAGATCGGGACCTTTACGCACTATGTGCTGGAAAATACGGCCCGCGAAGTCCGGGAGGCAGGCGGATTCCAAACCGTGGACGAGAGCTTCGTCTCGGATGCGGCCGAGCGCTATATCCGGCGCTATGAGCAGGAAAAGCTGAACGGGCTTGCGGAAAAGAGCCCGCGCTTCCGCTATCTCCTCCGCCGCTCCGAGCAGGACATCCGCAATGTCGCTCTCGACATGGCGGGCGAGCTGAAACGTTCAAAATTTGTGCCGCTTGCCTTTGAGCTGGACTTTGGCAAGGCGGATCGGTTCCCTCCCGTCCGCCTCGGAAGCGGGGAAGACGAGCTGCGCATTGCCGGCATTGCCGACCGGGTCGACGGCTGGGAAACGGAGGGCAAGGTCTATCTCCGCGTGGACGATTACAAGACCGGAACCAAAAAGTTCTCCCTCTCCGATATCTGGTACGGGCTGAGCATGCAGATGGTGCTCTATCTCTATGCGCTGCATTCCGGGGGAGACCGTACTGTCGAACAGCTGGGGCTGCCCTGCGGCGCGGCGCTGCTGCCGGCAGGCGTGGAATATATTCCCGCCCGGGATCCCTATGTCTCCGCAAAGACCGGAGACGGCCCGGAGGAGATCGAAAAAAAGCGGCATGCCGATCTGCGCCGCTCCGGCATTATGCTGGCGGACGCCGGGCTTCTCTCCGCCTGGGAGACGGAGAGCCCCGCCCTTTATGCGCCGGCCAAAGCGGGAGCGGACGGCGAACTCAAGGGCGAAGCCTTCGTGACCGAAGAGCAGTTCGAGCTTCTGTATGCGCATATTCAGAAGCGCCTGACGGACATGGCAGCGGAGCTCCGCAAGGGCTCCATCGAGGCGGACCCGTATGAAAGATCTCCCGGAGACCGCCCCTGCGTTTACTGCGATTATGCGGAGCGCTGCGGCTTTGCAGACGGCGAGAACGGAGAGGATCTGCGCCCGGAGCCGCCGCAGAAGGCGGAAGCGATCTGGGAAAAAATGCGGAAGGAGGCAGAAGAACATGGCACAGTTTGACCCGACGCCCTCTCAAAAGGACGCCATCGAAACGCGCGGCCGATCCATTCTGGTCTCCGCCGGCGCCGGCAGCGGCAAAACGCGTGTCCTGACGCAGCGCCTGATGGGCTATGTGCTCGACGCGGCCTCTCCCGCGGACATCAGTTCTTTCGTCATTATCACCTTTACCCAGGCGGCGGCGGCCGAGCTGCGCGGGCGCATTGCCCAGGAGCTGTCGGAAGCGCTGACGGCGGCCGAGGCAGATTCCGCTGTTTCCGAAGCGCGGAAGCAGCATCTCCGCCGCCAGCAGGCGCTCCTGCGCAAGGCTCCCATCGGCACCATTCACCATTTCTGCGCCTCGATCCTGCGGGAAAACGGCCACGCCGTCGGCCTGACGTCGGACTTCAAGATCATCAGCGAGGAGCGCTCCTCGGCTATGAAGGACATGATCCTGGACCGCCTGCTCGAGCAGCGCTACGAGGACCTCTCTGCTTACCCCGGGTTTGAGGACCTGGTGAACTCCGTCGGCCTCGGGCGGGACGACAGCCGCCTTGCCGCCGTCGCCCTGAGCCTGTATGAAAAAATGCAGAGCCATCCCCGCCCGGAATCCTGGGCCCGCCGCTGCATTGCGCAGCTCTCCCGCCCCTGCGAGGACGTCGGGAAAACGCCCTGGGGCGAGGTGATACTCGCCCATGCCCGCGCCATCGCTTCTTATTGGGCCGGAGAGCTGGACCGCGCGCTCGCGGCCATGGCCGCCGAGCCGGACGTCCTCGCCGCCTACGGAGACGCGATCGCGGACGGAGCGGCGCAGATCCGGGAGCTGTGCCGCTGCCTGGATCTCGGCTGGGACAGGGCCCGCGCCTGCCCTCCGGTGAAGTTCCCCCGGATGAAGGCCCTGCGCGGGGCAAAAAAAACGCCGCTCTCCGAACGCGTCAAAGCGCGGAAGAACGACTGCGCCGAGGCTATGAAAAAGATCCCGGAGCTTCTCTATGCCGACTCGGCCGTGCTGGAAGAGGAGCTGCGGCAGACGGCGCCCGCCATGCAGGCGCTTCTTGCCCTTGTGCTGGATTTCGAGAATGCCTATACCGCTGCCAAACGGGAAGAGAATTTTGCCGACTATTCCGACCTTGAGCATTGTACGGCCCGCCTCCTGACGGAAGAGGAAGGCGGCGTCCTCCGCCCCTCCTCCCTGGCGGAGAGCCTTGCTTCCCGCTATACGGAGATCATGGTCGACGAATATCAGGACGTCAGCCGGGTGCAGGAGACGATCTTTGAAGCCGTTTCCCGTCAGAAGAAGAATCTTTTCCTGGTGGGCGACGTCAAGCAGGCGATCTACCGCTTCCGCCTGGCCGACCCTGAGATCTTCAATGAAAAATACCGGACCTTTGCCCTCCTGCCGGACGCTGCGCCCGGAGCGCCGGCCAAGATCCTCCTGCGGGAGAATTTCCGCTCCCGTTCTGAGATCCTGAACTGCGCCAATGCCGTCTTCTCCTCCTGCATGAGCCGCGCTCTGGGCGAGATCGAATACGATGAGGCGGCCTCTCTGGTCTTCGGCGCCGCCGGAGCTTATCCGGACCCGGCTCCGGTCCCCGAAGTCCTCCTGATTGAAAAAGAGGGGGCGGAAGAGGATGCGCCCGAACACCGGAAGGAGCTGCAGGAGGCGGCCTTTGTCGCGGAGAAGATCCTTCAGCTGGTCTCCTCTGGGGAGACCGTCCGCGGCGGGAACGGTCCGAGGCCCATCGGCTTCGGGGACATTGCCGTTCTCCTGCGCAATGCCAACAGCGTGGGCGCCGTTTATCGCAGAGAGTTCCTGCGCCGGGGTATCCCCGTCGTCAGCGGCCAGGGCGGCGGCTTTTTCGAGACGAAAGAGATCTCCTTCGTCCTTTCGCTCCTCAAGACCATGGACTGTCCGCACGACGACGTGGAGCTCTCCGCGGTCCTGAGCTCTCCCTTCTATTCCTTTACGCCGGACGAGCTTGCAACCGTCCGCAGCTTTTCGGAAGGAAAGGATGTGGATTTCTATACCTGCCTGCAGGCGGCGGCTGCCGCGGGGGAGACGCGATGCGCAGCTTTCCTGCAGTCGCTCTCTTCCCTGCGCGCGCAGGCTCCGGATCTGACGGCGGACCGCCTGATCCGCCTTATTCTCCGCACGACGGAGATCCTGCCTGTCTGCGCCGCCATGCCGGACGGAGCGCTGCGCACGGCCAACCTCTATCATCTCGTCGACATCGCGCAGAATTTCGAGGCGGACGGCTACCAGGGGCTTCACCGCTTCGTCCTCTATTTAAAGCGCCTTAAAAGCAAAGGAACGGAATCCTCTGCGGCCGAGGTCGCGGACAACTGCGTGCAGATCCTCAGCATCCACCGCTCCAAGGGCCTGGAGTTCCCCGTCGTCTTTCTGTGCGACACGGCGCGCCGCTTCAACATCCAGGACAGCCAGGAACCCGTCCTGGTCCATCCGCAGCTGGGGCTCGGGCCCAAGATGACGGACCATGTGCTGCATGCGCAGATCCCGACGCTGGCCCGCAACGCGATCGCGGAGCGCCTGACCGCGGAGATGCTCTCCGAGGAGATGCGCCTGCTCTATGTCGCCCTCACGCGCCCCAAGGAGCGGCTCTACATCACGGCCGTGCAGAGATCTCCGGAGGATTATCTGGAAAAGCAGAGAGACCGCCTTCCTCTGAGCGGAGGCCGGCTTGAACCGGAGGCTCTGTCCAAAGCCCGGTGCTATATCGACTGGCTCACGCTTGCCGCTTTGGCGGAGGGAGAGCAGCATCTGAAGCTGCGCGCTTCCGTGCTCTCCCCGCAGGCAGGCGCGGCGGAGGTCGGGGAAGCGGAGCGGGAGGCCGCGGAAGGCTTTGCGGAAGAGCTTGCTCTTCTGCGGGAAGCTCTTGCCTTTTCCTATCCCCACGCCGAGGCGGCCCTTCTCCCCTCCAAGATCACGGCTACGGAGCTGAAGCATTATGCCCCCGCCTCCGCGCCGGAGGATCCGGAGGCGCTTCCGCTGGTGGCGGCCTCCCCGGGAAAAATAAGCTTCCGCCTGCCGGACTTTGCCCTGCAGGAAAAGCGCGTTACGCCCGCCGAGCGCGGCATTGCCACCCATTTGGCGCTGCAGTATATGGACATTTCCCGCGCCGAAACACCGGAAGGCATTGCCTCCGAGATCGCCCGGCTGGAGGAGGGCCGCTTTCTTTCGCCCCGTCAGGCCGGTGCCGTGGATCAGAAGGCCATCGCTGCCCTTTTCGCCTCCCCCCTGGGCCGGCGCATCCGCTTGGCAGACCGGGTACACCGCGAGCTGCGCTTCTCTCTCCTCTGCGATGCCGCAGCGCTTCTTCCTGCGCCTTCCGGCGAGGAGCTTCTCCTTCAGGGCGTGGTCGACTGCTGCCTGGAGGAAAACGGCGAGCTCGTAATTATCGATTACAAAACGGATGCCGTCCGCACCCCTGGGCAGCTCGCCTCCCGCGTCCGGCTCTATGCCTCCCAGGTCAAGGCCTACGCTTCCGCCCTCGAACGCATGTTCGCTCTGCCGGTAAAGGAGACCGTGCTCTATTTTCTTGCCTGCGGGGAAGCAGTCACGATCGCATAAAAGAAAAAATAAAAAGAGACGTGAGAAGATCACGTCTCTTTTTATATAGCCCTTTCGGAAGCTTACTTGATGCCGTACTTCTTGTTGAACTTGTCAACGCGGCCGCTGGTATCGACGAGCTTCTGCTTGCCGGTGTAGAACGGGTGGCACTTGGCGCAGATTTCAACGGTGATGTTCTGCTTGGTGCTGCCGGTCGGGTAAGTGGCGCCGCAGGCGCACTTGATCACAGTGGGCTGGTAATTCGGATGGATGCCTTTCTTCATTTCGGTACACTCCTCAGTCAGATGCTGTTTTGATTGTGCATGAAAGCATAGTTACAAAACGCTTGACTATATTATCATAGCCTTTTCCCGATTGCAAGAATTTTTCTACGCTTTGTAAGCTTTTCCTTTTTCCTTCTGCGCCTGCGCGAGTGCGAGCAGGTCGACTTTGCCGGAGGTCCGCTCCTTCTGCGCCCGGATGGCGGAGATATAATCCTGCAGCGTCTGTGCGGAGGCGGAGAGATTTTCCGGCTTTTGCAGCAGGCGGACGAGAAGGCTGATTTCCTCCTTGCTCAGCTCTTCGGCGAGCACATCGGCGCTGACGCTGCGCTGCTCCCGGATGCGGGCGAGGAGCACGGCATAAATATGCCGGAGCGGTTCGGAGGTGAAGTCTTCGGCTTTCAGGCTGCTCTCTGCGGTCGGGGCAAGCGAAGGCTCAAGATAGAGCAGCCGGATCACGCCCTCCTCGGCCACGGCCGAGCCGAGATCGGAATATTTCATTCCGCGCTCCGTCGGCTGGGCGATGACCTCCGGGCGGCTGTCGCGCTCCGTGTCTCTCTGCGCTCCGTTGAGCAGACGCTTTCGCTGCCCCTCGGCCTCCTTGATGACTGCTTCGGAGGAAACGCCGGCCGCTTCCGCCACGCGAATGGAATAGACCTGCCGCTCCACGCTCCCGGGGAAGCTCGCGATGAGGCGCGTCGCCTCCTTGAGATAGTCCACCTTCTGCTCCGGAATGTCGAGGTCGTAGCGGCTGCGGATGTTCATCAGGCGATAGTCGATCTGGGATTCGGATCTTTCAATGAGGCTCCGGAAGGCGCCGGCGCCGCGGCTTTTGATGTATTCATCGGGGTCCTTTGCACCCTCCCAGCGGAGGAGGCGGGTCTTCAGATCCAGTTTTTCCAGGATCCCGATGGCGCGCTGCGAGGCCTTGGCTCCGGCTCCGTCGTTGTCGTAGGCGAGGATCACCTCTCCGGTATAGCGGGAGATGAGCCGGGCCTGCTCCGGCGTCAGGGAGGTGCCGAGGGAGGCAACGGCGCTGTCAAAGCCTGCCTGGTGCAGGCTTACAACGTCGACATTGCCTTCGACCAGCAGAATATATCCGCTCTTGCTTTTTTTCGCAAGGTTCAGCGCAAAGAGATTTTTTCCTTTGTTGAAGACGAGCGTTTCCTTCGTGTTGAGATACTTCGGCTCTCCGTCTCCGAGAATGCGCCCGGAAAAGCCGATCACATTTCCGCGCACGTCGATCACGGGGAACATCAGCCGGTTGCGGAAGGTGTCATAGTAGCTGCCGCTTTTCCCGGCGCGCACGAGGTCGGCGTCGAGCAGCTCCTGGTCGGTATAGCCTTTGGCTTTGAGCGCAAGCCGGAGTGTATCCCAGCTGTCGGGGGCATAGCCGAGGCCGAAGCTTGTCGCCGTGGCGGGCGTGATCTTGCGCCCGGCCATATATTCCTGCCCGCGTGCGCCCGAGGGAGCCTTCAGCTGACTGTGGAAAAAGCGGGCCGCCTCCTTGTTGAGGGCAAGCATGCGGCTGCGGCGCTGCGCTTCCCGGTCGTTCTCCTGCTCGGGCATCGGCATTCCGGCGCGCTTGGCCAGAAACTCGACGGCCTCCGGAAAGCTCAGCCCCTCGATCTCCATGACAAAGCTGATGACGCCGCCGCCCTTCCCGCAGCCGAAGCAGTGATAGATCTGCTTGTCGGGCGAGACGGAAAAGCTCGGCGTTTTTTCGCTGTGGAAGGGGCAGCGGCCGAAAAGGTTCGCCCCGCTGGTTTTTCCGAGATGCACGTAGCTCCCGACGACGTCTACGATATCGTTCCGGTCGGCAAGCTCGGTCAGAAATGCTTCGCTGAATGCCATATTATTTCACCGTCCAGGCAAAGGGAATGAAAAGATCGCCATATTTTTCCATGGCGTAGCTGTCTGTCATGCCGGAGATATAGTCGCAGGCAGCGCGCTCCGGCCCCTCGAGCAGGGCAATGGCGGCATATTCCTCCGGCAGCTGTCCGGGGTCGGAGGTATAGTAGGTATAGAGCTTTTCGATGATCCCGTCCACCTTGCGCTCTTCGCCTTTGGCTTTGGGGTCGACGTAGATCTCCGAATACATGTATCCGTGGAAAAAGTCAAACAGATCCTTGACCGGCTCGGAAAAGCCGATGACGCCGTCGCGGCTGTTGGCAATGAGATCCTGCACGAAGGTGTTGATGCGCTCGCTGTTGCTCTCGCCGCATTCCTCCCGGATCCGGCGGGGGACATCGTCCTCCGTGATGATCCCCGCCCGCAGGGCGTCGTCGAGGTCATGGTTGATATATGCCACGCGGTCGCTCAGCCGGACGACGGTCGCCTCCCGCGTGTCGTCGGGGGCTCCATGGGTGTGGTTGAGAATGCCCATGCGCGTTTCATAGCAGAGGTTCAGCCCGTGGCCTTCTCTTTCCAGATAGTCCACTACGCGCAGGCTCTGCTCATAATGCCGGAAGCCGGGGGCGAAGATCCGGTTGAGCGCGCGCTCGCCCGCATGCCCAAAGGGCGTATGCCCCAGGTCATGCCCCAGGCCGATGGCCTCGGCCAGATCCTCATTGAGCCGCAGGGCGCGCGCAATGGTCCTTGCCAGGCGCGTGACTTCCAGCGTGTGCGTGAGGCGTGTGCGGTAATGATCTCCCTCCGGCTGGAGAAAGACCTGCGTTTTGTGTTTCAGCCGGCGGAAGGATTTCGAGTGCGTGATCCGGTCTACATCTCTTTGAAAGCAGGTGCGGACGGTGCATTCCTCTTCTTCGATCCGCCTTCCCTGCGACTGCTCCGCCAGGACCCCATACGGCCCGACGATGAAATGCTCCAGCTTTTCCCGTTCTTCCCGGGGACAGCTCATGTTCTCATCCTCCTTTGCCTGATCTTTTTATTTTTCCCGCATCCGGCACTTTACTGTGCCGTTCGTCAGATCAAAGATCCTTGCGGCGTAGCTCTCGGCCTTTTCCGCGAGGACTGTGACCGTCATTGCGACCTCTGCACCGTATTCGATCCCGGCGACGGCTCCACCGAAGGATGCCGTTTCCGTGCGGATCCGGTCGGCAAGAGAATAGGGGCAGGAGAGAAACAGCGTCTCCTGCGGGAGGACCTCCGTGATGCCCGCGTCCTCCAGAGCGTCCTTCGCGGCTTTGGTATAGGCCCGCAGCAGTCCGCCCGTCCCGAGCAGGACGCCTCCGAAGTAGCGCGTCACGACGCATACGGCGTTCGTGACCTCAGCCTTGCGGAAGATCTCCAGCATGGGGATGCCGGCCGTGCCCTGCGGCTCTCCGTCGTCGGAATAGCGCTCCGGCCCGTCCTGGATGAGATAGCACCAGCAGTTGTGCCGGGCATCGCGGTGCTCCTTCTTCTTTTCGGCAATAAAGGCGCGGGCTTCTTCCTCGGAACTGACACCGGCCACATGTCCGAGAAAACTGGAGCGCTTTTCCACATATTCGCTCCGGCCCTCCCCGGCAGGAATGCGGTATCCGCTCATTGTTCCCACTCCTCCCGCGGCTCCTCATAGTCCGGAATAAACTGCTTGACCCGCCCGAAGATTTCCGGTGTCACGATGGCCTCGACCTCGATCCCGCTTTCCGTGTATTCCTGCTTTTTCAGGACCGCCTCGCGGTTGAGCCGGTCCATAATGCCGGCCTCGGAATAGGGGATCACGAGCCGGACGTGCTTTCGTCCGAGGTCGAGCATTTCCGAGAGCTTCCGGATCAGGGCGTCGGTCCCCTCGCCGGTGCGCGCCGAGATGCAGATGACGTTCTCCCCGTGCGGGAGAATACCGAAATATCGGTCGCATTTATTAAAAATGCGCAGGCACGGCGTCTGCTCTGCCCCCAGCTGGCGTACTAGCTCGTCGACGATCCTTGCCTGCTCCTCCCACTCTGGGTTGGAGATGTCAATGACGTGGAGAAGCACATCGGCATAGCTCAGCTCCTCCAGAGTGGCCTTAAAGGCCTCGATCAGATGTGTCGGCAGCTTGCGGATAAAGCCGACGGTATCGCTGAGAAGCACTTCCTGCGTCTCGTCGATCCGCAGGCGGCGCGTTGTCGTGTCGAGTGTGTCGAAGAGCCGGTCATTGGCGGGAATGTCGGAATCCGTCAGGCAGTTGAGAAGGCTGCTCTTTCCGGCATTGGTATACCCGATGAGTGCGACAACGGGCATGGCGTTCTTCTCACGCCTGCGTCTCTGCGTCTCGCGGACCTTGCGCACGTCGGCCAGCTCTTCCTCCAACTTCTGGATCTTGCGGCGGATGTGGCGGCGATCCGTCTCCAGCTGGGTCTCGCCCGGCCCGCGCGTCCCGATCGGGGAAGAACCGCCGGAGGCGGTCTGGCGGACAAGATGCGTCCACATGCCAGTAAGCCGCGGCAGCAGATATTTATACTGCGCCAGTTCCACCTGCAGCTGCCCTTCCCGCGTCTGGGCCCGCTGCGCGAAGATGTCGAGGATCAGCCCCGAGCGGTCGAGGACCTTGACGCCGAGATCCTCGCTCAGCACGCGCATCTGGGACGGCGTCAACTCATTGTCGAAGACGGCGAGATCGCATTCGTTGGCCTCCAGCAGTTCTTTGACTTCCTGCACCTTTCCCTCTCCGATAAAGGAGCGGGGGTTCGGTGTCGGCAGATTCTGCATCACCGTTCCGAGGACGCTGCCCCCGGCCGTCTCCACCAGAGCGGCCAACTCTTCCATAGAGACATCGGAGGAGCGTTCATGCACATCCATGCTGCCGGCGCTCAGCCCGACCAGCACGGCGAGTTCTTTTTTTTCAGTTGTATCGTTCATAAACCTGCTTCCGGTCGATCAGAAAATTATACATTATAATAATACGGCATTTTCCGTGCGCTGTCAAATCGTACCGAACAATTGCGGCTATACTTGCAGGCAGATTTGTGATATAATACTTAATATTAGGGTTATCAGCCGATTTCTACCTTACAGGAGGCATGGAATGAAGATCATCGTTGCCGGCGCCGGCCGGATCGGCGGCTCGCTTGCGGAAGTGCTTGCGCAGGAAGGGCATGACATCACAGTGATCGACCGGGACGAGGAGACGCTCTCCCACCTGGCCGACGACGTGGATGTGATCTGCCTCGGCGGCAGCGCAACGAATTCGGACATTCTTCTCGAGGCCGGCGCCGACAGCGCGGACCTGATCATTGCCGTAACGGAAAAGGACGAGGTCAACATGGTCTGCGGGATCTCGGCGCATAAGCTCGGCACGCCTTACGTGGTCGCCCGCGTCCGAGATCCGGAATATCTTGGGAAAAGTGAATTTCTGCAGGAGGCGCTTGGCATTTCTTCCGTCGTCAATCCGGAATACGAGTGCGCCAAGGCGATCTCCCGCTTGCTCCGTTTTCCGAGCGCCGCCCGTGTGGATTCTTTTTCCCGCGGCAGCGCGGAGATCGTGGAGCATCGTGTCCGCGCCGGCGGTATGCTCGATGGCCTGCAGCTGAAGGAGCTGCAGAAGAAGACCGACGCAAAAGTCCTGATCTCGCTGGTGGAAAGAAACGGAGAAGCCGTCATCCCAAACGGCAATTTCACCTTTGCCGCCGATGACAAGCTCAGCATTACGGGCACGGCCAAACAGCTTCGAAAGTTCTTCGTGGCGGCGGGGGCCTACCGGAGGCCGATCCGCTCCGTCATTATTTTCGGCGGAGGGCGCATCACCATTTATCTGACGCAGCTTCTTCAGGAGATCGGCATTACGGTCACTGTGATCGAACCTGACCGGCACATCTGTGAAGCTCTCTGCGAGCTGATCCCGGAAGCCCGTATTATCTGCGGAGACGCCAAACGCAGCCAGGTCCTCCAGGAGGAGGGGATCGCCACAACAGACGCCTTTATCGCTCTGACGGACGACGACGGCGACAATATTATTACCTCCTTCTATGCAAAGCACTGCGGCGTCGGCAAGATCGTTACGTGCGTGAACCACGAGCATTTTGCCGAGATCATGAACGATTCGGATCTGGACTGTGTCGTCGCGCCGAAACAGATCGTCGTTCAGCAGATCACCCGTTATGTCCGCGCTATGAGCGATTCTGCCGGAAGCCGGATGGAGACGCTTTACCGTCTGGCAGAGGGAAAGGCGGAGGCACTGGAGTTTATCGTGGGAGAAGACGCCAAGTGCACCGGCATTCAGCTGCGTGACCTCAGGCTGAAGCCGCACACGCTGATCGCCTGTGTGATCCGCGGCAACCGCAGCATCCTGCCGGACGGCACAACGAAGATCCTCCCGGGGGACCATGCTATCGTTGTGACCCATGCAGGCCGCGTCAAAGATCTGGATGATATCCTGGAAGGCGCATAATGAATACCCGTATGATTGCACGCACGATCGGCTTGGCACTGCTGGTCGAGGCGGCGCTGATGTCTTTGCCGCTGATAACGGCGATCTACTATAGAGAATATCCCAACGCTTTTCTTGCCGTTATGCTGATCGCGGGAGCGATCGGATTTCTTCTGATGCGCATTCACCCAAAATCGACGATGATCTATGCCAGAGACGGATTTGTCGCCGTTTCTCTTGTGTGGATCGCCATGTCGGCCTTTGGCGCACTTCCGTTTGTTATCTCCAAAGATATCCCGAATTTTGTGGACGCTTTTTTTGAAACGATGTCCGGCTTTACGACAACGGGAGCGACGATCCTCACAGATATCGAGGGCCTTTCCCGTTCCGGGCTTTTCTGGCGCTCGTTTACGCATTGGATCGGCGGCATGGGAGTGCTCGTTTTCATGATGGCGGTCCTGCCGCTGAGCGGGGAGCATTCGATGCATATTATGCGGGCAGAGGTCCCAGGCCCGGTCGTCGGAAAGCTGGTGCCCCGCGCAGGAGATACGGCCAAGATCCTGTATGTGATCTATGCTGCGCTGACACTGTTGGAGACGGTGTTTCTTCTCTTTGGCGGAATGAGCTTTTATGATGCCCTGCTCCATGCTTTTGCAACCGCAGGAACCGGCGGCTTCTCAACGCGCAATGCGAGCATCGCGGCATTCGACAGTGCGTATATTGAGATCGTGATCTCCACGTTCCTTGTCCTTTTTGGAACGAACTTCAACCTGTTTTACCTGATCCTCATCCGAAAGGCGAAAGAAGCATTCCGGAGCGAAGAGTTCCGCTGGTATCTGGTGCTGATTTTTGTATCCGTCAGCGCGATCACGGCAGGAATCTACGGGATCTACGGCAGTCTCGGCGAATCGGCCCGGAATGCCTATTTTTACGTCATGTCGATCGTGAGTACGGCAGGGTTCTGCACCGTAGACTATACAACCTGGCCGCAATATACGCAGGTGATTATCGTGATGCTGATGTTTATCGGGGGCTGTGCGGGCAGCACCGGCGGCGGCATCAAGCTTTCCCGTGTGATCCTACTGCTGAAAAATGCAATGGCAGATGTGTCCCGCATGATCTCGCCGCGCCGGGTCAAACGCGTACGCATGGACGGGAAGTGCGTCCCGGACGGAGTCATCAATACGATCTGCGCTTTCTTCTTCATGTACATCTTTATCCTGCTGCTGTGCACGCTGATCGTGTCCTTTGACGGCGCAGATTTCACAACAAGTTTTACGGCGGCGCTTTCCTGCATCTCCAATGTCGGCCCGGGGCTGGGAAAGGTTGGCCCGGCATATAATTACTCCGACTTCTCGATCCTTTCCAAGATCGCAATGGCATTTACGATGCTGACGGGCAGACTGGAGATCTTCCCGGTCATGATCCTGCTGATGCCCCACTGGCTTAGAAAAAAATAAAAAATCTAAAATTAGGGGTTGACAATAAAAAAAGCAGGTGGTATAGTATCCAAGCTGTCCGTGAGGGGGCGGCGATGTACCTTGAAAATTGAACAATGTAAGAAA
>R05__coassemble_231_pt1 | contig 31192 bp, 25 predicted proteins | sample R05__metabat2_low_PE_040 | metagenome-assembled genome bin R05 | reverse complement strand
CGATGGAGGCGGTATAGGTCTTTCCGGAAACGGGCCAGGACTTGCGGCCGTTGGGCTCCATGCCGGCGAACAGGATCTGATCTCGAATATCATCTGCCGAAAGACCGCACATTTTGGCATAACGGTCCAGGAAGAGTTCGGAGTTTAGATCGATGAAAAAAGCTGGCCGAACGCCGCCATAGCTGAAGTTTACGTCGACACCGTTGATAATGACGGACCCATCGTCGCTGACGAAAGCGGCTCTGTCCTGGTAACTGCCGGGCGACCGAAGCCACCACCAGTAGCCCGTGGCACGGTCCTCATCGCTCTTGAAGTACTTCTTCACTTCGTTCAGACTTAGGAGGAAGAGTTTGTCTTGCGTATCAATGGTGCCCTTGGTCATATATTTTACATTTGTCTGAATCGTGCACTTAAGGATCGCACTCTGCTCCAGCATATTGAATGTTTTCTTCCAATATGCTCCGTTCAGCCATTTTCGCAGAGTGCAGGTCTCCCAGGTGACAGCCTCATACTTTGTATTGTATTTCTTATCATCGATCTCTCTGTCTGCGATCACCAGCATCGTCCCGGCCTCTCGGTCGATATCCAGCACGCGCCACCAAACTTTTCTGCACCAAAGGGGAAGACAGCGCCGGGTTTCAGTTCGATCTCACGGGTGGCGGTCTCCAGTTCTGCCATAATTTTCTCTCCTGATAAATTTTCTTAGAGAAATGCGGAGCAGAAAATGCTCTCAAGCAGCGCGGCGCCGGAGGCGGTTTGGAAGAGATGCTCCCGCGTATTGCGGATCTTTTCCGGGGTAGCTCCGGTCTCGCCCAGATTGGCGATCGCGTCCGCCTCAAGCAGGATCTGAAGATCGATCCCGTCCACTCCGGTGAGCGTATGGTGGTGCCCTACGAGATACAGGATCCGCTCCAGCTGAGATTCCGGCAGAGCGAACTCCTCCAGCAGCTCCCGCGCCATCGGAACGCCCTCCGCCTCCTGCCGATTTCCGTCGCAGCAGCCGTAGCGGGCGCGCAGGGACGGGCAGGCGATGTCATGCACCAGCGCCGCCGCTTCGAGAATGAACTGCTTCTCCTCCCCGACCTGCTCCAGCTCGCCGATCGTCTTCGCATAGGCCCAGACGCGGAGGAAATGGTCAATATCATGCAGGCTGCCTTCGGAGGCAGCAATCATTTTTTTCAGAATGGAAGATATCATTCGGGAGACCCCTTTCCATAAAAGTTTCGCCGCTTCACAGCAGCATCTCGACCATAAAGAGATCGAATTCCAGATCCTTGTCCCCCGGGGCGAGAGCCAGCGCTTCGCGGTAGAGCTCGACTGCCTTGCGGAGATCCTTCGCGCCGCCTATCCCGTTTTCACCCTGCTGGCCCCGCCCGCGCCGCCCGTACCCCCGCCCGGCCCCCGCGGGGGTGCTTTTGGGGGCCCCTGCGGTGGCGATCCTCTCCGGCGTGACGGCGCAGGTGCGAAGGATGGCGCCCGGGGCCTCCTCCGCTTCATCCGCATAGGGGCGGCACATTTCCATCCCGGTGATCGTGCGGCACATCACGGGCGGGCGGCCGCATTTGTTCACTTCCGTCAGCACAGGCATGCCGTCCTCCCGATGCAGGAGCACATTTCTGCAGCCGGCCGATGCCGGCTTTTCCGACCAGGACTCTCCGGAGGCAAGCAGAAGCCCCGCGATGCTCTTCAGCGCCTGCAGCAGAAGCAGCGTGATCCCGGCTCCGCCTTCCGAACCGGAAAGCGTGATCGGGCCTTCCGCCAGATATTCCTGCGCGGAAGTGCACCGATAGACCGCAGTGGCAGAATGGGCGGAGAACATAGTGAACATGTTGCGGTTAAACATGTCAAGGCGCGTGGTGCGCTTTTCCCGGTCCGTCTCGGCAAAGGCGAAAAGAGGGACGTCCGTCAGCTCGATCAGCGCTTTGGGGAGCAGGGCAGGCGGATAGGCCTTCGGCGGGAAGGCGATCTCCGGAAGCTCTTTCAGCGTATCGGTATCCAGAAAGACACGGAGCGACACGGTCTTTGCAATGTCGATGTCCGCGCCAAGATTCGGAATGATCGGGCTCGCCTCCAGCCGGAGGCGGGGCGCCCAGGCTTCCAGGAGCTTTTTCCCGTCCTCCGTCAGGTGCATGGTCTTCACGATGCCCTTCGCTTCGTCTCCCATGATGGGAATCGTCACCGGTTCCCCGGTCTTGGGATCCGTAATCGTTTTGGACATCGTAAGAAAGCCTTCGCATTCGCCCATTTTTTTCAGGAGTTCTTCCGTCCTGACCGGCTGAGCGGAAGCCCGGCCATCAAAGAAGGGCAGCTGTTTTGTAAAGGTCTCCCCGGTCTGGGCATCGACGCCGAACACGGCCAGCTCCGGACGGGCATCTCCGGAAGGCGTGCTTCCTTCCGGAGACGGGCCGGAGACCATATAGACGGCCCCCTCCGCGAGTTCCGGCAGCGGATGCTCCGGCAGCCAGGAAGCCAGCGCCCGGTAGCTCAGGATCGCGAGACGGGAGATCGTATCCTCCTGCTCGATCCCTTCCACGCGGAAATCTTTAAAATCTCCGTCCTCAAAGCAGTCTGCGGCAGAAAAGATGTCTTTTCCCGAAGCCGACGCCAGGTCAAAGTCCTTCAGCTTCAGGTTCGAGGGCGGAGAGGTTCGGGCATAGGCTTCATAATGTTCCATGCCGGCGGAAGCGCTGCAGCGGTAGAGGACCGGCTCGTCAATGAGCTGGATCTCCAGCGCCGGAGGCTCCGCCGCGGAAGGCCGGGAACCGGACTTTGCGATCGCGAGGACGGCTTCCGTCGTAATATAGATCGATTGCATATGTTCTCCTTTTGAATTCACGTTTTCGCCTTATGGTTCGAATTTTGCTTTCCGTATTTCTTTTTCTTATAAGTATCGTAACGCATTCAAAGCATCTCGTCAACGATTGAAATTTACATTGAAAACCCCCGCCGAGAATGATAAGATAAGGAGTCACAAAATATTCACCGGGAGGGCCGACTTATGTGGCTGAAACGGCATATACCTTATATCACTGTATTTTTTCTTCTGCTGATCTACTCGCTGAGCCTGTTCCTGTTCGGCTTTTCCAATCTGGAGGGGATCGGCGATGCGGCCGGGTCCTGGACGGGGACGGGGCGCGTGGAATTTGCGTCGGGCTCCGTCAGCAAAAAGGCCACGGACGTGACGCTCGTGCTGCAGAGCGGAGAGACGGCTCTGCTCGACGAGCTCACCGAGCTTCAGACGGCCGACTTCAGCGGCAGCTCCAACTATGCCGAGATCCAGAGCTGGGCGGATGCGCATCCGCAGGTCAGCGTGCGGTATACCGTGAGCTTTCCGAACGGGACGGCCGCGGCCAACACGGCAGCGGCGCTGGATCTGACCGGGCTGCGGCATGAGGACGTGTCCTCCGCGGTGTCTCTGCTGGCCTATCTGCCGAATCTCAGCTCCATCGAGCTCGGCACGACGGCGCAGTCCTCCTCCCCTGTCAATTCCGAGGATCTCGCGGCGATCCGAAGCGCCTGCCCGGGTGCCTCCGTATCCTACGCCACCGAAATTCTCGGGACACGCTATGAGCTCGACGCAGACTATGTGGATCTCTCCGGGATGACCTCCGCACAGGTCGACGACGTTGCAGCGGGGCTCTCCGCGCTGCCGTCCCTCACCCGGATCAAGATCGCCGAAAACGCCACGACGGACGGCAGCCTTGCCTGGAGCGACCTCACGGCCATCGCCGCCGCCTGCCCGAACGCCGCCATCGACTATAACTTCACCGTCTGCGGCGTGACGGCGACCATGGCAGACACGAGCCTCGACCTCAGCTCCATGCAGAGCTCGGATCTCGACGCCGTGCTCGCCGTGCTGCCCGGAATGAGCCAGCTGAACTATATCGAGCTCGGGAGCAGCAGCCTTGCCTGGAGCGACGTCGAGCGGCTCTTTGCCGCCTGCCCGAACGCGACGATCTCGTACAACACGACCGTCTGCGGAAAGGCCGTCAACCTCGCGGATGCCACGCTCGACCTCAACCACATCACGATGAGCGACGAGGGCGCCGCCGTCAAACAGATCCTGCCCTATATGCGCAATCTCACCACGCTCGACATGGATTCCTGCGGCGTTTCCGACAGCGCCATGGAGCAGATCCGCGAGATGGTGCCGAACTGCAACGTCATCTGGAGAATCTATTTCGGATCCAATTACAGCGTCCGGACCGACGTGGTCAAGATCCTCGCCTCCAAGCCCTCCGTCGGCGGGACACTGACGAATTCCAATGCCGCCTCGCTGAAATACTGCACCAAGGTGCGCTATCTCGACCTCGGGCACAACGACGAGCTGTCGGACTTTTCCTTTGTCACATGCATGCCCGAGCTGGAGGTCGCCGTCATTTCAATGGCGGACATCTCCGACCTCACGCCCTTTGCCAGCTGCCCGAATCTGATCTACCTCGAGGCCGGCAACACGAATATCAGCGACCTCACGCCGCTGCAGAACTGCAAGAACCTCCGCCACCTCAACATCGGCACCTGCCCCAACATCACAGACATCTCCCCGCTCTATGACCTCGACCTCCTCCGCCTCTGGCTCGGCATCGGAGACCCCGTGCCTGACTCGCAGATCGAGGAGATGCAGAGCCGCCACCCCGACTGCACCATCAACACCGAGGCTCCCACGGGCTTTGAGCGCAACGAGCTCGGCGAGGTCGCCAACGAGGGATACACCATGGGCTGGAAGACTTATTACAACTACGGCACCTCCGACTGGGCCTTCTATTCCGCCAACGGCTACTTCCCCGCCCAGAAGCCGAAGGGCTATTTCAAGGTGATCTACGAGATCTTTGAATACGGCAACGGCAATGCCGCCTATGCCTTTGCCTCCAACGATCCGCTTCTCAATGTGCACGGAGACGACGTGGAGCCCATCAACGTGACGGTCCACGATACGTCCTTCCTCTTCGAGCCGTATGACCCGGACGACCCGAGCGAGGCTCTGCCTCCGTCCTGAGGGCACAAAGAAGGGACGATCTTCATGAAAAAACGATTTCTTCTTTTCCCCGCGCTGATCCTCGCCTTCTGCCTGCTGTGCGGCTTCGCCTGCGCAGAGCGTGAGACCGTGGAGATGTGCGGCACGGCCTTCGCTGCCGACGCCTCGATCATCAGCCTGCGCGGGATGGGCGAGGAGGACGTGGACGACTTCGTGCTCCACGCCGGCGAATTTACCGACTTGAAGACGGTCTATCTCGGGACGGAGGATTCCACCTCCCTCTCCTGGGAGAGCATCGCGCGCATGGAGGAGGCCGCGCCTGAGGCGGAGTTTCTCTACTACTTCACGCTTTACGGCCGCTCCTATTCCCTCGCGGCGACGGAGCTGGACCTCAACCACATCACGATCGACGATCAGGGAGAGCTCGTGCGGCAGATCCTGCCCTGCATGAAGCACCTCGCCTATCTCGACATGGACTTCTGCGGTGTGGACAACGAGCACATGGCGGCGATCCGGGACGATTTCCCGAATATCAAAGTCGTGTGGAGGATCTGGTTCGGGTCGCAGTACTCCGTGAGGACCGATGTGGAAAAGATCCTGGCCTCCCAGCCCTCCAACGGCGGCATGCTTTACGGCACGAACGCAGACGCGCTGAAATACTGCACAGAGGTCAAGTATCTCGACATTGGGCACAATGAGGAAATGACAGATATTTCCTTCGTTTCTTATATGCCGAAGCTGGAAGTACTTATCGTAGCAATGAGCAAGATCACGGACATCTCGGCGCTCAGCCACTGCCCGGAGCTCGAGTATCTCGAAGTGCAGACCACCCGCGTAGAGGATCTCACCCCGCTCATCGGCCTCACAAAGCTGCGCCACCTCAACATCTGCGACGACTTCAACCTGACGGATCTCTCGCCCGTCTATTCCCTGACCGGCCTCGAGCGGCTCTGGATCGGACGCTATACCCCGATCCCCGAGGAGCAGGTCGAGATCATGCAGAAGCTGGCGCCGGACTGCGTCATCAACACGACCGCCGTCGACCCGCATGACGACTGGCGCTGGGGCAACGAGCGCTATGAGCTGCTCTCGCAGCAGTTCGGCTACGCCGAAGCGGCCTACGCCTTCAAGTGGAAGGACCCGCTCTACAACCCGCACGACTGAAACCGGAGGAAACGATCAAAATGCGAATCCTGAAAATCCTGCTGCTGGCCCTGCTGGCCGGCCTTCTGGCCTTCATCGTCTTCGGGCGGAGCCGGCTCTCGGCCGACGCGCCGACGGATGCGGCCGCGGCCTCGGCCGCCCCTGCCGCGGAGACTGCGGAGCCGACACCTGTTCCGACCCCGACGCCGACGCCCGACCCCTATGCCGACGGCATCGACCTGCTCGGAAAGCATTATGCCGAGAACGCCTCTGCGATCGACCTCAGCGGGATCTCCGCCGAGGCGGACATTGCCCTCTTTGAAGCTGCCGCTCCCTACTTTACGGAGCTGAAGGACGTAGAGCTCGGGGCCGAGGAGAGCACGCCGGTCTCCTGGGAGACGATCGAACGGCTGCAGAAGGCCGCGCCGCAGGCGGACTTCCATTACAGCTTCTCCCTTTACGGAGAGGCGGCAACGCTGGACGACGAGACGATCGACCTGAGGAAGATCAAGATCGGCGACAACGGAGAGGCCGTCTGTGCGGCGCTGAAATGCATGAAGAAATGCACCTATCTCGACCTCGACGAGTCCGGGCTCGACAGCACGCGCTGCGCCGAGATCCGCGACCGGTTCCCGGACGTGAAGGTCGTGTGGCGCGTGACCTTCGGCACGATGAACTACAGCGTGCGCACGGACGTGAAGACCATTCTGGCCTCGCTCTCCGGCGTCGGCGACTACGCGGGGCTCACGAACGAGGAGAGCTGCCTGCCGCTGACCTACTGCACGGACGTCATCAATCTCGACCTCGGGCACAACAGCAATCTCCGCACGCTGAGCTTTCTCAAGTATATGCCGAATCTGGAGGTCTTCGTCACCTACGAGGATTATCTGCGCGACGTCGACGACCTCAAGTATGCCACGCATCTCCGCTATCTCGAGCTCTATGCCAGCTCCATGTACAACATCGACGCCATCGGCGAGCTCTACGAGCTGACAGATCTGATGCTCTGCGCCTGCTACAATCTCAACAGCATCGCCCCGATCGTTCCAGCGGACAAGGTGCCGAATCTGCAGAGGCTCTATCTGACCGGCGGGCTGATCCCCCAGAGCGAGATCGACGAATTTCAGAAGAACCATCCGAACTGCGAGGTCAATACCACCGACAATTCCGCCATCTCCTCCTGGCGCTGGATCGACCCCGTCCACGTGGCGGATACCGTTGAGAACCGGACGCCCTGCTATGCCCGCCTCTGCGAGATCTTCCACTACAAGGAGGACAACCGCATCATGTACAACTTCACGCAGAACGACCCTTATCTGAACACGCCGCACGGCCAGGAGGTCACAGGCGTGCAGCTTGACTGGTTCTACGGGACCCATCACTTCGATCCCTACGGGATCTACGGCGACGGAGACTGAGCTCCGCGCCCCACACCATCAAAAAAGATCCTCGCAGCAGATGCTGCGAGGATCTTTCTATTTATGCGGAGAAGGGAATCAGCGGGCTACGCGTGCGCCGGCACCGCCCATAACGGCTTCGACTTCCTTCTTGGAGGCCATGGTGGTGTCGCCTGGGGTGGTCATGGCGAGAGCGCCGTGGGCTGCGCCGTAGTTGACCGCGAGCTCGGCATCGCCGGTGGTCATGAGGCCGTAAACAAGGCCGGAAGCGAAGCTGTCGCCGCCGCCGACGCGGTCCATGATCTCGAGGCCGTCATACTGCTTGGCCTTGTAGATCTCGCCGTCTGCCCAGCAGATGGCGCTCCAATCGTTGACGGTGGCCGTCTTGACCTGGCGGAGCGTGGTGGCAACGGCCTTGAAGTTGGGATAGGTCGCAGCGGCTTCGTTGATCATCTTCTTGTAGCCGTCGAGGTTGAGGGTCTTGAGGTTGGCATCGTTGCCTTCGATCTCGAAGCCGAGGCAGGCCGTGAAGTCTTCCTCGTTGCCGATCATGACGTCGACATACTTGGCGATCTCCTTGTTGACTTCCTGCGCCTTGGCCTGGCCGCCGATGGCGCTCCACATGGAGGGACGGTAGTTCAGGTCATAGGAGATGACGGTGCCGTATTTCTTGGCGACCTTGCAGCACTCGATGACGGTCTCGCAGGACTGCTCGGAAAGGGCTGCATAGATGCCGCCGGTGTGGAGCCAGCGAACGCCGAGGTCACCGAAGATGTGCTCAAAGTCAAAGTCCGCCGGAGTGGCCTGGGAGATGGCGGTATTGGCACGGTCGGAGCAGCCGACAGCGCCGCGGATGCCGAAGCCGCGCTCGGTGAAGTTGATGCCGTTGCGGCAGATGCGGCCGATGCCGTCCGTCTTCTTCCAGTAGATCAGAGAGGTGTCTACGCCGCCCTGAAGGATGAAGTCTTCCATCAGCTTGCCGACTTCGTTGTCGGCAAAGGCCGTGAGAACTGCCGTGCGCATGCCGAAGCAGCGGCGCAGACCGCGGACGACGTTATACTCGCCGCCGCCTTCCCAGGCGCGGAAGGAACGGGCGGTGCGGATGCGGCCTTCGCCCGGATCCAGACGGAGCATGACTTCGCCGAGGGATACGGCATCATATTTGCACTCTTCAGCAGGGCGCAGGTTCAGATCGATCATTGGGGGATTCCTCCTAAAATTTTATATTAATATTCTCTGGTTCGGGAAAACGGGATCAGCCGCGGATCTCCTTGACGATGCCGGCAGCTTCTGCGGTCAGCTCGCGGATCTTGTCAAACTCGCCGGCCTTGATGAGGTCGCCCTTGACCATCCAGCTGCCGCCGCAGCAAAGGATGCGGTTGTAAGCGAGATAATCGCGCACGTTGGTGGCGCTGATGCCGCCGGTGGGCATAAACTTCATCGTGGTGTAGGGAGCGGCGATGGCCTTGATGTACTTCAGGCCGCCGGCCGGCTCTGCCGGGAAGAACTTGACTGCCTCGAGACCGAACTCAAGAGCGGTCTCGACGTTCGTCGGGTTGCAGGTGCCCGGAGTGATGGTGATGCCCTTCTTGAGGCAGTATTCCACGATCTTCGGGTTGATGCCGGGGCTGACGATGAACTTGGCGCCGGCGTCGATCGCGCGGTCGACCTGCTCCGTCGTCAGAACAGTGCCGGCACCGACGAGCATATCCGGGAACTTCTTGGCCATGCGGCGGATGGACTCTTCGGCAGCTTCCGTACGGAAGGTGACCTCGGCGCAGGGCAGACCTCCGGCCATCAGGGCTTCGCCGAGAGGCTCGGCATCCTTGGCATCGTTGAGGACGACAACGGGAACAATGCCGATCTGGCTGAACTGGTTCAGAATGTCATTCATGGGAGGGTACCTCTTTCTTCAAAATTTTTATGTTTATGCGTGGGTGTACTTCTTCAGAGTCGCGCGGACTGCGCCGGGGCCGGCCGTGAGCTCGGTGAAGTAGCCGCAGACCTTGTCTGCAAGGCCGGCTTCATAAAGGCTGACGCCGAAGATGTTCGCGTTGCTGAGGATCGGCTCGAGGACGGCATTGACGTCTGCGTCTTCGCCGAGCTTGACCTGCTGCACGACGGGGCAAAGGACCTCGAGCAGAGGATCGGGAGAGAGCGTAAACTCGTTGCCTTCGTCATCGACGGCCATGAGGTAGCGCAGCCAGCCGGCCAGAACCAGAGGGCTGAGCTTGAGGGCGGACATGTCGCGCCCGGTGGCCATGTACTTCTTGATGGTCTCGCCGTAACGCACGGGGATCTTCTGGGAGGTGTCCGTGGCGATGCGCTGCGGAGCGTCCGGCATGAACGGGTTCGGGAGGCGGACATTGATGACGGCGTCAATGAATTCCTTCGGGTCAAGGATGCCCGGATTTTCGACCACGGGCATGCCCTCGACATAGCCGACCTGCTTGATGAGAGCGACGAGATCCTCGTCCTTCATCTCCTCACAGATGCGCTTGTAGCCCAGGAGGCAGCCGTAAACGGCAAGGGCCGTGTGCAGCGGGTTGAGGCAGGTCGTGACCTTCATACGCTCGACGAGGTCGACCGTCTCGCGGGTGGTGAAGTAGATGCCGGCCTTCTCCAGGGCGGGGCGGCCGTTGGGGAAGCTGTCCTCAATGACGAGATACTCGGTCTCCTCGGCATTGACGAAGGGAGCCGTGACCGTGCCGCGGGCATTGCGGACGGGGGCGAAGCCGTGCAGGCCGTCCTCCTCCAGAATGGCACCGACGGAGAGGTCCGGGCTCGGAGTGATCTTGTCGATCATCGACCAGGGGAAGCTGACCTTGGAGGCGTCCTTGATGTAGGAGACAAAGTCAGCCGAAACGAGGCCGTTGGCAGCCCAGCCGTCGACGACCGTCGTGATGGCGGAATAGAGCTTATCGCCGTTGTGGGAGCAGTTGTCCATGCTGACCATGGCGATCGGCAGGGCGCCGGCGTTGAAGCGGGCAAGCAGCAGAGCCGCGACCTTGCCCATGTAGGTCTTCGCGGCAGCGGGGCCGGCCGCGATATCGTCCGTGATATCCTGCGTCAGCTCGCCGGCGGGCGTACGCGTGGCGTAGCCCTTTTCGGTGATCGTGAAGCTTGCCATCTGGAGGGAGGGGGCGGAGAAGATCTCTGCCATGCGCTCCTCGTCGCCATAGAGATAAACGGTTTCCGCGATCGAACCGATCACGGCCTTTTCCACCGTGCCGTTGGCCTTGAGCGTGACAGCGACGGTCAGGCCGTCATGCGTGTCCTCGCCCTTCTTCATGCGCTCGACGGCGATGACGCCCTTGTCGAGCGTGCCGTCATTGAGAAGCTTCTGGACGGCGGCGCACTGGAAGGCCTTGAAAATGTTGCCGGCGCCGAAGTGGATCCAGGTCGGGTTGGCCTTGGTGTTTGCGACCATGGCTGCGCGGTCATACTGCGGGAGCTGATAGCCCTTTGCTTCCCAGGAGGCGCGGTCCTTCAGGCCTTCATTGCTGAGAATGAGTTCCATGATGCAAGTTCTCCTTATTTCTTCTTTTCTTCCTCAAGCTTGTCGAGGAGATCCCAGACGCCGAGCATGTACTGGATGCCGAGCGCGCGGTCATACTTACCGTAGCCCGGGCGGCAGGTGCCGGGGCCTTCCTCCCACAGCTGACGGCCGTGGTCCGGGCGGATGTAGCCTTCGTAGCCGCCCTCGTGGTAGGCGCGGAGGATGTCGATGATGCCGGTCTCGCCGCAGCAGTCGCGATGGGCCGCTTCGGAGAAGTCACCGTTGTCAAAGTGATGAATGTTGCGGATGTGGGCAAAGGCGATGCGGTCGCAGTGCTTGCGGACGATCTCGGCAACATTGTTGTTCGGGTTCGCGTTCAGGCTGCCGGAGCAGAGCGTGAGGCAGTTGTACGGGTCGTCGACCATGGAGAGGAAGCGGTCGATGCTCTCGGCGTCGACGAGAAGGCGGGGCAGGCCGAAGATGTCCCAGGGGGGATCGTCCATATGAACGGCCATCTTGATGCCGGTCTCGTGGCAGGTGGGCATGAGGGCCTCAAGGAAATACTTGAAGTTGGCCCAGAGCTTTTCCTTGGTGACGTCTTTGTAGGCCTCGAAGAGCTCGTCCAGCTTGGCCATGCGCTCCGGCTCCCAGCCGGGGAAGGTCATGTTGTACTTCTCGGTGAAGTTGAGGATGTAGGCGGCCATGGACTTGTAGTCGTCCTGGATCATGTCCTTCTGATAGAAGAGGGCCGTGGAGCCGTCGCCGACGGGGTGGAAGAGGTCCGTACGGGTCCAGTCAAAGATCGGCATGAAGTTGTAGCAGATGACCTTGACGCCGAACTTGGCGAGGTTGCGCATGGTGGTCTTGTAGTTTTCGATGTACTTGTCGCGCGTGGGAAGGCCGATCTTGATGTCGTCATGCACGTTGACGGATTCGACAACGTCCATATTGAAGCCGTAGCTCTCGATCTGCTTGCGGACTTCTTCGATCTCTTCGACTTCCCAGATCTCGCCGGGCATCTTGTTGTGAAGGGCCCAGACGATCGTGGATACGCCGGGGATCTGGCGGATGTCGTTCAGCGTTACGGGGTCGTTCCCCTCGCCGTACCAGCGCCAGCTCATTTGCATGGGCATGTTGCAGTTCCTCCTGTAGTGAATTTAAATATTTTTCAGTCGTCATCGGCCATGCCGATGAGGTCAAACTTTTCCGTGGAGACGACGATGTCGAAATCGTCCTTCTCCGGGCGGGCGCACTTGACGAGGATGGTGCGGTCGGACAGGTTGTAGAACCAGCCCTCGTCGGCGGCGTCAAAGTTGTCGCTGACAATGTAGCGCGTAATGGGCTTGCCGTCCACGGTGACCCAGAAGGCACCCTTTTCCTTACTGACGAGCTTGAGGTTCAGGCGGTCGATCGTGCAGGGATAGGAACCCTCCTTGTGGAAGGAGATCACCTTGCGCGCTCCGGCCTTGACGGAGATCTCCGTCAGGGCATATTCGCCGCGCTTGTAGTTCTCCGTGTGGCCGTCGTCGTCATAGAAGGCGAAGGACGAATCCGCCTCGGCGCCGATCGTGAGGTCGAGCGTGTGCATCGTGTCGGCAAGGATGTGCTTGACATCGTCGCTCGTAAGGAAGATGCCGTTGCCGCGCAGGAACATCGGGATGCTGCCGAGCGTCACGGGAACCGTGATGGTCTGGCCGCCCTCGTAGGCGCGGTAATTGTCATTCATGTCGAACCACTTGGCACCCTTCGGGAGATAGAGCGTACGCGTTTTGGCACCCTGCTCGACGACGTTTGCCACGAGGACCGACGGGCCGAACATAAACGTCATGCTCTCGTCGACATAGCACTGCTTGTCCTCCGGGAACTCCAGGAAGAGCGCGCGCATCGCAGGCTTGCCGTTGACGCTCGCTTCCCGCATCAGGGAATAGAGATACGGGAGCATACGGTAGCGCAGGGCATAAGCCTCGCGCACATAGGGAAGCGTCTCCTCGCACTGCCAGGGCTGCGTGACGGTATTGTCGTTATTGGCGGAGTTGATGACGAAGCGGGGCTGGAAGATGCCGTTCTGGATCCAGCGCAGGAGAAGCTCTCCGTCCGGAGCCGGGCCGGCAAAGCCGCCGATATCGCAGCCCATATTGGCGCAGCCGGAAAGGCCCATGCCCATGATGGTGGCGATGTTGAACTTCGGCGTCTTCCACTTGGTGATATTGTCGCCGCCCCAGACCTGGGCATAGCGCTGCACGCCCGCAAAGCCGGCACGGTTGATGACATACGGGCGCTCGTTCGGATACTGCTCGGCCAGAGCCTGAATGGCCGTGTAGGCCATGAGGTTGGAGTGCAGGATCTTCAGCTCGGCCATCGTGCCGGGCTTGCCTTCGTAGGCGCACTGCGCGTTGCGGTCTTCAATGCCGTCCATTTCGCAGTTGTCATTCCAGACCGTCTTCGTGCCCTTGGCGAGAATGTTCTCCTTGAGGAGCTTCTTCCAGGCATTGCGGCCGGCCTCGCCGGTGAAGTCAATGAAGCGGCCCTCGCCGCCCCACCAGCGGCCGTAGTAGGCATCCGAGCCGTCGGCCGTCTTGATGAAGGCGTCCGCGTCCTCATAATACTTGGCATACGGATGGTTCTTCAGGACGCCGGGCTTGAGGTTGCAGATGACGTTGATGCCCTTGGCGTTCATGGTCTCAAAGAACTTCTCGGGGTCGGGGAAGCGCTTGTGGTTCCAGTTGAAGGTATAGCGGAGATTATCCTCCTCGCCGGAGGAATAGCCGGAGGCAAGCCAGAAGTTGTCGATATAGATATCTTCCTTGTTGTGCTTGTCGATGACGTTGTAGATCTCCTGATCGCAGTCCTTCTCCAGCTCGGCATAGTACATCGTCGAGGCACAGTAACCGAGAGACTGCTTCGTGGGGAGGATCGTGCGGCCGGTGAGGAGCGTGTAGCGCTCGATGACCTTGTTCATGTCCGGGCCGTTGATGAGGAAGAGATCAATGTCGCCTCCGTCCGTCTGATAATAGCTGTAGCGCTCCCAGTAGCCGGAGATCTCCTGGCCCATGTCGAAGACACAGTCATAGGAGTTGTGGTAGAAGAGGCCGAGCGCGTGGAGATTGGTATCGTTGACGCGGATGTAGAACGGAATGTGCTTGTACATCGGGTCGCCGGTCTCGGGGTCCGTGCCGATGGCGTCCTTGGGGCACATGCGCATGCGGCGGAACTTCTTGTCGAGATAGCCGGTCTTCTCGCCGAAGCCGTAGAAATGGTCTGTGTCGCGGTCCATATAGGAATAGTGGCTCAGGCGGCCGAGCTGGTCCTTTTCGAAGGAGCGCTCCGCGATGTCGCGATAAATGCAGACGCCTTCGGTGTTGTAAAGCGCAAAGGAGAAGGGCGCCTTCGTCAGGACGAGCTTCAGCGTGGCCGTGCGGAAGACGAGCTTTTTCTCCGTCTCCTCACAGGGGACGTCGAGCGCGGTGATGCGCGTGCGCTCGGAGACGAACATCGGGTCGAGGCGGTCCTCCCACGCCGTCGTGACGAGGGTGTAGGAGGCCTCCTCCATCGTGCGGTCAAAGGAGACGCGGATGCGGATGATATCGTCCGTCATAAAGACGAGCATCACATCGGCGCAGTCCCCGTGGACGAGATAACCGTTCGAGGTCTTCTCGATAGATTCGAATCTTCTCAGGATCATGGCTTACATACCGATCAGGTCGAAGTCCTCGAAGGAGACCGTCAAAGTGACATTCTGCTTCGGGTTGGGGTACTTGACGAGGACGGCCTTCTTAGTCTGGCTGTAATACCAGCCGGAGGAGGCGGCTTCAAACTTCTTGCGGTTGAGATAATGCTCGAGCTTGTCGCTGCCGAGCGCCACCCAGAACGGGCTGCGGTCCTTGCGGATCATCTCGACGGTGACCGTGTCGACAAAGTCGGTATAGCTGCCTTCGGCTTCGAAGTCGACCTTCACGACGCTCTTGCCGGACATACGGATGGCCGTCTTGCGGGAGATGCCCTTCTTGAAGTCATTCGTGATGCCGTCGTCGTCATAAAGCGTATATTCCTGGTCTCCGCCGGGGGCCATAATGAGATGCAGAGCCGTCATATGGTCGTTGGCCATGCTCATGAGCTGGTTGTCGGCCATCGGGATGATGCCGCCCTCGCGGATGAACATCGGGATCGTCTCCATCGTGACGGGGATCTCGATCGTCTGGCCGCCTTCATACTCGCGGTAATTGTCGTTCCAGTCATACCACTTGCAGCCGGCCGGGAGATAGACCTTCTTCGTCTTGGCGCCCTTCTCGATGACGTTGGCCACGAGAAGAGACTTGCCATACATGAACTCGAAGCTCTCGTCATAGACGTTCGGATCGTTCTGGAATTCGTAGACGAGAGCACGCATGATGGGAGCGCCGGTCTGATTGGCCTCATATTCCGCAGAATAGAGGTACGGCGTCAGGCGGTAGCGGAGAAGGATGGCATTGCGGATGATATCGGCCGAATCATGGAACATCCAGGGCTCCGTGACGGTATTGTCGTTGGAGGCGGAGTGGATGGAGAAGCGGGCCTGGAAGATGCCGTTCTGCACCCAGCGGACGAAGAGCTCCTCCTCGGGGGCCGGGCCGGCAAAGCCGCCGATGTCGGCGCCCTCATTCGGCTGGCCGGAGAGGCCCATGCCGGTGATGATGGGGATGTTGTACTGAAGGCTCGTCCAGGAGGTGTAGTTGTCGCCGCACCAGGTCTGGGCGTACTTCTGAATGCCGGAGCTGCCGCTGCGGCAGACGATGTACGGGCGGGCATTCTCGTTGTGCTCGACGACGGCCTCGCCGCCGATCTTGCACATGATGGTGCACATAAGAGGCTTGAGCTGGCCGATGGTGCCGCCCTTGCCGTCAAAGTCGCATATGGTGTCCTTGTCGAGGAGGGAGTCATACTCACAGTTGTCATCCCAGACGGAATCCGTGCCGACATCGATGATGTTCTCGATCAGGTAATCCTTCCAGGCACGGCGGGCTTCGGGCTTGGTGTAATCCCAGAAGGCGCCGGGACCGCCCCACCAGCTGCCGACGGCATACTGAGAGGGATCCTTGCTGTCCTTGACGAAAACGTCCTTTGCGGCGAACTGATCAAACCAGGGATGGCAGAGCAGAATGCCGGGCTTGACGTTCGGCACGTTCTGGGCGCCCTTGTCGTTCATGGCATGGAAGTAGGCGGAGGGATCCTTGAAGCGGTCCTTGTTCCAGTAGAAGACACAGCGCTTGTTGTTGTAGCTCGTGTAGCCGGAGGAAAGATGGAAACCGTCGATCGGGAAGCCTTCCTCCTTGATGGTGTCGATGAAGCCGAGGACGGCGTCATCGCTGTCCTTCTCGAGCTCGGGATAATACATCGAAGAGCCCTGGTAGCCAAGGCCGCGCTTCGGAAGGAGCGCCGGTCGGCCGGTCAGGAGCGTGTAGTTGTCCACGACCTTCGCGATGGTGTTACCGCCGAGGAGGAAGAGGTCAATATCGCCGCCGTCGGCCTGCCAGTAGGTGTAGCGCGGCCAGTAGTTGCTCTTCTCTCTGCCCATGTTGAAGACGGACTCATAGAAGTTGTGATAGAAGAGGCCGACCGCCTTCTGCGTGTCGCGGTCGAGGCGGATATAGAACGGGATATGCTTGTAGAGCGTATCCATCTTGGTGGCGTCATAGCCCATGGCGTCCGTGGCGCGCTCGCGGAGGAATTCCTTGTTCTTATTCAAAGCGCCGGCCTTCTCGCCGAAGCCGTAGAAGCAGTCCTCCTCCTTCATGCGGCTGTAGTGATTGACGCGCTTGTTGGAGTCAAGAATGAAGGGGCTGCCGGCAATGCTGCAGTAAAGCTCGGTTCCGGCATCGTCATAGAGGCGGATGCAGATGGGATCCTTGTCCAGCTCCAGCGTGAGCTTCGCGCCGGCGAAGACGAGCTTCTTCTCCTCGTCCCTGACCTCCGGCGTCACGGGCTGCACACGCGTGCGCTCCGCGCCGACAACGTCGTCCAGGCGGTCCTCCCAGGCCGTGGTGGAGAGGATGTAGGACTCCTCGGCAAACTCCTTGTCGAAGGAGCAGCGGACACGGACGATCTCATCCGTGACGAAAATGACCTTCAGGTCGGCTGCGTTGGTGTGGATCAGACAGGCGCCGTCGAGCTTTTCCAGCCCGGTGATCTTTGATACGATATCCATAAAATCTGATTCTCCTGTTTCAAATAAAAGCGGCGGTCCTGCCGCTTACCTGCGCACGGCACAGAAAGAAAAGCAGAGGACCGCCGGGATGTTTAAGAGAGGTCAGGCCGTCCAGCCCATGGAGGACACGAGACCGGTCCAGTACGGGACGGAAAGGCTGATCTGCGGAATGAAGGTGACAAGGAACAGGGCAACGACCATGGCGCAGAAGCACGGGATGATGTACTTCGTGACGCCTTCGATCTTGACCTTGGCAATGCCGCAGCCGACGAACAGGCAGGAGCCGACCGGCGGCGTGACGGAGCCGATGCCGAGGTTCATGATGAGCATGAGACCGAACTGGACATCGCTCATGCCGACCTTGCGCGCGATGGGCATGAAGATCGGAGTGAAGATCAGAACGGCAGGCGTGAGGTCAAGGAACATGCCCATGATGAGCAGGAAGACGTTCATGATCAGGAGGATGACATAGCGGTTCTCGGAAACGCTCATGATGGCACTGGAGATGACGTCCGGAATACGGGTACGGGACATCGTGTAGGCCATGATCGAGGAGGCCGCAATGAGGAAGAGGATCGTAGCGGAGCTCTTCATCGTGTCGGCAAGCAGATTGTAGAAGGTCTTGAGGTCGAGCTCACGGTAGAAGATGGCGAGGACGCCGCAGTAGAGGCACATGACAACGCCGGCTTCGGTTGCCGTGAAGATGCCGCCCATGATGCCGCCCATAACGATGATAACGGCGAGCAGAGAGGGAATCGCGTCGACCCAGATCTTCCAGGCAGGATCGGAATCCTTGACTTCGCTCTTCTTGTAGCCGAGCTTCAGAGCGAGGACGATCGCAACCGCCGCAACGGCAATGCCGAGCAGGGCGCCGACAAAGTAACCGCCCATGAAGAGGGCCGTGATGGAAACGCCGCCGGCGGTGATGGAGAAGAGGATCAGCGGACCGGACGGAGGAATCAGAATGCCGGTCGGAGCGGAGCAGATGTTGACGGCTGCCGCATAGTTCGGGTCATAGCCTTCGTCCTTCTCCAGAGGAGAGAGGATGGAGCCCATGGCGGAGGTAGCAGCGACGGAGGAGCCGGAGACAGCGCCGAAGAACATGTTCGCGAGAACGTTCGTGGCAGCGAGGTAACCGGGGATCCAGCCGACGAGAAGGCGGGCCAGGCGAACCAGGCGCTTGGCAATGCCGCCCTTGTTCATGATGTTGCCGCCCAGGGAGAAGAACGGGAGGGCGAGGAGGGAGAAGGAGTCAAGCCCGGAGAAGCACTTCTGGGCCGCGATGAAGGCAAACTGGGAGAAGTCGCCGCAGCGGCCGCTCGTCAGAGCCGCAATGATGGAGGCAATGCCGATGCCCGCGGAAATGGGGACGCCGGCGAAGAGCATCACGAAGAAGGACGCAAAAAGGATAATGGTAGCAGTTACGGTTACGCTCATGCCTGCTTCTCCTCCTTTTTCTCAGTAAACAGATTGACATACTTGAGGATGCGGGCCAGGACGATGAGGACGCCGCAGACCGGCTCGATCATATAAAGGGTCTTGTAGGGGATCTGCATGACCGGGGAAACGTTGGTGGCATTCTGAGCCTGCTGCCAGCCGCCCCAGATGAAGACATAAATGACAAAGAAAAGAATGCAGGCCTCGATGAACACGTTCAGGATCACCTTGACGGGGCCCTTGGCGCGATCCGTTGCAAGGGTCAGGGAGAGGTGCTCGTCGCGATAGAAGCAGTAGGCCGAGCCGATGAAGGAGGCGATGATCAGAACGTAGCGGAGGAACTCATCCGTCACCGTCGACGGATTGTTCAGCACCCAGCGGGTGAAGATCTGCCATGTGCCGCCGGCGACAAGGGCAAGCATTGCCACCGCCATCAGGAAGCGCATGACGACATCCAGTACTTTTTCTACTTTTTTCAAGGTTTTATCTCCTAACGAAAAATTAACGAGAAAGAAGAATAAGAAAAGGGACAGCTCTTAACGCCAGGTTAAGAGCCGCCCCATCGGACTGTGCTTACATTAAGACTGCTTAAAGACCCTGGTCTTTCTCTTCAGTTTTCTGAAACGAAATTATGCAGCAGCCTGGATGCGCTCTACGAATTCGTAGGTGGAGGGAGAATTTGCGGCGAGGTCTTCATAGATGGGAGCGCAGGCTTCCTGGAAGGCTTCCTTGTCGACATCCGTGACGAACTCGATGCCCTTCTCGTTGGCGAGGTCGATGACTTCCTGCTCGAAGTCGGCCCACAGCTGACGATAGTTGGCCGTCATGTCAAGAGCGGTGGAGCGCATGATCTCCTTCTGGTTGTCGGTCATCTGGTTCCAGGCAGTGGTGGAGATGACAACGATGTCGGGGATCATGGTGTGCTCGTCGTAGCAATAGTAGCCGGTGCAGTCGATGAAGTCACGCAGAGCGGTGACGTTGTTCTCAGCGCCGTCGATAACGCCGGTGGACATAGCAGTGATGGCTTCGGAGTAGGACTGAGCCGTGGAGGAAGCGCCGAGAGCGTTCATCATGGCGATGGCCATCTGGGACTGCATGGTGCGGATCTTGAGGCCGGCGAGGTCAGCCGGGGTACGGATGGCAGTATTCTTGGTGTAGAAGCAGCGGACGCCGGACTCGAGCCAGGTCATGCCGATGAAGCCCTGATCTTCGGTGAGCATGTAGAGGTCCTGAGCGATCTCGCCGTTCATGACGTTGTAGAGGTGGTCACGATCGTTGAAGACATAAGGAACGGAGAGGCAGTTCCACTCGGTTGCGAAGTCGCCGAGGGAGCCGGCGGAGACCTTGGTCATCTCGAGGGTGCCGGCCTGAACCTGCTGGAGGCATTCGGTCTCGGAGCCGAGGGTGCCGCCGAAGAAGATCTCGATCTCGATGGAGCCGTTGGACTTCTCGTAGACATCTTCTGCCCACTGGGTCAGAGCGACGTTGACAGCGTGGTCTTCTGCCATGTTGTGTGCAAGGGCAAGGTAGATGTACGGATCGTCATCTGCAGATGCGGAGATTGCGCACAGGGAGAATACCATGACAAGAGCAAGTGCGAGTGCAAGGAGCTTTTTCATTGTTTTTCCTCCAATATATTTTTTGGGGAGTTCCACTCCCCTTGTGGATAAGTTGATTATAAAAGATTCCGCGGGAAATTACAAGAGCGAATTACTCGGCCCAGAAGAAGTTCTGTGCGGCCCAGGCATAGACGAGCTGCCAGTTCTCCCAGTCATGTGCAGCAGGGACTTCCAGCTCAACATATTCCACACCGAGATCGCTCAGGATGGAAGCGAAGTTCTTGCAGGGCGTCTGGCCGAAGTCCCAGGAGCCATAGGAGATCATGACCTTGGCGTCCAGCTTGGAGACGGCTTCCTGCATGGCTTCATCAGCAAGGCCGGCGACGTTGCAGTAGTCATAGTCTGCCGCAGATTCCGCGCCGTCCACACCGTTGACGTTGGCGTAGCTCCAGATGCCGTAGTAACCGAAGACGTCGCCGTCATGCATATAGAAGTTGGAGGTCGTGGCACCGCCCATGGAAAGGCCGGCGTAGGCGCGTCCGGAGGGCTCGGTGGAAACATTGTAGTTCTCTTCTACGAAGGGCATGATGTAGTTGAGCATATCGTCTTCAATCAGAGTGAAGTCCCAGTCCGGCATGCCGGCGCCGCTGCGGGCGAATTCCTGGTTGTTCATGCCGACGACGACATAGTCAAGGCCGAGGTTGTCGTTGATGTTGCAGACTGCGCCTTCGTTGAGCCAGCGCATTTCTTCACCGTAGAGGTCGGAGCCGGTGCCGTGGGAGATGTAGAGAACATTGTAGGGCTCTTCCCGGTTCTCGTCGTAGCCGGCGGGGAGATAGATGGCGAGGCCGTGGGTCGTGCCGTCGGCGCCAACGTAGCCGGTGGTGAGATAGGTGCCCGTCTCGCCGTCCGTCTTCGGGAGCTCAAGGGAGCGGTCTGCCCACTCGTCGGTGTTCATCGTGTCTGCATTGTAGGGAACGTAGAGCATGGAGGAGAGGTCGCTGATGCCGGTGACTTCGTTCACGGCGGCGGGGTTGGACGGATCGCTCAGGCGGGACTTGGCCGTACCTTCGGAATCCGTCAGGGTGTAGTTATAAACGAATGCGCCGGAGGAAAGGGGAACCGTGCAGCCGAAGAGGCCGTCCCCGAGGTCCTCGAGCTCGACGTCCAGGCGGGTCGCGCCGGAGCCGCCGGCAGGATACATGCCCTCGGCATACTCTTCGGGGAGGTGGCCGTAGGTGCCGTCGATCGCGCCTGCGGTCTGCTCTTCATAGGTGTAGAGCTTCATGCAGTCGGAATACATGGTGACAGCGGCGATGTCCTTGAGGCCAAGGGCTTCCGCGTCGACCAGATTGCTGTCGTACACGAAGACGGCCGTATAGCCGGTGGGAGAGGCTGCATCCTCGACGACCGTGACGCCCGGCTCGTAGGCCGAGAAGTCAAAACCGTCATCCGCGAATGCCGCGCAGGAGAGGCTCAGGATCAGTGCCAGTGCGAGGAAGAGGGGCAGGATCTTTTTCATGGGTACATACTCCTTTTTTATATTTCGAAACAGGACCGGCAGCTGCCGGCCTGATCGATCCCGTGTCATTTCCGCTTGGTTCCCTTTTCGGCCTTGCGGAGCTTGAAGATATCCAAAATATCGTAGAGCGACATGGCGAGAAGCGAGATCTCCCGCTTGAACTTCAGATCCGTGCGTTTCTCGATGAATTCCTTGAAGGCGGCATCGCCCTTCGGGCGGATGGAAGAGCGGTCGATCATGCAGACGGAGGTGCGGGAGAGGAAAAGATAGAAATAGTCCTTGTCCTCCGAGAGATGAATGAGCTGCGCATAGCGGGCGTTCATGTCCCCTTCGCCGGAGATGTGAAAGGTGCTCTCATGGAATTCGTATTCCATTCTCGGCAGGGCGGCCCTGCGCTCCTGCAGCGCCTTGTCGGCACGGATCTGCGCCTGAAAATCGCTGCTGACGGCAAGCCAGGCGCCGATGAGGAGAAGGATCCCTTTGGCCCAGGTGGGCAGATTCGTTATGAGAGCAAACGCGATGAAGGCAACGCCCACAGCAAGGCGGGCATAGATGCGAAGCTTTTCAAAGGCAAAGTACTCGGCGCGGTAGATCGATTCGATGGTCTTTTCCGTATGCCGGATCTCGGCCGTATAAAGGCATTTGGACATAAGCGCGCCCCTCCGCCTATTTAAAATAATCCGGATGCTTTTCCCGCAGCTCGACGGCATCGAGCTTGTAACGGCTCAGATGGGCCTGCAGGACGGCGACGGCCCGGGGGGCATCCTTCTGCTCCACGCAGGAGAGCAACGCTTCATGCTCCTCCACGATCTCCGGGAAAGTCTGCGTTTCGGCGGAAAGAAAACGCAGGCGGTCAAAATGAATGGAGAGCATCTTCATGAGCTCATAAACTTCCGGCTTATGCGCGATCGCGTAAAACTCCCTGTGGAACGCGTCATCCTGCTCGTAGAGGCGGGCATAGAGACCGCTCTCCAGGCAGTAGCGCTGCAGGGCAAGGCTCTCCTTCAGGCGGGAGAGATCCTCGGCCGAATGAGAAAGGCAGACCTCCGCCGTCACGGCCGTCTCGAGGTGGTAGCGCATGAACTGCGCCTCCTCCACAAGAGCATCCTCAATATACGAGACCGTGCTCCGCTTCTGCGGGACGATCTCGACGATGCGCACCTTGGCAAGCTCCTGCAGCGCCTCGCGGACGGGCGTGCGGGAGATGCCCATGGCATCCGCCAGCTCGTTCTCGCTGATGGCCGCCCCCGGAGCAAGCTCGAGGGAAATGATATTCTCTTTCAGCGTGCGCAGGGCGTAATCCCTGGCCGTCTCCCGCGGGAGTTGTTCCGGTATATGCATAGCTTCTCCTGAATGCCGAATGGGCGCAGTTATTATAACTTATTTTTATTTCCTAGTACACTAGTATATTTTCACAAAATTCAGCCCCGAAATTTGTGCAGATTGACCAAAGGCAAAACAGAAGGATCCCCTGCCGGGAACCGGCAGAGGATCCGGAGTGTTTATGCGGCGACGCCGTAAACGAGATTCGGGAGCCAGAGGACCGCTTTGGGGAAGAGGACCATAAAGGCAATGACCAGAAGCACGCAGACATAGAACGGCCAGCCCTTCTTGAACGTCTCCTCCACCGGGCAGCCCATGATGTCCGAGACGGAATAGAGGGCAACGCCGACCGGAGGCGTCATGACGCCGAAGGTGACCGTCGTCATCATGATCATGCCGAAGACGACCTCGTCTACCCCGATGGACTTGACAACGGGAAGGAGGATCGGCGTGAGGATGAGGGCGATGACCGTCGTCTCCATGAACATGCCGCAGATCATCAGGAAGAGAATGATCAGGAAGAGAAGGATCGTCGGGTTCGACGTAAGGGACGTGAGCCAGGTCGCGATGGAGACCGTGATGTCATCGTAAACAACGCCGAAGCCGAACACGCCGGAGAAGGCGAGGATGATGGTGATGACCGTGACGTCCTTGACGCTGTCGCGAAGCGTCTGTTTCAGGGCTTCCCACGTCAGGTCGCGATAGATCACGATGCCGACGAGGAGGGCGTAGGCGCAGGCGAAGGAGCCGGACTCCGTCGGGCTCATGATGCCGAAGCGGATGAGCACGATGAGGAGGATCGGGAAGAGCATGGCCCAGATACTCTCAAGGAAGGCAGCGACGATCTCCTTGAAGGGGGCGGGCTTGTCATGCTCGGGCTTGTAGCCGAAGCGGCGGGCGGACCAGCCGGTGGCCAGCATGAGGAGAACGCACATCAGGATGCCGGGCACCCAGCCTGCCATGAAGAGACGGCCGATGGAGACTTCGCCGACCGTGCCGTAAATAATGAGGCCCATGCTGGGAGGGATCGTTGCAACAATGAGGCCGGAGAGGCCGTTGATGGCGGCAGACCAGCCGCGGGAATAGCCCAGGCGGAGCATCTCCGGCCCGAGGATGCGGCATTCCATGGCAGCGTCCGCCGCGGCGGAGCCGGAAACGCCGCCCATGAGCGTGCTGAGCAGGCAGGAGACCTGGCCCATGTTGCCGTACATATGGCCCGTGCAGGCATTGCAGAAGCGCGTCAGGCGCTTGGTGATGCCGCAGGAGTTCATGAGGTTGCCGGCGAGGATGAAGAGCGGAATGGCCAGCATCGTGAAGCTCTGGGAGGTCGAGATCGACTTCTGGACCAGAACCGTCAGCGGAAGGCTGCGGATGAGGAAGAAGGAAAGGCCGCTGATGCCGATGGAGAAAGCAACCGGCATTCCCAGAAACAGAAGCACGAGGAAAATAATGATCGCAGTATACATTTAGGCCAGCTCCCTCCCCGCTTCTTTTTTGATCTCCTGATCCGCAGGAGTCTTGATGCGCTCGATGAGCTTGAGCACGGTGGAAATGATCATGAAGAAAGAGCCCGTCGGGACCGCCATCGTGACCCAGCCGTAGCTGATGCCGAGAGCCGTGATCTGGCGCTTCCAGCCCGTCTTCGTCATGATGATGCCGTAATAGACCAGGATGCAGAGGAAGATGAGGATCAGGATCTTGAAGACGATATCGATCCCCTTCTGGACCTTCTTCGGGAGGTGCTTGACGACCATGTCGATGCCGATGAGGCCGGAGCCGCGGACGGCGACGTCACTGCCGAAGAAGATGAGCCAGGCGAAGGCGACGAGCGCGACGTCCTGCGCCCAGTTGAGCGGATGCTTGAGCGTCCGCATCAGGGCGGAGATAAAGACGAGCACCGCCAGGCCGGCGAGGAGGAACATGGCAAGCAGCTCCTCGAACTTGCAGAATGCCTGATAGATTTTTTTCATTTTGTTTCGTTCCTGTTAATTCTGAAATGGGGATATCGCCCGTTTGAGAGATATCCCCACCTGGTTATTCTGTTTGATCCGACCGGTTCGAAAGAATCAGTTCAGGCCGGCTTCGACGTAGAGCTGCTCGCGCAGTTCGGTCCAGCCGAGCTCTTCGTAAGCGGTCTTGGCAGCCTCTTCAAAGGCTTCGCGGTCAACTTCAACGATCTGCATGCCGTTGTCGATGGCAGTCTGCTCGAGGTCGGCCTGGGCGGCTTCGACCTGCTTTGCGGACTCATAAGCGCAGTCATAGAAATCCTGCTTGACGATCTCCTGGAGATCTTCGGGGAGCGTCTGGAACCAGGTCTCGCCGCAGACGACCATGTTGAAGAGGTTGATGTGCTCGGTCTTGCTCACGTATTCGCAGACTTCATAGATCTTGGAGGAAACGAGAGAGGTGAACTGGACTTCGCAGCCGTCGATGGACTTGGTCTGGATGCCGTTGTAAACTTCGGACCAGGCAATGTTGTAGGCGGTAGCGCCCATGGCTTCGATGGACTTGGTGTAGGGAGCTGCACCCGGCGTGCGGATGACGACGCCCTTGAGGTCTTCGGGCTCGGTCCATGCTTCGTGGCCGCAGAAGGAGCGGGCACCGTCATAGTAGTTGTAGCAGAGACCGCGGAGGCCTTCCTCGGCGAGAGCTTCGTCCCAGGAAGCGAAGGTGTCGGTGGCCATGACCTTGCAGCCATCGTCATAGGAGTTCACGAAGTAGGCCATGTTCATGATGCCCATGTCGGAAACATAGCTGGAGAGACGGCCGGCGTCGGTCAGGACGGCGATGTTCATGCCCTGGAGAGCCTGGTCGATCATGTCTTCCTCAGCGCCGAGCTGGGAGGAGGGGTAAATGGTGACCTTGACCTGGCCGTTGGTGTCCTCTGCGATCTTGTCGGCGGCAGCCTTCATGCCGGCATAGATCATGGAGTTTTCATTCTGGGTGGTGGAGAGCTTGAGCTCATAGGTCTTTTCTGCATGGGCCGTTGCTGCGAGAGCAAATACCATGCAAAGCGCGAGAACAAGTGCAAGGAACTTTTTCATGGATCTTCCTCCTAATAAAATATTTTCGGACGTTAAACGTTCCGCTTGTTTACTAGTATACAGCAGAATTTTCCTCTTGCCTATCGGGAATATTGTACAAATTTTCGTTTCTGTTTTTGTGCATTTTTACCAATTTCGTTGCTCGCCCTCTTGCAAAACAAAGCGGCGCAGAATAATATGAAGGCATACTGTTTTCAGGAGGACTATGATGACGCTTTTTACCGCGCGCATGCCGCACAGCCGCGAGACGCTGCGGCGGTTTACCCGGCTGCAGTACAACACCTTTGAATTCGGCGGGAAGGCGATCCTGCTCCTGATCTCGCTGGCGCTGATCGTTTTCGGCGCGGGGCAGATGCTCGCCGACGGCACGATCCTCGGCATCGCTACGCTTCTCATCGGCTGCCTTGTGCTGACGAACCTCAACGCCAAGGCCGACGGGATCGCGGACGACGTCGCGAAGGCGATGGGCGGGAAATACCCCACGCTCGAATATACTTTTTGCGAGAGCAGCTTTTCCTTCGGGGAAGGGGATGAAAAAAAAGAGATCCCCTATGCGAGCCTTTTCCGCATCCTTGAGGACGGAGAATATCTCTATCTCTTCACGAGCAAGGCCTCGGGCTATATGGTGCTCGCCGCGTCCGTCACGGCAGCAGACGGCTCCGCCGACGCCTGCGGAGCGCTGAAGGCCCGGATCGCCTCCGCCGCTTCCCTCTCCTGGACGCGCCCGCTCTCGATCTGGAGCTTCTCGCTGCGGGACCTGCTTGCGCTGAAAAAGGCGAAAAAAGGCCGCTGAGGGAAAGGAAAAGTTCCTGAAATCGTCTGTTTTTCGCTCTTTTTGACCGGGCGGGAGCCTTGCAATTTTCTTTTGGCTGTGGTATTCTTGCCCAACTATTTTTCACGGAGGAGATCTCATGGAGCTTCTGATACAGATCGCGATCTTCGTGATCAGCTTTCTGCTGATCATTCGGGGAGGAGACGCCTTTGTCGACGCGGCGCTCAGCATCGGGCGGAAGATCGGCATTTCCACGCTCGTGCTGGGGGCGACGATCGTCTCGCTCACGACGACGCTGCCGGAGCTCTTCGTCTCCACGTTCGCATCCGCCGAGGGGCACGTCGACATGGCGATCGGCAACGCCATCGGCTCCATCATCTGCAACACGGGGCTGATCCTCGGGCTGTGCGCCGTGCTCTCGCCGATGGCGCTGAACGGAGCAAGCCAGGTGAAGAAGGCCGCGCTGCTCCTCTTTTCCCTCGTCACGATCCTCGTCATGACCTTTTTCGGCGCCATCCACTGGTATGAGGGACTGATCCTCTACTGCATTCTGGGCGCCTATGTGCTGATGAACCTGAGGGAGGCCCGCTCCGCTCCGCCGGAGGAGGCCGGGGAGAACGACTACTCCCGGAAAACGCCTGTCAAATTCGCGCTCGGGGCGGCCGCGATCGTCCTCGGGTCGCGGCTGCTGGTCAATTCCGCGAGCGCCATCGCCGAGATGCTGCACGTGCCGGAAAAGCTGATCGCGCTCTCGCTCGTTGCCCTCGGCACTTCGCTGCCGGAGCTCGTCACCTCCCTGACCGCGATCCGCAAAAAGGAGGCGGGGCTCTCCATCGGCAATATCATCGGGGCGAATATCCTCAACATCGTGCTCGTCATGGCGACCTCCAGCCTCTTCGCCGAGGGCGGGCTCACGACCTCGGTCGCCGAGAGCGGCGTCCTCGCAGGGCTCGACCAGCTGCAGGTGCTCGACCTCCCGGTCGCCCTGCTGATGGGCATAGTCCTTCTTTTCTGCGCCGTGCGGAAAAAGGTCACGCGCGGGACAGGGATCGCGCTGCTGGGCGTGTATGCAGGGTATCTCGGGTTCGTCGCCTACGCGACGCTGTAATTGAGCATATAAACAAAAAAGCTTCCGCTGCAGGAGGACTGCAGGCGGAAGCTTTTTTCGTCCGGTTTACTCGGCGCGGAAGGCGTAGATCGTCGTGGTATCGTATTTCTCGCCGGGGCGGAGGACCGTCGTGCCAAGGAACTCGGGATGGTTCGGGGAATCGGGGAAATGCTGCGTTTCGAGGCAGACGGCGCAGTACTGACCGTAGTCGGCGCCGTCCTTGCCGCCATGGAGATTGCAGCAGCTGGCCGTATAGCACTGCACGCCGGGCTGGTCCGTGATGACCTCGAGGACGCGGCCGGAGGCGGGATCGGTCAGGCGGGCGGCAAGGCCCATCGCCTCGCCCTTGCGGAGGACGAAGTTATGGTCAAAGCCGTGGCCGTAGATCATCTGGGGATCGTCCTGCGCATGGCTCAGGGCGTCGGAAAGGAGGGCGGGCGTGCGGAAATCAAAGGGCGTGCCGGCGACGGGCATATAGCCGACCGGGATGAGCGTGCTGTCCACGGCCGTGATCGCGTCGGCGTCGATGCGCAGGAGATGGCCTTTGACCGTGCCGCAGGCGTGGCCGGCAAGGTTGAAGTAGCTGTGGTCCGTCATGTTGCAGAGGGTGGGCTTGTCCGTCACGGCCTCGTAGCGGATCGTGAGGTCGCAGGCGTCGGACCAGGAATACGTGACCGTCACGTCAAGCGTGCCGGGATAGTTCTCCTCGCCGTCCGGGCTCACATAATGAAGGATCAGGCGATCCTCCCCCGCGCCTTCGACGGGCGTCACCTCCCACATTTTGCGGGAGAAGCCTTCGAAGCCGCCGTGAAGATGGTTCTTGCCGTTGTTCTTCGCGAGCTGATAGGTCACGCCGTCGAGCGTAAAGACGCCGTCGCAGATGCGGTTGCCGTAGCGGCCGACCGTGTCGCCCATGCTGCCGTGCGGCACAAGATAGGGCTCGACGCTGTCAAAGCCGCAGACCACGTCCGCAAAATTTCCGGCTTTGTCGGGGACGACGACATTCGTCAGAATGCCGCCGAAATCGATCACGGAGGCGGAGGCTCCGCGGGCATTGGTCATCGTATACTGCGTGACGGGGCTTCCCTGCTGATTGAAGCCAAAGGGCTTTGTCTGAATCGACATATTCTTCCACCTCTATTATTTATTTTTATTATTTTTGTTTTGACCGGCCGGATCCATTATACACGGAGACGGGGCGCATTTCAAACCGTTTCGCCCAAAAGGGGCGATTTCTTTTCGCTGCCCTGGGAGGCGAGATAGGCCTTCATCTCCGAAACAAAGGTCTCGCCGACGGCGCTGAAGCTGAGGCCCTTTTTGCGGATATAGCCGATCTCCATGGAGGAGCCGGCATCCCCGTCGCCTCCGGCGTAGGGAATGGCGAGATAGTCGCTGCCGTTGAGCTCCTCGCAGATGATGCCGGAGCAGAGCATGTAGGCATTGAGGCCGACCATGAGGTTGAGGTTCGTGGCGCGGTCATTGGTGTAGATCAGGCGGTCGTAATTCTTCTCGGTGAGGATCTCTTCGGAATAAAACGAGGAGCTGCTGGTGCCCTGCTCGAAGGTGAGGCAGGGATAATCCTTCAGGTCCTCCCAGCGGATGCTCTTCCGGCCGGCGAGGGGATGGCCCTTCCAGAGATAGACGCAGGCGCGGCACTCGATGAGCGGACAGAACTCCAGCTCGTATTTGTCCAGATGGCGGCGGATGACCTTGCGGTTATAGTCGCTCATAAAGAGGACGCCGATCTCGCTGCGGAGCTCGCCGACGTCGCGGATGACCGTGAGCGTCTGCGTTTCGCGGAGAGCAAACTCAAAATTCTGCGCGCCGAAGGCCTTGACGGTCTCGACGAAGGCCTTGTCCACGAAAGAATAGTGCTGCGCGGAGACCGCAAACTTGCGCTTGCGGCTGCCGGAGGAGCAGCGGTCCTTCAGCACCTCGCAGTCCTGCAGGATCTGACGGGCATAGACGAGAAGGTCCTCCCCCTCCCCCGTCAGCACGATGCCGCGGCTCGTGCGGTGAAAGAGGGCGATGCCGAGCTCCTTCTCGAGCTCCTTCACGGCGCTCGTCAGGGCCGGCTGGGAGATATAGAGCTGCTCGGCCGCCTTGTTCATGGAGCCGGTCTCGGCGATTTTAAGGATGTAGGTCAGCTGGAGGATCGTCATGGCGCGTTCCTTTCGGGATTGCAAAAAATTCCGGGTGCCGCTATAATAATACGCAAATTTGTTTTTTACAACAGGAATCGACCGCCATGGAAGCTATTGTCGACGCCGACGGGCGTTACGCGCTCGCCGAGAAGAGCATACAGAAGAAATTTCACAAGGCCATCTGGAGCCGGTTCACCGCCGCGATCAAGGAATATGACATGATCCGGGAGGGCGACCGGATCGCCGTCTGCATCTCCGGAGGGAAGGACTCGATGCTGCTGGCCTTTCTTTTCAGCCGGCTGCAGAAATTCAGCGACTTCCCCTTTGAGGTGAAATATCTCGTCATGGATCCGGGATACAGCCCGGAAAACCGGAGGATGATCGAGGAAAACGCCCGGCTGCTGCATCTGCCGGTCACGGTCTTCGAGTCTGAGATCTTCGACGCCGTGTACCCGATCGAAAAAAGCCCCTGCTATCTCTGCGCGCGGATGCGGCGCGGGCATCTCTACGCCTACGCGCGGGAGCTCGGGTGCAACAAGATCGCGCTCGGGCACCATTACGACGACGTGATCGAGACGATCCTCATGGGGATGCTGTACGGGGCGCAGGTGCAGACCATGATGCCGAAGCTGCACAGCACCAATTTCGAGGGCATGGAGCTCATCCGCCCGCTCTATCTCGTGCGCGAGGAGGACATCGTCGCCTGGCGGGACTACAACGGGCTGCAGTTCCTCCGCTGCGCGTGCAAGTTCACGGAAGAGTGCGAGAAAGCCGGGGTCGAGGAGACGCCCTCGAAGCGCATCGAGGTCAAGGAACTGATCCGAAAGCTGAAGGAGACGAATCCCGAGGTGGAGGCGCACATCTTCCGGAGCGTGGAAAACGTGAACCTCGACACGATCATCGCCTACAAGAAAAACGGCGTGAAGCACCATTTTCTGGACAGCTACGACACATAAGCATTCTCCGCAAAAAAGATCCGCCGGGAAGACCCGACGGATCTTTTTTTGTTCAGGCGACGCCGCTGAAGACCGAGAGCAGGAATCCGGCTGCGATGGCCGAGCCGATGACGCCGGCCACGTTCGGGCCCA
>R05__coassemble_218_pt1 | contig 32239 bp, 28 predicted proteins | sample R05__metabat2_low_PE_040 | metagenome-assembled genome bin R05 | reverse complement strand
ATGCTGATGTGCCTCATTCATGACATTGTCGAGATCGATGCGGGAGACACCTATGCTTACGATGCCGAAGGCTTGAAAACGCAGAAGGAGCGCGAGGAGGCGGCAAAGGAGCGGATCTATTCGCTTCTCCCGGACGACCAGAAGCGGGAGCTGCAGGCTTTGTTCGAAGAGTTTGAAGCCTATGAGACACCGGAGGCAAAGTTTGCCCGCGCGATGGACAATCTCCAGCCCCTGATGCTCAACAACAGCAATCATGGCGGAGACTGGAAGGCGCATCAGGTGACGGCAGAGCAGGTCTACGGCCGACAGGCGAAGACAAAGCTCGGCTCTGAGACGCTGTACGCTCTTACGGATGAGATCCTCAAGGAACATATCCGGGCCGGAAACCTGCTTGAGCTTTGACCGAAAAAGCGTTATAATGCAGCCGGTTTTTATCTGAAACGACAGAAGGGGAAAATATGATCAATAAAATGACCTCCCGCATGACAAAGCTGCGGGATGAAAAGGGCCTCAGCGCCTTTGAACTCAATGCAAAGCTCGGCTGGCCGAAGGGCACTTTTGATAAATTTGAAAGCGGCCGCGTGACGCCGTCAAAGGAGCAGGTGAAGAAGATCGCTGCCTTCTTCGGCGTAACAGAGGCTTATCTCCGCGGGGAGAGCGACGATGCCGGCTCTTCTACGAACTGGCTGAGCGGAAATATCATGGAAGAGGAACCGATCCATGAGTTCCGGCCGGCTCCTGCTCCCAAGAAGGCTCTTTCCGTGCAGAATGCAGCAAAGGAAAAGGAAGACGGCGCCGTCTTTAATCTTCTCCTGAAGAGCGATGCCTTCCGCCAGAGCGTGCTTGAGGTGCTCCGTTCGCCGGAAGGGCAGAAGCTTATTCAGGAAGCGCTCCGCAAAAGCCAGTACAAGCTGTAAAAATGAATTGAAATAGAAAGGCAAAAAAGAAATGACGATGAACGAACGGCTCTCCGCCCTGCGCACAGCAATGGCAAACGCAGGCGTTGATGCCTATATGCTTCCAAGCTCCGATCCGCATGCCAGCGAATATGCACCATCCCACTATACCGCATGGGAGTACTTTTCCGGCTTTTCCAGTGAAAATTCCATGCTTGTCGTAACGCAGGAAGAAGCGGCGCTTTGGGTCGACGGGCGGTTCTTCGGTGCAGCCGATGCCGCGCTTGCGGACGGGCCTGTGCAGAGCATGCATATGGGCGTCAAGGGTGTCCCGAAGCCGGAGGAGTGGCTCATTCATAAGCTTGGCGAAGGAAAGACCGTCGGCTTTACGGCGGCCAACATGCAGCTCGGCAAATATAAAGAGCTGAAGGAGGCCTTTGACAAGGAAAACATCGCGATGCGCAGTGCCTTCTGTGACGACGAGGCCTGGACGGAAGACCGCCCGGCACTTCCTGCAACGGAGGTCTGGATGCTCAAAGTGAAATATGCCGGAAAAAGCGTGCGCGAGAAGCTGACGAGCTTCCGGGAAAAGATCGGAGACTGCAGCGGCGCGGTCGTCACGAAGCTCGACAGCATCGCCTGGCTCCTCAATCTTCGCGCCAATGACATCGGCTATACGCCCTATGCCATTGCTTTCTGCTATGTTACGTCAGACGGAGCCGTCCTCTTTATCGACGGCAGCCGCGTCCCCGAAGAAGTAAAGGCGGAGTTCTCTCTCAATGACGTTTCCGTACAGCCTTACGAAGCAATGCCCGCATTCCTCAAAGGGATCTCCGAGAAATCAAAGGTCCTCGTTGACAAGAAAACGATCAATGCCTCTTTCTATAATCTCCTGCAGGAAAATCCGGCCTGCACCGTGGAGGAAGGAGAAGATCCCATCCAGCTGCTCAAGGCCGTGAAGAACGATGTGGAGCTCTCCTGCACGCGGGAGGCGCATATCAACGACGCCTGCGCCATGGTCCGCTTTCAGATCGAGCTTGAGGAGCGGCTTGCCGCAGGGGAGACTCTGCGGGAGACGGACATCGGAAAAATGCTCTACCGCTATCGCAGCAGCGACGCCCTTTTCCTTGAGGAAAGCTTCCCGACCATTGCAGCCTACGGTTCCAACGCCGCCATGATGCATTATGCTCCCGTCGAAGGCAAGGACGCTGCTTTGGAGAAGCAGGGCTACCTCCTGGTGGACTGCGGCGGCACCTACTATAACGGCACGACCGACATCACCCGCACCTATCCGCTCGGCCCCTTGACGGAAAAGGAAAAGGAAATGTATACCCTGACGCTCCGCAGCCATATCAGCCTTGCCACGATGCGTTTCAAAGAGGGCACGCCGGGGATGCAGATCGATATGATCGCACGGGCTCCCTTCTGGAGAAAGCTTTTGGACTATCGCTGCGGAACCGGACACGGCGTCAGCCACGTCGGCGCCGTTCACGAAGGACCGCAGAATCTGCGCACGAATAAAGACAACCTCGTAGAGTTCGTCCCGGGCATGGTCATTACGGATGAGCCCGGCTATTACGAGGAGGGCGTCATGGGCATCCGCATTGAAAACGAGCTTGTCTGCGTTGATTGCGGCGAAAGCGAATACGGGCATTTCTACGGTTTTGAACCTCTCATGTATGTGCCCATCTCTACCGTTCCTGTCCTCCGGGAGGAGCTTTCCAGGGAAGAACTCGCCTGGCTCAACGCCTACCATGAGGCCGTCTACGAAAAGCTCAGCCCGCGCCTGAATGAAAAAGAATGCGAGTGGCTGCGGGAAAAGACAAAGGCGATCTGAACCGAAAGAATCCATTTTAATTTTTTTCTTGCACCCGGCTTTTCGCCGGGTGCATTTTCTGTTCTTCTCCAGTTGACTCTTGATTAAAATGTGTTATAATTAGTACGAAAGTGAGAAATTCTTACTGCTGAGGTGATTGATATGCTTGCAGAACTCCGGCAAAAGTCTCAGATTACACTTCCAAAGGCAATTGTCGTTGAATTAGGGCTTTCCGAGGGGGATCAGCTTGATATTTCAGAGAAAGACGGAGTCATTTATCTTACTCCGGTTGCCGTATATCCAAAGAAATACGTAGAGGATCTGCAGAAGGAAGTCGCAGAACTGAAAGAGAATATCCGAACTGGAAAACAGAAAACTTTTTCCAGTGTTGAGGATCTGATCCATGATCTGGAGAGCGATGCATGAGTCTGGAGATCGTATATTCCGCTCGATTCAGAAAGCACTACAGATCCCTGAATGATCAAGAGAAAAAGCAATTCCGTAATAAACTGAATCTCTTTTCTGAAAATCCGATGCATCCCTCTTTACGGACAAAACGAATTCAAGGGACGGACGAGCTGTTTGAATTCAGCGTGAATATGGATATCCGTGTCATTTGGTATCATGAAGAAGAAAAAATCGTTGCGCTGGTAGATATCGGCCATCACGATATTTTGGCTAATTATTGAATTCGATTGGATCTCTGCACCCGGCTTTTCGCCGGGTGCATTTTTTCTATGCTTGCAATTCAAAACAAAATATGGTATACATAATCAAATAAAATGGTTGGGATTACGCTTTATTTTGTGACAGGAGTATTTGAAATCTATGGCTAACGACACGCAGTATGGCAACGAGAGCATTGAGCTGCTGAAAAACGAGCAGCGAGTGCGGCAGAAGCCGGCTGTTATTTTTGGATCGGATGGGCTGGACGGCTGCGAGCATGCAGCTTTTGAGATCGTTTCCAACTCGATCGATGAGGCCCGCGAGGGGCACGGCAATCTCATTACGGTCACGTATTTTGAGGACAGATCCATTGAGGTGGAAGACCATGGCCGAGGCTGCCCGATGGATTGGAACGAAAAAGAAAAGCGCTGGAACTGGGAGCTCGTCTTCTGCGAGCTCTATGCCGGAGGCAAGTATAAGAACAACGAGGGTGGGGACTACGGTTTTTCGCTCGGCACAAACGGCCTTGGCTCCTGCGCCACGCAGTATGCCTCCGAGTATATGGATGTGACCGTTCGGAGAGATGGAAACAAATATACGCTTCATTTCAAAAAGGGAAAGCCGGTCGGGAAAAAGGGTAAGGAGCTCCTTATTGAGCCGACAGACCGGAAAAAGAGCGAGACCGGCACGACGATCCGCTGGCGCCCGGATCTTGAAGTCTTTACGGAGATCGATATTCCAAAAGAGTATTTTGAGGATATGCTGCATCGGCAGGCTGTCGTCAATGCAGGGATCACCTTCCGTCTGCGCATCCAGAAGGGCAAGGAATTCGAAACGACGGATTACTGCTATCCGGATGGAATCGTGGACTATGTGAAGGAGCTCTGCGGAGAAAATCCGATCTCCCTGCCGCACTTTATCTCCTCCGAGCGTTCAGGTCGCGACCGCGAGGATCTTGCGGACTATAAGGTGAAGATCTCTGCGTGCTTCTGCTTCAGCAAGGAGACGGAGCTGCAGGAGTATTATCACAATTCCTCCTGGCTGGAAAACGGAGGCTCGCCGGAAAAGGCGGCTCGCCTGGCTTTTACCTCTGCGATCGATAATTATATCAAGCAGCAGGGAAAGTATACCAAGTCGGAAACGGCCATCAAATGGCAGGACGTGCAGGACTGTCTTATCCTCGTGACGAATTGCTTCTCCACGCAGACTTCTTATGAAAACCAGACGAAGAAAGCCATCAACAACCGCTTCATTCAACAGGCGATGACGGAGTTCTTCAAGAGCCAGCTGGAAGTTTATTTTATCGAAAACAAGCCGGAAGCGGACAAGATCGCCGACCAGGTCCTCATTAACAAGCGAAGCCGTGAGCATGCCGAGAAGGCCCGGCAGAATATCAAGAACAATCTCCAGCAGAAGATCGATATGGCCAACCGGGTGCAGAAGTTTATCGACTGCCGTTCAAAGGATCCCGGCCGCCGCGAGGTCTACATCGTGGAAGGCGACTCCGCCGCGGGCGCCTGCCGGCAGAGCCGCGATGCCGAATTCCAGGGGGTCATGCCGGTCCGCGGCAAGATCCTCAACTGCCTGAAGGCGGACTATGTGCGTATTTTCAAAAGCGAGATCATTACAGATCTGCTGAAGGTTCTCGGCTGCGGCGTTGAGGTGTCGGACCGGCACGTAAAGGATCTCAATTCCTTTGATCTCGGCAATCTCCGCTGGAACAAGGTCATTATCTGTACCGATGCGGACGTGGACGGCTTCCAGATCCGTACGCTGATCCTTACGATGCTGTACCGCCTTGTCCCGACGCTGATCCGGGAAGGGTATGTTTATATTGCGGAGTCGCCCCTTTATGAGATCCAGTGTAAGGAAAAGACCTATTTTGCATATTCCGACCGGGAGAAAGCGGATATCGTTGAAAGTCTGAACGGAGCAAAGTGCACCATCAACCGTAGCAAGGGTCTCGGCGAAAATGATCCGGACATGATGTGGCTCACGACGATGAACCCCGAGACGCGCCGCCTGATCAAAGTACTCCCGGAGGACGCGGAAAAAATGACGCAGGTCTTTGAGCTTCTGCTCGGAGACAATCTCGAAGGCCGCAAGCAGCATATTGCCGAATGCGGCAATCAGTATCTTGACATGCTGGATGTCTCCTGAGAACGTGAAAGAAACAAGGCAGGAAGTTTGATCGATGGCAAAGAAAAAGCAGGAACAGGAAAAGAAAAAATTTGATAACCCCAACGTCATCGGGCTGCATTCCGAAGTGCTTGAGCAGCCGATCACCGAGACGCTGGAAACCAACTATATGCCCTATGCAATGAGCGTCATTGTCTCCCGCGCGATCCCGGAGATCGACGGCTTCAAGCCCTCGCATCGGAAGCTTCTCTATACGATGTACAAAATGGGGCTTCTGAACGGGCCGCGGCAGAAGAGCGCCAATATAGTCGGCCGAACGATGCAGCTTAACCCGCACGGCGATGCCGCTATCTATGACACGATGGTCCGCCTCTCTGCGGGGCATGAAGCTTTGCTCACTCCGTTTGTCGACTCCAAGGGAAACTTCGGCAAGGTATACTCACGCGACATGAGCTATGCAGCCTCCCGTTATACGGAAGCCCGCCTTGCGCCCATTTGCCAGGAGATCTTCCGCGATATCGACAAGGACACGGTGGATTTTGTCGACAGCTATGACGGAACGCAGAAGGAGCCTTCGCTTCTGCCAACGGCCTTCCCGAATGTTCTCGTCTCCGCCAACAACGGAATTGCTGTCGGCATGGCGAGCATGATCTGCGGCTTTAACCTCAACGAGGTCTGTGATACGACGATCGCCTATCTGCATGACCCGGATTGCGATCTCCTTGCGACGCTCCCGGCGCCGGACTTTCCGACGGGCGGCGAGATCGTCTATGACCGGCAGGAGATGGAGACGATCTACCGCACCGGCAAGGGCAGCTTCAAGGTTCGCTCCAAGTGGCGCTATGTGCCCGGAGAGAACATCATCGAGGTCTATGAGATCCCGTATACCACGACGACGGACATTATCATCGACAAGATCGTTGAACTCAGCAAGCTCGGCAAGGTCCGCGAGATCAACGACATCCGCGATGAAACGGACCTCAGCGGTCTGCGCATTGCCATCGACCTTAAGCGCGGCACGGATCCCGAAAAGCTCATGCAGAAGCTCTTCAAGATGACTACGCTGCAGGATCCTTTCCCGTGCAACTTCAACATTCTAGTTGCCGGCTATCCGCGCGTGATGGGGGTCCGCGAGATCCTGGACGAATGGACGGCCTGGAGAATTGAATCCACCCGCCGCCGGATCTATTTCGATCTTGGCAAGAAGAAGGAAAAGCTCCACCTTCTCAAAGGCCTTGAAAAAATTCTTCTTGATATCGACAAGGCAATTGACATCATCCGCAACACGGAGCAGGAGGCGGATGTTATTCCCAACCTCATGGTCGGATTCGGAATCGATGAAGTGCAGGCGGAGTTCGTCGCGGATATCCGGCTCCGGAATATCAACCGGGAATATATCCTCAAGCGCACCGCGGAGACGGAGGACCTGGAAAACGAGATCTCACAGCTTGAAGATATTCTTCAGAATCGCCGCAAGATCAAGAACGTCATCATTGACGAGCTGAAGAAGATCAACGAAAAATATAAGACACCCCGAAAAACCTCGATCGTCTATGCCCATGAGATCCCCGAAGTGCCGGAGGAGAATCCGGTGGAGGACTATCCGGTCACGGTCTTCCTCTCCCGGGAGGGGTATTTCAAGAAGATCACGCAGCAGTCTCTTCGCATGAGCGGCGAACAGAAGTATAAAGAAAACGACGGTCTGCTTATAAGCTTTGAAAGCTCGAATTCCCATGAGCTTCTCGTCGTGACGGATCAGCAGAAGATCTATAAGTGCCGCGTTAGCGATTTCGAGGACGGAAAAGCTTCCCAGCTCGGCATCTATCTTCCTTCACGCCTGAAATTTGATGACAGGGAAAAGGTGCTTGCTGTGCTCGACCCGCTGGATTATAAAGGCAGCATTCTCTTCTTCTTTGAAAACGGAAAATGCGCCCGCATTGAGCTCTCTGCCTACGAGACGAAGACAAACCGCAAAAAGCTCGTCTCGGCCTATTCGGACAAAAGCCCTCTTGTTTCGGCGCTGCTCCTGAAGGAGGAGGGCAACATTGCTGTCACTTCCTCCGACGGGCGGATGCTCGTTTTCAATACCGCTCTGCTTCAGGCGAAGACAGGCCGCTCTGTACAGGGAGTCGGGGTGATCTCGCTGAAAAAGCAGAAGGTCCTCACTTCTGCTGTTCCGCTTGAGAGCATTACGTTGGATAATCTTTCCCGTTATCGCGCAAAGTCGATCCCTGCCGCCGGTGCGATCCTTCGTGCGGAGGATCAGGGAGAAAAGCAGCTTTCTTTGCTGGAGTGATGCCAAATGAACCGAAATTCGAAAAAACAGAAGAAGTGCCCCAAATGCAATCACATGATGTTTGGAGATCCGGCCGTTTGCCCAAAATGCGGCGCCAAGCTGACGCGAAAGGCTCCGCTTTGGGTCTGGGTGCTGATCCTGATCCTCCTGGGGCTGATGCTTTACAGCCGATAAAAGCCTGCTGTTGTCAAATTGACCAATTTCAAAGCTCCGCCTTCCTCGGAACGGCGGAGCTTTTTGCGGATTTAAACAAAAATTAATTAAATAACAGTAGCATTTAGAGAACTATAGTGGTATCATTTAACAAACATGTTTTAAAGCAAGAAATAACACGATAGGAGAGAACATCTGTTATGAACAAAGAACTCGTGCTGGAGGATGTCCGCCTGACGGCCTTGAAGGGCAGCTCGGTCGACAGCTTCCGCAATAAAGTGAACGATTATCTTCCGGTCGACAGCTGGATGGAAGCTGAGGATGAGGATTTTCTGTTTGACGTCAATGTGACCGGGCTTAATTCCAAAGGGAAAAAGCGCGTCCGCATGGCGGGCCTTTTGATGCTCGGGGAGGCTGCCGCAATTGAAGAGGTGCTCCCGAATTATCTGCTTACGTATACGGAGCACAACATCAGCGGGGGTATCGTGAAGAAGATCACCTCCAAGGATCCCGGCGCGCCGGAGAACAGCTATGAATTTCACGGGGACGTTTATGACCGCCTTTGTGCCGACCTCAAAACAAACTTCAGCCTGATTGTACATGACCGGAACACCCTCGGCTATGTTCACCTTGTGCTCCGCGAGCTGTTGGCAAAGATCCTTGTTGCTGCGGATTTCGATTATAAGGGCGGCGTAATCGTAGAGAAGCATCCGGACCGCCTGGTCTACTCGTTCCCGGGTGTTATGGATAAGATCATCACCGAACCCATCCGCGCGTTGAGCGACGACGTCGGCATGGGGACGAGTGTCCGCCTCTTTAATCTTCTCGGATATCTTGAGCCGAAGGAAGAGAAGATGCGCGGCATGTATGACATCTGGAGCAAGCAGGGCTGGAAGGCTCCGACGATCGATGTCAACTCTCTTGCCAAACGCGTCACGATCACGCTCCCGATGCGCTGAGCCGGATCGCAAGCCGGCGGAAAGGAGGATCTTATGCTGAATGTCGAATATGTGCTGGAGGATGTCCGTATTCTTTCCCTGAAAGGCAGCTCCGTTGACGGCTACCGCAACCGCGTAAATGCGTATCTCCCGTATGATGCCTGGCTTGAGGTGGAGGATGAGGATTTTCTCTATGATGTCAATGTATCTCATCGCAGTTCCAAAGGCCGCAAACGCTGCACCGTTGCCGGGCTGCTGATGCTCGGAGAGGAAAGCGAGATTTCCTCAGCCCTGCCCAATTATCTGATGACCTATTCCGAATATGATGCTTCCGGAAATCAGATAAAGCACTTCACAACCAAGGACGGAGGAGCACCGGAGAACCTTTACGAATTCTATATTGATGTCTCCGAACGGATCCTGAGCGGCATCAAGCCTTCGTTTAAGCTTGTAGACGAATTTGCCCTTTCCGATTCCTCGGTTCACCGTTCTTTACGTGAAGCTCTTGCCATGGCCCTCATCTCGGCGGATTTTGAACAGCCCGGAGGCCTGCATGTGACGAAAACGCCGACGGTCATCTCGATTTCTTATCCCGGTTCGGATCGCTCCCGTATGATGCATCCGCTGCAGACCTCGATCAATATCGGCATGACGAACACGCTCATCAAGCTTTTTAATCTTATCGGAGTTCTTGAGCCCCGCGTTACGCGCAATAAGGATATCCCTGAGGTATGGAGCAAGCAAGGCTGGAAGGCACCAATCTTTACTTACCAAGAAAACCCCGAACGCATCACAGCGACCTATCCGCTGAAATAAAATCCGAAAAAACTATTGACAAACCAAAGCTCAAATGCTATATTATACAACGCTGTTTGAAACAGCGCTGTATATGCTGGATTAGCTCAGCCGGTAGAGCGCCTGATTCGTAATCATGAGGTCGTCGGTTCGAATCCGACATCCAGCTCTCTCCAACCGCTCGGATCAATTGATCCGGGCGGTTCTTTGATATTGTACATTGAAAGAGGACGGAATTTATGCTGAACGAGATCTACAAAAGCATTTTGGAGACAGATCGCGCGCCGATTTTTGTCTGCGATGTCAATGATATAATTCTGTATATGAATCGCTCTGCCATTGCGCGGATGAGCAAGCGGGGTGGGGAAGCTCTGATTGGAAAGAGCGTGCTGGACTGCCATAATGAGCATTCCCGTTCGATCATTCATCAGGTGGTTGCCTGGTTCCGGGAGAGTCCGGAAAACAACATGGTCTTTACATATCATAATGACAAAGAAAATAAAGACGTCTATATGGTTGCCCTGCGGAATGAGTGCGGAGAACTGATCGGCTATTATGAAAAGCAGGAATTTCGCACACCGGAGACGGCACACCCCTATGACTTCAGCCATTCTCTGATCTGACAGGAGGTGCCCTGACATGACGCAGTATGAAAGAATGGTTGCCGGCCGGATCTATGACCCGGCCGACGAGGAGATCATGCGGGAGCAGATGCCTTTTCTGGACCTGCAGTGGAAATTCAACCGCCTCAAGCCTTCACAGCAGGAGGAAAAGGCGCAGTATATGAAGGAAGTCTTTGCCGAATGTGGGGAGAACAATTATATTGAGCTTCCTCTGCACGCCAACTGGGGCGGACGGCATCTGCATCTCGGAAACGGCGTTTATATCAACTTCAACTTGACACTTGTGGACGACGGTCACATCTATATTGGCGACAAAGCGATGATCGGCCCGAATGTCACCATTGCCACGGCCGGGCATCCGATTGAGCCGGAGCTCCGCGGGAGAGGGCTGCAATACTGCAAGGATGTCCATATTGGAGAAAATGTGTGGATCGGCGCAGATGTTGTGATCTGCCCCGGCGTCACGATTGGGAAAAACAGCGTTGTCGGCGCCGGAAGCGTTGTGACGAAAGATATTCCGGAAAACGTTGTTGCCGTCGGGAATCCCTGCCGGGTCCTTCGGTCGATCAGTGACCGGGATCGGATGTTTTATTATAAAGAGGAGCCGATCGACTGGGAAAATCTGGGAGGAAGCGAAGCATGAAGGCAGTTTTTCGCCGCGTTTTGACGCTGTTTCTGGCATGTTTACTGCTTTGCGGTTCTTTTGCTTGCGCAGATGAGACGGGCTTCGAGAGGCTTGCCGGCCTTCGGGCCGGGGCAGTGGACGGATCGCTGCAGTATAAGTTTATTACAGAGAACATAAAGGATCCCGTCCTGCTTTATTTTGATTCTGAGACGGACGAAGCAATCGCGCTTCGGCAGGGAAAGATCGATTTTTATCTCGCTGTTCCGCAGACCTTTGCGCTGATGACGCAGGAGTATCCGGATCTCGCCGCAGTACCGGGGCTGTCGATCCCCATGGGAAGCATTGGCTTCTGCTTCGCCAAGACCGAGCATGGAAAGTATCTGTGCGATCAGATGAACGTTTTCCTGGCAGAGCTGCGCGAAAGCGGCGAGCTGGAGGAGATTCAAAGCTACTGGTTCTGCGCGGGAGAAAAGGAAAACATTGATCTCCCGGCGAACGGAGCAAACGGCACGCTCTCTTTTGTAACGACGGCGCACCTCGCCCCTTTTGAATATGTCCAGAATGGCGGCCTTACCGGGTACGAGATCGATCTGCTTGCCCGCTTTTGTGAGCGCTTCGGCTATGGCATTCGCTATGAGATCGCAAACGTTGCAGGATCCCTCGCTTCCGTGCAGTCCGGCAAGAGCGATATTGGTGCCGGCTGCTATATCGCTACGGAGGAGCGGCTGGAGGTCATGAACTTTTCCGACAGTACGCTTGATCTGGCCTACTCGATCATTATGCGCAGGGCGGATGCAGGCGTGAGTGAGGAAGAGAACACCGGTTCTGCTGAAACGGGGACGAAAAGCTTCTTTTCACGTCTGCGTGACAGCTTTCAAAAGACTTTTATCAAAGAAGACCGCTGGCGGCTGATCCTGCAGGGGCTCGGCACAACGGCCGCAATGACGCTCCTTTCATCTTTCTTTGGCAATCTCCTTGGGCTCGGGCTCTGCCTTCTCAAACGGCGGAAGCACCGCACTCTGAATGCCGTGCTTGGCGCGGCAGGGTCTCTGATCTCGGGTACGCCGATCGTGGTCTTGCTGATGATCCTCTATTATATCGTGTTCGGCTCCCTGCAGCTTTCCGGTTTTGCCGTCGCGGTGATCGCTTTCAGCCTGAATACGGCAGTCGGGTCAGCGGAGATCTTCCGTACCTCGATCGAAGCAATCGATTTTTCCCAAACAGAGGCGGCGCTTGCTCTTGGGTATAACGGACGGCAGGCCTTCCGGAAGTTTATTCTTCCACAGGCGGCGCAGAGCTTTGTGCCTCTCCTTCAGGGGCAGACGGTGGCTTTGCTGAAGGGAACGGCAGTTGTCGGTTATATTGCCGTGCAGGATCTGACAAAAATGGGAGATATCATCCGGAGCCGTACCTATGAGGCATTCTTCCCGCTGATTGCAACGGCGGTCATCTATCTGCTCCTGACCTGGGGCATCGGCTTTGTGTTTTCACGCGTTCAGAGGAGGAAGCACGGATGGAAGACTGTGTAATTCGCATTGAGCATCTGAAAAAAGAATATGCGCCCGGTATTGTGCCGCTTCAGGATGTGAATGCAGAGATCCGCAGAGGAGAGGTCATCTCCATTCTCGGCCCGTCCGGCTCGGGAAAGTCAACGCTTCTTCGCTGCATCAACCGTCTGGAGAAGCCTACGGCCGGGACGATTACGGTACTTGGACAGGAGGTTTCCAATGACGCTGCTTCTCTAAGCGCACTGCGGCAAAAAGTGGGCATGGTGTTCCAGTCCTACTGCCTTTTCCGGCATCTGACGGGGCTCGAGAATATCTGTGCCGCACCCATGGACCTGAAGAAAATGCCCGGGCCGGAGGCCGAGAAACGCGCCCGGGATCTTTTGCGGAAGGTCGGGCTTGCGTCCAAGGCCGACTGCTACCCGGACGAGCTGTCCGGCGGGCAGAAGCAGCGTATTGCCATTGCGCGAGCTTTGGCCATGGAGCCGGAGATCCTCCTGCTCGATGAGCCAACCAGCGCTCTCGACCCGAAAATGGTGCAGGAGGTTCTTTTCCTGATCGAGAGGCTCGCTCGCACGGGCATCACTATGCTCATTGTGACCCATGAGATCAATTTTGCCCGCATGATCTCCTCCCGTATCCTCTTTCTCAACGAGGGCGTTATCTATGAAGAGGGAACACCGGAAGAGATCTTCCTCCATCCGAAACAGGAGAAGACCCGCCTCTTCGTGGAACGTTTCCGGCAGTTTGAGATCCTTCTCTCTCCGGACAATGTGGATATTGACGATTTGCTGATTCGTTTGGAATATTTTATCCGCAACAACTCACTGCCGGCTGCAATGATCACCCGGCTGCACTGTTTCCTGGAAGAAGCCGTTGTTGCCGGACTGCTGGAAAAAAGGCCGGAGACAGGGGAAGTGCAGATCCTGCTCCAAACAGAAAAAGAGAACGGAGATGTTGCGGCATCGATATCTTATGGTGGAGAGAGCTTTGACCCTCTCTCCGAGCTTGATGAGATCGCCTTGAAGCTCGTCCAACATGCGGCTGAATGCGGCTACAGTTTCACCGACGGAAAAAATCAGCTGCATGCTTTCTTAAAAAACCGCTGATCCGCAGTTTACAAATGCAGTCGAATGCTCTAAAATAACAATTTGCGAATTGAGTTAAAATTATTATCATTCTGGAGTGTTGCTTATGTTATCTGTCAGTGACCTTTCCATGCAGTTTGGCTCTTCCGTTCTGTTCTCCAAGGTCGATCTCGTCTTTACGCCGGGCAATTGCTATGGCATCATCGGCGCAAACGGGGCGGGAAAATCCACTTTTGTCCGCATTCTCTCCGGGGAACTGGAACCTACAAGCGGCCATGTAGAGCTGGATCCGAAGTGTCGCATGTCCGTGCTGAAGCAGAACCAGAGCCTTTATGACGACTGTGTGGTCCTCGATACCGTCATTATGGGCAATGACCGCCTTTGGCAGGTCGGCAAGGAGAAGGACGCCATTTACGAAAAGCCGGACTTTGACGATGCCGACGGGATTCGCGCCGCCGAGCTGGAGGAGGAGTTTGCCGAGCTCGGAGGCTGGGAGGCTGAATCCGATGCAGGCAGGATCCTCGAAGGGCTCGGCGTGGAGACAGCGCTCCATCAAAACCTCATGAAGGACATCGATCCGCGCCTCAAAGTGAAAGTGCTTCTTGCACAGGCACTCTTTGGACATCCGGATGTCGTTCTGCTCGATGAGCCGACGAACAACCTCGACCTGAACAGCATTGTCTGGTTGGAGAACTTCCTTATGGACTATGAGGGCACGGTTCTCGTCGTCAGCCACGACCGCTACTTCCTCAATAATATCTGCACGCATATCGTAGATATTGATTATGGCAAGATCAAAATGTATGTCGGTAACTATGACTTCTGGTACGAATCCTCTCAGCTCGTGCAGAAGCTGATCCGTGACCAGAACAAGCGCAACGAACAGAAGATCGCCGAGCTGCAGCTCTTTATCCAGCGCTTCGCCGCCAACCGCTCCAAGTCCCGTCAGGCTACTTCAAGAAGAAAAATGCTTGACAAACTTACGGTAGAAGAAATGCCTGCTTCCTCGCGGCGCTATCCCTGGGTCGGCTTCCAGGCCAACCGTGAGCCGGGGAAGGACCGGCTTTTTGTCAGCGAGGTGAGCAAGAGCGTTGACGGTGTGAAGCTCCTGAACAATATCAGTTTCATTGTCAACAAAGAGGATAAGATCGCTATCGTCGGGAAAAATGAGCTTGCAGTCACGATGCTCTTCAAGATCCTCATGGGAGAAGAGGAGCCGGATACCGGCAGCGTCAAATGGGGTGCCTCCATCGAGAATTCCTATTTCCCAAAGGATCACAACAGCTTCTTTGACGGCATTGACCTTGATCTGATCGACTGGATGCGCCAGTTCTCTGACGACAAGCGCGAGAGCTATATTCGTACGTTCCTTGGCCGGATGCTTTTCTCCGGAGACGATGTTTACAAGCCCGTAAAGGTCCTTTCCGGCGGAGAGAAGGTTCGCTGTATGCTGAGCAAAATGATGCTGACGGCCGGAAACTTCCTCGTTCTCGACCAGCCGACCAACCACCTTGACCTTGAGAGCATTGCCGCGCTGAACAACGGGCTTTCTGCCTTTAAGTACAACATTATCTTCTCCTGCCATGACCATCAGCTTACGCAGACGGTGGCCAACCGGATCATTGAGATTACGGAGGACGGCATGATCGACCGCATGTGCACCTATGACGAATATATGCACATTGCCGAGCTGGAAAGCGGGGCAGAAGCATGAGCGTGCCCTCAGATCCCTTTATGCTTCTGAGCTATCTGAACACACAGCTGCGGGACGGATTTGATTCGCTTGAAGAGCTTTGTGCGTCCATCTGTCTCGACCGGGAAGCGGTCTGTCAAAAGCTGCAGGATGCGGGTTTTTCCTACGACGAAGCCCGAAATCAGTTCCGCTGAGGCTTTCAAATAGAAGGAAGTGAACAAGATGGATCTGTCTTTGCTTCTTATTCGCATGGTGATCTTCGCTGTGCTTCTTGCCTCGGGCTATGCAGCCGCCAGGAAGGGGCTGCTGAGTCCGGAATTTGCGAAATCTGCCAGCTGGCTCGTCATGAATATCTTCCTCGTTGCGAGCATAATCAATTCCGTCATCGGTAGTTCCTCCGAGATGCCGGCAGGGGAGGTCCTGTTTGCTCTGGCGGTGCTGACGGGGCTTTTTATCCTGCTTTATGCGCTCGCAACGGTCTATTCCGTCTTTTTCTGCCGAGACAAGGCAAATGCCCCGTTCATGGTGCCTCTGCTCGGAACCATGAACAATCTTTTCATTGGCCTTCCTGTGCTGCAGGCGGTATCGGGAGCAGAGGCGGTCTTCTATGACGGGCTGAGCAATGTGCCGTTCAACCTCGTGCTCTATACCTATGGCGTCTGGATGATGACGCGAAACCGCGGTGAAGGAAAGGTCAACTGGAAGCGGATGCTTTCTGCGCCTTTGATTGCCTCGCTTGCCGCCCTTTTGCTCTTCGCCCTCAAGCTTCCGATGCCCCGGCTGGTTACCGAATTTTTCAGCACGGTTTCTGCTGCGACGACGCCGGTCTCTATGATCGTAATTGGAGCCACGCTTGGCGGAACGGATCTCCGGGAAGCGCTGCAGGAAAAGCGGATCTATCTGCTCTGCGCAATCAAGCTTGTGGTTTTCCCGCTGATCGTTTTCTTTCTCTGCAGATATTGGATCGCCGACGAAGCACTTTTGATGACGCTTGTTGTTCTTGCAGGCTGCCCGAGCGGTATCGTCTGCACTCCGCTCGCTTTGCAGTACGGTTATGATGCCGTGCTCTCCTCAAAGTGTCTTCTCGCAATGACGATGCTCTCCATGATCACACTCCCGGCCGTTTTGCTGCTTCTATTTTGATTGCTTAGAAAGGCCTTTTATGAATTCTTCCTCCCGTGATTCCATCTTTACGCGTCCGCTTACCGTATGCCTGTTTGCCCTGTTTTGCAACTTCCTTTGGGGCAGCGCCACCCCAAGCATCAAGACCGGCTACAAAGTTTTTCAGATCGCCTCGTCCGACACAATGTCGGTCATACTCTTTGCAGGAACGCGCTTTATTCTTGCCGGCATTCTTACGATTGCTTTTGGAAGCGTGCTGAACCGGCATTTTTTAAAGCCGAAGCGCAGCTCAATCAAGGAGATCGCGGTGCTCGCTGTCTTTCAAACGATCCTCCAGTATATTTTTTTCTACGTTGGCCTTGCACATACGACGGGTGTCAAGGGGGCCATCTTCACGTCCCTTGGCACTTTCTTTGCCATACTCTTTTCAGCCCTGATCTTTCGCATGGAAAAGCTGACCTCCCGTAAACTTCTTGGCTGCCTGATCGGTTTTGCCGGCGTTGTGCTTGTCAACTGGAAAGGGAAGGGGACGGATGTCGGCGGCTTTAACTTTGCCGGTGACGGTGCGCTGATTCTCTCTTCCGCCGCCAGCGCGACGGCTGCCGCACTCATCAAGCGTTACAGTTCAAAGGAGGACCCGGTCGTTCTGAGCGGCTATCAGTTTTTCCTGGGAGGACTCGCGCTTGCCTCTGTCGGAGCACTGGGCGGCGGACAGCTGGCACCGGTCTCGGCTTCAAGCTGGATCCTGATGCTTTATCTTGGCTTTATTTCTGCCGCAGCCTATTCGATCTGGGGAATCCTGCTCTCGCACAATCCGGTCTCAAGCGTGACGATCTATGGCTTCTCTAACCCCGTCTTCGGTGTTCTCCTCTCGGCGCTGTTTCTGACAGAGACAAACAGCTTCTCCCCTCTGCAGTGTGCGGCCGCTCTTGCGCTCGTTTGCATCGGTATTCTGATCGTCAACGGAGCCGGAAATAAAAAACAACCGACTTAATTTTCCTGGAGGTTTCCTGTCATGGCCAAGCAAACCGATCCCGCGTTAACTCGAAAAAAACATTGGGTCTTCCGTCATGTGGTGCTTCCGATCCTTGTGGCGGTCATTGTGCTGATTTCCTTTCTGGTCGTCTGCGCCTCTTATTACCGGGAGACGCGCAAAAACGTCCTTACATCGTTGGAATATGAACTGGAAGAAGCAGAGCAGGGCTGTGATTTTTACTCAACAGCGACCGACCTGATTGAGAGTTATGACCGTGACGACATTCTCTGGTATCTAAAGGTCTATAAGCGTTTTCTTGAGGAGGACTCGCTCAGTGTAGAGGATGCGCTGAAGGAGATGAACGAAGACCGTGAGAACGATATCTATTATTTTCTGGATCTGAAAGGCAATTGGCATACGATTGCCGGAGACACTGCTCCGGACCTTTCCGAGGACTTTCTGATTCGCCTCAAGCTGACGGGCACCGCCACGCTTGGTGAGGATACGTACCTTTCGGTTAAGACAACAGACGGATGGCTGATTGCTTTTATTGCTTACGCATACGATATTACGCCCACGGAGAACGTCCTGAAGAGCTGCGGCGAGTATGTCATCTATGCAGATGCTAATTCGCTCGTTGTGCAGTATGCTTCCGAGATGAAGATGATCTCCGGCTATGCTCTGCCTGAGCTTGAAGCAGATCCGGATCTTTCCGGTGAGTATGAGACCGGCGTCTTGAAGCCGCACACCGGGAATTTCCTCTCGAATCTTTTTTATCGCTCTCTTTACCGCACCACAGTGATCGACGAGGACTATTTGCTCATTACCTATTATCCGATTCGGAAGATCATCCAGGAAAGCGTATATCGCAGCTCTTCTCCCTTTATTTTGCTTGCGATGTTTTCCTTTATTTCCTACCAAAGCGCAAAGAAGCTGAGGAGGATCATGCACCCGGAGGCCGGCAAGCAGCTGAAGAAGCTTTACGGCAACACGTATCTTCACATTCCTTCTGTCAAGATGCTTTCCGCAGTGCTGACGCTTGCGATCCTGGTTGAGACGGGATTCACCTGGTATATTCTTGTGATTCAAGGGCGAAGCCTCTTTAACTCCGATGGAGCGAGAGTCCTGCTGGAGTGTGACGAAAAGATCGAAGAGACCTATGCAGAACGAGACGAACTGACGAACGATATCCGCAACGCTGCGCTTCTCGTGGCGGAAAATGTCGCCTCCTGTCTGGACTATCTTCCGGATATGAAAGACGACCCGGAGCTCAAGGAACTTTCCGCGTTGTTTCCGAACATTCAAATCGACCTCTTTGACTCCGCCGGAAAGATCACGCACTCCACAGCGAACAACGTCGGCTATTCTCTCACGATCTATACGGACGATGCGGAGTACTGCTGCTGGAAGCTTCTGGCAGGGGAAGATCCTTCGGTCATCTATATGTCAAATTCCGACGACTCATATTTTAATGTAGCGGTCCGCCGCACGGATGAGATCGGGTTTGTCCGCATCCGCGTTTCCACGGCGCGCATCCGCAGCATGATGCAGCTGCTCTCGGCCCGGAATATCATCTTTAACCAGTATTACGAAGGGACGATGTATTATGCAGATCTTGCCTCGCCGGACGTGCTTTATCGTATTGACGGCGATACCGGCGCAGTTACTGAAATTTCGAATGTCTTCACGGATGAAGAAATGACAGACCGCTTTGCCGGAGTCAAGACCGTCGAGCGCACTTCCTGCTGTTTTATCAGCATGCGCTGTGACACGACCAACATGGCCTTTATCAATGTCATTCCTGTCAGCAAGCTGATGGAGGGCAAAGGATTGCTGCTGGTGCACTGTGTTGTCTGTTATATTCTCCTTAGTTTGACTCTCGTCTTCAGCTTCTCTGTCTACAGCGGTGAAGAATTTCAGGAATCCGAAGAATACCGCAATCTGAATCGTCGGAGCCTGTTCCGCACGATCCTGCGTCTGCGGGAAAATGAGAAAAATATTGCTGAGCGCAGCCGGCTGCTGCTCTCCATGCTTCGCTCAATTCTCCTTCTTTCGGCAGGAACTCTGGTCGTAATTTTCCTGCTTAACTACTGGTTCTCCTCGTGGTCGGTTCTCGATACGATCTTCCGGGGAGACTGGTCCCGCGGGCTCAATCTCTTCTCATTTACCGTGATCCTGCTTCTCGTGATGGTGACGATCGCCTTCTGCGCTGTCATTCGTCTTATAACGAATCAGATGGTGCATTATATCGACCCGCGCGCTGCAACGGCCGTTAAGCTCACTTCTAGTTTGCTGCAGGTGCTTGCGGCGGTATGGGTCTTTTTCATGGGGCTTTATGAAATTGGAGTCGATCTTTCGACCATCGTTGCCGGGCTTGGAATCACCACGCTCGCGCTGAGCGTTGGGGCGAAGGATTCGATCAATGACCTTATTGCGGGCATCTTCATCGTATTGGATGGGCATGTGCGCGTTGGCGATGTTGTGACGGTCAACGGGTTTTACGGTACTGTTGTTGATATGAATATTCGCACAACGAAGGTGCAGTATTATAACGAGATCATTTCCGTCAATAATTCCAGCATGGTAAACGTGGTCAACGAATCGGGCACGACCTCTGTTGCCTTTATCACTTTCTCCGTCGAGTACGGGACGGATATTGACCTGGTCGAGCGGATGATCAACGAACAGGCGGACCGGATCAATGCCTATATCGACTATAAACTCGTTGGCAAACCGCGCTTCCTCGACGTGCAGGAGTTGGGGGACTATGCCGTTGTCTGTGCGGCTGCTTTTCCGGTGCTGGAAATGGACCGCAAAGCCGTTACGCGTAAGCTCAACCGCCTGATCCTGACTCTTTGTGATGAATACGGCATCGTTCTTGCTCTTCCAACGTATATTATCGAGAAAGGCGGACAAGCCGGGGAAAAATGAGCGCCGGTGGAGAAAACGCAATGATAGAAGCCGTCTTTTTTGATATCGACGACACGCTGTATGACCGTAGTACACCATTCCGAAGAGCCTGCGAGGAATTTTTTCCCATACCTCCGGAGGATCCCTATGCGGCCTATCTGTGCGTAAAGGCGCGAGGGGATGAAGTATTTCTGCCATCGCAGCGTGGAGAGATCACCATGGAAGAAATGGTGATCTTCCGTGTCTGCCGTGGCTTTGCAGATGTAGGCATCGATCTTACCCCGGAGGAAGCACTGAGTTTCAACGCCTGCTACAGATCAAAGCAGGGAGAGATCTCGCTTTCGGATACAATGCGCGGAATCCTATCTTTTTGCCGCACAAGCGTTCCGAAGCTGGGGCTGATTACGAACGGAACAAGCGAGAAGCAGCGCCGTAAGATCGCCTCGCTCGCTCTGAGCGAATTTGTGCTCCCGGAGCTGATCCTCGTTTCCGGAGAGGTTAAGCTCGATAAGCCGGATCTCCGCCTCTATGAACTTGCACAGTCGCGCTGCGGGTGTCCGGCAGAGAAAATTCTCTATATCGGAGACTCGATCGCGCACGATATTGCTCCTGCATCTTTGCTTGGCTGGAAAACGGTACTTCTGGATCGGAACAGAGAGCATAAAGAGAAAACTCTCCCTTCCGGTTGTACGCTTGCTCAGAACGAAGAGGAGCTTGCGCGGGTGATCCATCATTTCGATTTTTAAACCGACGCGAATGGGAGGCTTTCTTATGAATGACCCTTGGCTGGATTTCGCCATGCAGATCCAGAGCATTGCCCAAACCGGACTCTTTTATACACAGAACAGCTATGACCGGGAACGCTTTGAAGCCCTGCGCAGGATCTCCGCCGAGATGCTCTCAGTGAGAACCGCCTTGCCTTTTGAGAAGACGGTAGAAGTTTTCTGCTGCGAGGAAGGCTATCAGACACCGAAGGTTGACACCCGGGCTGCGATCTTTTCCGGAGAGAAGATCCTCTTGGTACACGAAAATAATGGAAAATGGTCTCTCCCCGGCGGCTGGTGCGACATCGATCAGTCAATTGCCTCAAATGCGGAGAAAGAAACCTTGGAGGAAGCGGGGCTTACGGTGAAGGCGGAAAGGCTCATCGCCGTGCAGGACTGGCGAAAGCACAATGCCTGCAACTATGCCTTCGGTGTCATTAAAGCCTTTGTCCTGTGTCAAAACGAAGGCGGCGAGTTTCGGGAGAACGACGAAACGACCGGCATCGGCTACTTTGCCGAGAATGAGCTGCCTGCCGAGCTCTCTGTAGAGAAAAATACCGAAGAGCAGATCCGGATGTGTTTCCGCGCCAATCGCGAAGAGAACTGGAAAACGCTGTTCGACTGACCGAATCGTCTTATAAAAATATGCCCCGAAAGGACACAAGCCTTTCGGGGCGCGTTTATATTCGTTACTCTATGCAGGTTTTCAGATCCTCAAAGCTCTGTGCAAAGGAAATGCCGGAAAGCCTCTCTTCCGTTGAAAGCCCGTGCGAGAGCATGTTTTCCATGAGAGTGCGGAGCGGCTGATAATAACCGTTCAGGTCATAAAAGACGCAGGGAGCGCTGAGATGCCCAAGGGAGACCATGCTCATCACCTCACTGATCTCCTCCAGTGTTCCCGTTCCGCCGGGGAAGGCGATGAAGGCGTCTCCCAGTTCGATCATCTTTGCCCGACGCTCCCTCATATCTTTCGTCACAATGAGCTCGTCAATGGCATCGTAGACGAATCCGGCATCGACGAACATCTGCGGTTCCACACCGATGACCTTTCCGCCAGCGGCAAGAACGCTTTCTGCCAGAACGCCCATGAGGCCGGATCTGGAGCCTCCGTAAATGAGCGTGTGTCCGTTTGCTCCGATAAAGGTGCCGAGTTCTTTTGCCGCTTCCGTGAGATAAGGAGCCGTGCCGTCGTTGGCACCGAGATAAACTGTAATATTCATAGAAAATTACCTGTCCGTTATTCTTTTGCCGTCTCGGACGGAGCATTCGCAGGGAAGTGCTGTTTTTCTGTCCGCGCGATGATCAGCGTAACAGCTGCGTCTTCGATGCAGCTGCAGGCGGACTTGAACATGCTGATAAACGGATCCAGCCCGATGATGAGCGTCATAAGTCCCATGGGAACGCCGAGCGTCGGAAGAAGCGTTGCTACGCAGATCGGACCGGCGCCGGAGACGCTTGGGGCACCGATTCCGAGGAGGAGGACAGAGAGAAAGATCATCGGCTTTGCCAGCGGGCTGATCTCAACACCGGTATAAATATTGGCGAGGAAAAAGGCGGAGATCAAATAAAAAACGCAGTTGCTTGCACAGTGGATCGAAACGCCGATGGGGATCGTCAGAGAGGAGATCGAGTTTGGAACCTTCATCCGCTGTTCCATAGCCGTGGTGCAGGTCGGCATGGAAGAATTGCAGGAGCCCATTGCAAAAGTTCCTGTTATGGCAACGGAGTAATTTTTTAGAAAAGCAGTAGGAGCAATGCGGGCGAAGAGGAAGATCATCAGAACATAGATCACCGCCATCACCGCAAAGGCAATCAGCAGAGCAATGACCCAGGAGGCCAAAAGCTTGAGCGTGTCAAACCCCATGATAATCATCGTGTTTGCCATGGAGCAAAAGACGGAAACCGGGAGCATCAGCATCACGACATCGACCATTTTGCTGAACAGATCTTTTCCATAGGAAAGAAATCTCTGGATGGCTTCCTTTGCATGCCGGTTCAGAAGCCCAACAGAGCATCCGAGCAGGAAGGAAATGAAAATGATCTGCATCATCACACCGTCCGTAAAGGCCTTGAAGAAGTTAGACGGGAAAAAGTTCAGGATCGTTTCGCGCAGTGAAAGGTTTTCTGCCTCTTCCAAGGCTGCATCCGAACTCTGGATCATGCTTTGAAGGGAAGGAATCGCTTCATCAACGCCCGGCTTGAGCACGAGGATGAGCGCGGTGGTTACAGCAATTGCAATCAGCGCATTGATGAGATAAAGTCCAATCAGCTTTTTTCCGAGCCGACCAAGAGAGGAAAGGTCGGAGTGCGCGGAGATAGAGGAAGCAATGGTGAAGAAGATCAGAGGCCCGATCATTGCCTTGACGCAATTCATAAAGATGGATGTGATGCTCGAGAAAAGATTGATGGCGATAAAATCGCCGGCTTCCTCGGACGTCGTATTTTCAATGAGAAGCCCGACAATGATTCCTCCTGCCAGCGCCAGAAGCAGAAGGAGCAGCGTTTTGTAGGAAGACTTACGGATCAGAATGACCATGATGTTCATTCCGTTTTCCGTGTAGGTGTGGGTCACGGCGGAAGAGCGGTAATAGTCGGAGATGACAGTCTGCAGCTTTTCCTGTTCTACCGGATCCGGTTCTTTTTCCCTGCGTACGCTCATGCTGTGGCGGATCAGCGCCTCATTGTTCAGTTTTTCGCCTTTATAATAAATGCGGACGCGAATATCGCCGAGTAGGCTGACGACTTCAATGGTGATCGTCTCGTCATTCGGATAGGCGCAGACAATATAGTCGAGCGTTTTGAAAAGATAGCGCATATGATCCCGCAGGTTTTTCTTTTCTGCACCATAGCTCTTGGCGGCATCGACGATAAACCGGAGAGCATCGTCCAAATTTTCTTTCTGATTCAGATACTGAAATGATTTCATTCTCGAATGCTTCCTCTTAATCAAATTATAGCATATTATAAACGATATTCTGCTTTGTGACAACGGAAAAGATTTTTCTTTTTTGGAAAGGAATGGTATAATCAGCAAGAAAAGGAGGGGCGGAATGAAAGGTCAGAGAATCGAAAAAAAATTACGTGCGGTCGACCGTGAGGCCGATGCGCTGAAGGAATGCACGGTGCCGGTCGCAGTCATCGGGAAAAATGAGCTGAGCCTTCGATTTTGTGAAAGACTTCAAGGCAATCCGCACTTCTGGGGGCTGGTTCCGCTGGAAGGCGAGGAAGATGAGGAAAGCTTAAGTTGGGAAAAGCCGATGGAGGAGCTTATTTACCTTCGGGGTACCGAAGCGAGGATCTACTGCATGAGCCAATTTCGCGATCGAGAGATCGAATCCTTTCTGCTTGAGATCGGTATCGAACCAAAGAGGCTCCGCCGCCTGGGGTACGGAACGGAACAGCGCCTCCGCGGCTGTGCGCTCCTCAACGCCTATGACCCGCTCCTTGGCTTTTCCCGCGTGACGGAAGAGAACCTCCCCGGATTTACTGTTTTTACAAACTGCGGAAATCACCCCGATGAAAAAGAATGGAAAATATTGACCCTTGGAGGCTCAACGTCAGACCCTACGCTGTGCAATCTCCGATCCTGGCCGGAGGCCCTCTTTGACAGGCTTGATTCTATGGACCGCTGTGTTACCGTCTATGCCGGAGGAATCGGGGGATATACGAGCGCTCAGGAGATGAAAAAGCTTCTTCGGGACGGCCTGACGTTTCAGCCGGATATCGTCATCAGTTACAGTGGGATCAACGATGCTGTCGGCCGTTATCCGGACACCGGTCACCCGTTTCACCTAAAGGAAGAGAGCGGCCTTGCAAAGCGCCTTGTGGATGAAAAGGCGGCAGTCAACACGCTGCAGTCCGGCGTTCCGATGGAAGAAATGACGCTTGGGGTGCCAGATCCGGAAAGCCGGTTTTCCTATTGGCTGAGAAACGAGCGGAGCATGCATGGCATTTGCAGCGAATTCGGCATTCGTTTCTTTTCACTGCTGCAGCCTGCACAGGAGAATTATATGATGCACAATGCCTTTTATCGCGAAGCGGAGGAGCGCCTGCGGGAGGAAAGTTTTCCTTGGCTAAAGGATGTGCGCCGGCTCTTTGAAGACACACCGGAAGTGTTTTATGATTTCTGCCATGTCTATGAAAGTGGAAACCGTCGCATCGCGCAGCTTGTGCTGCAGCTTCTGCTGCGGGAGGAAAAAGCATGACGGTTCTCGGCATTTCCGGGCTTTATCACGATTCCGCCGCAGCAATCGTGCGGGACGGGCGTATCCTTGCCGCCGCACAGGAGGAACGCTTTACACGAATCAAAAATGATCCTTCTCTTCCGGTTCATGCTATAGAATATTGCCTAAAGGAAGCCGGCATTTCCATGCCGGGGGCAGACGCCGTCGTTTACTATGATCAACCGGCATTGACGCTCGATCGCTATCTCCACAACGTGCTTGCGCTTGGCGGAGAAGCGGAACCAATGCTGGAAAGTGGCTTCGAAAATCTCATCGAGAATCGGCTTGGCATTGATCGTCTCCTTCGCAGGCGGTATGGGGTTCTCGGCAGAGAGGACAGGCTCTATACGCTGGAGCACCACCTGAGTCATGCCGCTTCTGCATTTTATCCCTCTCCCTTTGAAAGAGCAGCCGTGCTAACGGTTGACGGGGTGGGGGAATGGGCAACGACTGCCATCGGTTTCGGGGAAAAGAATCATATCGAACTTATTAAGGAAATTCGATATCCCCATTCACTCGGGCTTTTTTACAGTGCCTTCACTTCCTTCTGCGGTTTTCGTGTCAACAGCGGGGAATACAAGTTTATGGGGCTTGCCCCTTATGGCGAGCCGGTCTACGAGAAGCTGATCCGTAATAAGATAATCGAGCTTCATGAGGACGGCTCCTTTGAGCTTGCTCTCGACTGTTTTGACTTTTATCGTTCTTCCCGCATGACGGGGCGTGCTTTTGCTGCGCTCTTTGAAGGAGACCCCCGTCAGGAGGACGCTCCTATCACACGGCGCGAGATGGATCTTGCCGCCAGTGTGCAGAAGATCACGGAGGAGATCCTTCTCCGGCTTGCCCGGGAAGCCAAACGGACCACGGGGTGCCGAGATCTTGCGCTTGCCGGAGGCGTCGCGCTCAACTGTGCCGCTAACGGGAAGCTGCAGCGCGCCGGCGTTTTTGAACGGCTCTTCATCCAGCCTGCCGCCGGAGATGCGGGAGGTGCGCTTGGCGCCGCACTGTACGGATATTACGCATTGTCCGGCAGTAAAAGGGAGCCGGAAGCAGAGGACAGCCAGCAGGGAAGCTATCTCGGTCCGGAGTTTTGTGAAAACGAAATTCGAACTGCACTCGACCGGCTTGGAGCGCGTTATACCTGCCTTCCGCAGGAGGAGCTCCTTCGGCAGACAGCAGAAGCGCTTGCGCAAGGTGCTGTCGTTGGGTGGTTTCAGGGAAGGGCTGAATTCGGTCCCCGCGCGCTCGGGCACCGCAGCATTCTTGCAGATCCGCGCCGAGTGGAAATGCAGGAAACGCTCAACCGTAAGATCAAGTTTCGCGAGTCCTTCCGCCCGTTTGCGCCGAGCGTGCTTGCGGAAGATGCATCCGATTATTTTGACCTGAATTGTGAAAGCCCCTATATGCTTCTCATCGCCCCGGTCCGTGAGGATCGCCGCCTTCCGTTTGACATTTCAGCTCTTCGGGAGAAATGCGGAGACGATATGCTTCCCTTGATCCGGACCCCGCGCTCGGACATTCCGGCCGTAACGCATGTGGATTTCAGCGCCCGCGTTCAGACGGTGTCGAAAGAAAGAAACGGGATCTATTACGATCTGCTTACAGAATTCAAAAAAACTACGGGATGCAGCGTTCTGGTCAATACAAGCTTCAATGTCCGCGGAGAGCCGATCGTTCAAACGCCGGAGGAGGCTTATGCCTGCTTCCAAAAGACCGACATGGATCTGCTTGTTATTGGAAGCTGCATTCTTCGCAAAGACGAACAGGAGGGGAGCAGCACATGAAAAATTCGAACGATCTTCTGAATACAGAAAAGAAGCTTCTGCTTCATATTGCGGCGGCAGAGCCCGGCGATCTTTTTGCTCCAACGGAACGTGCTTCGTCCTTTCAGAATGCCGCTTCGGAAAAGCATCTTTCCGCATCATTGACGGTTTATGACACTTCCGAGCTTAAGGACCTGGAACAGATGCTCGATGCTCTTTGGTCGGAGGACGAAGCAATGCAGCCCTGCCTGCTCCCGGTTCTGGCCGCCAGCCTCAAATTGCGAAAAAAGCCGGAAGCGCTTCTTCCGCCTGCTGAGATATGGAACTATACGCTCTGAAGCAAAATTTGTAATTTTATGCTTTTCCTGCTGCGCAATATTGTGTATAATAAGCAAAAAATTAAAAATCGGAGGACCTCTGCATGAACTTTGTATTTATCTCCCCGCATTTTCCGCATACTTACTGGAATTTTTGCGATCGCCTAAGGAAGAACGGCGTCAATGTTCTCGGAATCGGCGATGCAGAATATGACTCTCTTTCCTGGGAACTGAAAAATTCACTTACGGAATACTATAAGGTCGGCAGCATGGAGAATTACGATGAAATGCTGCGCGCGGTGGCTTATTTTGCTTTCCGCTACGGTCCCATTGACTGGATCGAATCCAATACCGAATACTGGCTTGAGACGGACGCCCGCCTGCGGACGGATTTCCACGTAACAACAGGAGTCAACGAGGAAGAGGTCAAAAAATACAAGAGCAAGTTCGACCAGAAAGCATATTATTCGGCCGGAGGAGTGCCGTCTCCCCGTTGCCGCAAGCTGAATACGCGTGAGGAAGCGGAGGAATTCATCCAAGAGGTGAAATATCCCGTCTTCGTCAAGCCGGACAACGGCGCCGGTGCAAGCCATTCCTATAAGCTGGAAAACAAGGCGGACCTTGACCGGTTCTTTTCCGAAAAGCCGGATGAAACTTTTGTTATTGAAGAATTCGTCACGGGAGACATCTTCTCCTATGATGCGATTATCGACAGCCATGGCGAGCCGCTTTATGAGTCGGCGACGGCCTGGCCACCCTCTGTTGCAGATATTGTGAACTATAATCTCGACCTTGGTTATTATCACATGGCAAAGCTCCCCAAACAGCTGCAGGAACGGGGACGCGCCACAGTCAAGGCATTCGGTGTAAAAAGCCGCTTCGTGCATCTCGAATTCTTCCGCCTGACGAAGGCCAAGAAAGGTCTCGGAAGAAAGGGGGATTTTGTCGGGCTGGAAGTCAATATGCGCCCTGCCGGCGGTTATACCGCCGATATGATGAACTATGCCCACGAAACGGATGTTTATCACATCTGGGCCGATATGGTAACGATTGACAAGCGCTATGTTCCGGAGACAGACAAGCCGCACTTTTGCGTCTATGCCGGCCGTCGCGACTGCCACAGCTATCTGCATTCCGAAGAGGAGATCCGTGAGAAATACGGCGACAAGATTGTCATGGCGGAACGGATCCCTTCTGTTTGGACAGGCGCTATGGGAGACTCGATGTTTACCATGCATGCCGCCGACGAGGAGGAAGCAAAGGAGATCATCGCCTTTGTGCAGGCAAAGGCAGAAGAAGCTTGACAGGAGAGCGAATATGACACTTCGCCGTTGGACGGCTATCTTCCTTCTCGCAGCGTGCCTGATCCCGGCGCCTTCCGCTCAGGCCGACGTTGGAGGAAACGAACTGCAGGTACATGTCTTTCAGGCAGGAAAGGCCGATGCTTATCTCATCTTTACGGATGATCACGCTGTCCTCATTGATACGGGCCTTTCCGGATTTGGAAAGGATGTCCTCAAATATCTGGAAAAGAAGGAAATCGATTCACTCGACGCTCTGATTCTGACCCATTTTGACAAGGATCACATCGGCGGGGCAGCAAAACTGATCCGCTCCGTTCCGATCGGCCGTGTGCTGCAGAGCAATTGCCCGCAGGAAAGCGAAGAATATACGGCCTATTGCCGGGCGCTTGCGGAGGCCGGACTGGAGGCTGAGACGCTTCGGGAAAACTGCAGCTTTGTGTTTGACGGAGTGGAATATACGGTCTACCCGCCCAAACGCGAAAGCTACAGTTCTTCGCCGAGCAACAATTCTTCGCTTGCCGTATCTGTCCGTTTCGGTGAGACGGAGATCCTGTTCACCGGAGATGCGGAACGGGAGCGGATCAACGAGCTGTGCTCGCTCTCCCTTGGTACCTTTCAGGTGCTGCAGCTCCCGCATCACGGGGCCTATTTCCCGGAGCTTGAATTACTTCTGAGCGAAACGCAGCCGGAGCTTGCTCTGATCAGCACATCCGATGCCGAGCCGGAAGACGAGCGAACGGTGGATCTCCTGGAAAACGCCGGTATCGCCGTTTACAACACCAAAGACGGAAAGATCAACCTCTGCAGCGACGGGAGGCAGATTTGGATCAAATAAAGCATTCCGACAGAAGGAGCAGTTGACAAACGGCTCCTTCTATTTTATAATTTTAAAGTTAATGTTCACACGAAAGATAGGAGGAGTTCCGATGAAAGAACTTCCGAAGGTATATGACCCGAAAGCGGTCGAAAAAAAGATCTACGATTTTTGGATGGATGGCAACATGTTTTCCGCGGAGATCGACCGGGAGAAAAAACCCTTCTCGATCGTAATGCCGCCTCCCAATGTAACGGGCCAGCTCCATATGGGTCATGCGCTCGATGCCACGCTGCAGGACATTCTGACGCGCTATAAGCGCATGCAGGGTTATTCCGCCCTCTGGCTTCCCGGTGTTGACCATGCCGGCATTGCGACCCAGATCAAAGTGGAAGAGGTTCTTCGCAAGGAAGGAAAGACCCGCTATGACCTCGGGCGCGATCGTTTTCTTGACCGAGTATGGGAATGGAAGAACCAGTACGGCAACCGGATCGTTGAGCAGCAGAAGAGTCTCGGCGTATCCTGCGACTGGAACCGGCACCGTTTTACGATGGACGATACCTGTGCCAAGGCGGTTCGCGAAGCGTTCTGCGAGATGTATGACAAGGGGCTCATTTATCGCGGACGCCGCATCATCAACTGGTGCCCCCATTGCCGCACGGCTCTCAGCGATGCTGAAGTGGAATACAAGGACATTCCGGGTCATTTCTGGCACATTCGTTACCCGGTCGAGAATTCCGATGAGGAATTTATCGTTGCAACGACGCGTCCGGAGACCATGCTTGGTGATACCGGCGTTGCTGTAAACCCGCAGGACGAACGTTATACTCATCTCGTCGGCAAGAATGCGATCCTCCCGCTCGTCGGGCGCAAGCTGCCGATCGTGGCGGATGATTATGTGGAGCTCGGGTTCGGGACAGGTGCGGTCAAAATGACGCCCTGTCATGACCCGAATGACTATGAGGTTGCTCTGCGGCATGACCTTGAGATGATCCAGGTCATCGATGAAGATGCGAAGATCATCAATGACGGCTGCGGCGGCAAGTATGACGGCATGGATCGCTACGAGGCCCGCGAGGCGATCGTGAAGGACCTCGAGGAGCAGGGATATCTCGTCAAGGTGGAAGATTACAGCCACAATGTCGGCTGTTGCTATCGCTGCGGAACGACGGTTGAGCCGATGACGAGCCCCCAGTGGTTCGTGAAGATGAAGCCTCTGGCCGAGAAGGCCATCGAGGTCATCAAGGACGGGCGGCTGAAGTTCGTCCCGGAGCGCTTCAGCAAAACGTATCTCAACTGGATGGAGAACGTGCATGACTGGTGCATTTCCCGCCAGCTCTGGTGGGGCCATCAGATCCCAGCCTGGTACTGCGACGACTGCGGCCACGTAACCGTCTCCCGCGAGGATGCCTGCGAATGCGAGGCCTGCCAAAGCAAAAATATCCGCCGCGAGGAAGACGTGCTGGATACCTGGTTCTCCTCCGGGCTTTGGCCGTTCAGCACGATGGGCTGGCCGGAAAAGACGGAAGAGCTGGATTACTGGTATCCGACGAGCGTGCTCGTAACGGGTTATGATATCATCTTTTTCTGGGTCGCCCGTATGGTCTGCAGCGGCATGGAACAGATGAACGATGTCCCGTTCCACACGGTATTCATCCACGGTCTTGTGCGCGACAGCCAGGGACGCAAGATGTCCAAGAGTCTCGGAAACGGCATCGATCCTTTGGAGATGATCGACCAGTTCGGCGCAGATGCGCTGCGATTCAATCTCATCACCGGCAACTCTCCCGGAAACGACATGCGGTTTTATGTAGAGAAGTGCGAGGCCATGCGCAACTTCTGCAACAAGATCTGGAATGCCTCCCGCTTCGTGATGATGAACCTCACGATCGATAAAAATGAACTGCCCGAGAAGCTGGAGATTGAAGACAAGTGGGTCCTCTCCAAGCTGAATGACACCATCCGCGAGGTCAACGAAAATATGGAAGCCTATGAACTTGGCGTTGCCTCCGGTAAGATCTATGACTTTATCTGGGATACCTACTGTGACTGGTATATTGAGCTGACCAAGCCCCGTCTTACTTCGGACGATGAAGAGCTCAAGGTCAACACGCAGAAGGTGCTTCTTTATGTTCTCACAGAGATCCTGAAGCTTCTGCACCCCTTCATGCCGTATATCACGGAAGAGATCTGGCAGGCGCTCCCGCATGAGGACAATGCTCCTGCAGCGCTCATGCTTTGCAGCTACCCGGTCTTTGAAGAGAGGCTCTCGTTCCGCGAGGATGAGGCAAACTTCGAAATGGTCATGGAGGCGATCAAGGCGGTTCGCGCCCGCCGCGCCGAGATGAATGTTGCTCCGTCCCGCAAGGCGCATCTCTATATTGTCACAGATAAAAAAACGGCGTTTGAGGCCGGACGGAGCTATATCTCCAAGCTGGCGTATTCAAGCGATGTCTCCATCCTCGATGAAGCTCCTGCCGAGAGCGAAAAGATGGTGTCTGTCGTGACGGATAATGCCCGTCTCTTCATGCCGATGGCTGATCTCGTCGATTTTGAAGCAGAAAAGGCACGCATCACGAAGGAGATTCAAAAGAACGAGAAACTTCTCGCCGGCCAGAATGCCAAGCTTGCGAATGAAAACTTTGTTTCCCGCGCGCCGGAGGCCGTCGTGAATACGGAGAGAGACAAAAAGGCCAAGCTCGAAGCTCTCATTGAGAACCTCAAGCTCAGCCTTGCCAGCCTGGGCTGATTTAGAAAAGCAAAAAGGGGCTGTCTCAAAACGTGAAAACCGAGCTGAGGCAGTCCCTTTTTCAAAA
>R05__coassemble_214_pt1 | contig 32642 bp, 24 predicted proteins | sample R05__metabat2_low_PE_040 | metagenome-assembled genome bin R05 | reverse complement strand
ATAAAACTTGAGCTTTTAACTCAATCAATAAGGCAACAGAAGTTGCCACCGCACCCCGCGGTTCTCGGCATCCGACCCGGCTGTCCGTTTGGCCTTTTACTCCGGGAGGCCCGGAGCGGTCGACATCCTGCTTTGGATAAACTTGATCCAATTGAGACGGGTGCTATTTTAACAGCACTTGCCCCCCGTGTCAACAAAATTTCTTCGGGATCGCAAAGAAAAAGAGTGCAAATTCCGCCGCATTCCTGTTATAATGGTCGCCATGAAAAATGAGACCCTCGTAAGGGTGTTCGCCGCCGTGCTCGTCGTGATGGCTCTTGTGCTGCTCGTCGCGGGGATCTACGGGCTGAGCGATGCCCGGAATGACCGAAAAGAGAATATCCGCACCTACGATCTCCTCGCCGCGCGGACGGCGGAATACGAGGAGATCAGCACCCGGCTCGCCGGAGAGGACAGCCTCGAGGAGGTGCAGGCGGAGCGGGAGAAGCTCGAGGCGCAGCATGAAAAGAACCGCTCCGACCACCAGATCGCCCTCGCCACCTATACCGCCACGCGCGGCGCCCTGAAGGAGGGCGAGGAGGCCATGAGCGAGGCGAGCGGCATGATGTCCGGAGACGCCGTGTCCGGCATGGCGGGGACCGTCGAGAGCTCCGCCAAGGACTACGGCGGCAAGGTGCAGGAGGCCTACGGGATCGCCGCGGCGGACCTGGAAGCCGCCGCCACGGACCTCGCCGAGGCGCTTCTGGCGCAGGAGAGCGGCATCGAGATCGACCTCGAGCCCTACTATGCCGCCATGGAGATCGCGACGGAGGAGCTCGAAGCCGTCGGCTCGGCCGTCATCAACGACGCGGGGACGATGGCGGGGAGCGCGATGAGCTCCGTGTCGAGCCTGATCTCGGGGCTGCAGCAGCTCGAGACGGCCAAGGAGCAGCTGCAGGCCATGGAGCTGCAGGTGATCCGGGACAGCGTGACGCTCTCCGTGCAGAAGGCGGACCTGGACAAGGAAAGCGAGGAGCTCGAGGCGCTGGCCGAGAAAGAGGCCTCCATCCGCGCGGACGAGCGGCGCCTCACGAGCCTGAAGGTCAACCTCTCCGCCAACGAGCACATCAAGGAAACGCTGCAGCGCAGCAGCGACGTGCTCTCGGCGGCCAAAAGCGAGATGACCCGCTTTGCCGCGGAATACAAGCGGGAGTTCCGTCGCGCGCTGCTCGTAAACCTGCTGATGCTCCTTGCCGCGGCGGCCGCCGTGGCAGGCGTCCCGGCCGCGTACGGGAAGACGGAGAAGCGTGCGCTTCTGATTTTGCCCGTCGCCGTATATACGCTCTCGTGTGCCGCGGCGGAGATCTGCAGCCTGCTCTTCTGGAAGGAGCAGCAGTACGCGGCGCTGTTTGCGGGGCTGTTCGGCATCGTGCAGTTCCTGCTGATCCTGCCGAAAAACGAAGAAGAGACCGAAGAGGAAGCATGATCCTCTCCGGTCTCTTCTTTGCTTATAATCTGTAGAAGGAAGAAGCGCTCAGCCCTTGTAGCCCATCGGGTTCTTGGACTGCCAGTTCCACGTGTCGCGGCACATGTCGTCGAGATTGTACTTTGCCTTCCAGCCGAGGAGATCGGCGCTCTTGTCGGGGGAGGAGTAGACCGTGGCGAGGTCGCCGGGGCGGCGGGCGACGATCTCATAGGGGATGTGCTGCCCGGTGACGCGCTCGAAGGCCTTGACCATGTCCAGCACGCTGTAGCCCGTGCCGGTGCCGAGGTTGAAGACGTTCTCGCCGCGGTGATTCGCCATATACTCGATGGCGGCGACGTGGCCGGAGGCGAGGTCGCAGACGTGGATATAGTCGCGCACGCCGGTGCCGTCGTGGGTCGCATAGTCGTTGCCGAAGACGTTGAGATGGTCCCGGCGGCCGACGGCGACCTGGGAGATGAAGGGCATGAGGTTGTTGGGGATGCCGTTCGGATCCTCGCCGATGAGGCCGCTCGGATGGGCGCCGATCGGGTTGAAGTAACGCAGCAGGGCAACGGACCAGCCCTCGTTGGCCTTGACGGTGTCGCGCAGGATCTGCTCGGACATATACTTGGTCCAGCCGTAGGGGTTGGTGCACATGCCGGTGTGGGACGTCTCGCGCAGCGGCATCTCGTTGTCTCCGGAATAGACCGTGGCGGAGGAGGAGAAGACGATGTCCTTCACGCCGTGGTCCCGCATGGCCTCGCAGAGCGTGATCGTGGAGAAGAGGTTGTTGTCGTAATACTCCAGCGGCATGGCGACGGATTCGCCGACGGCCTTCAGCCCGGCGAAGTGGATGACGCTGTCGATCCGATACTTTTCGAAGATCCGGTCGAGCGCGGCGCGGTCGCGGACGTCGTTTTCATAGAAGGCGACGTTCTTGCCCGTGATGTCGCGGACACGCTCGAGAGACTTCTCGCAGGAATTGACGAGATTGTCGATGACAACGACGTCGTAGCCCTTGTTCAGGAGCTCGACGCAGGTGTGGCTGCCGATGTATCCGGCGCCACCGGTTACCAGTACGGTCATGGCAGTGGTTTCCTTTCTGATTTTAGTTATGTAAACTTTATTACGACAAGTTCAGAGCGCAACTCAGTCAAGAAGCTGCTCGGGATAGGTGCCGTTTGCGCGCATGGAGCGGATCGCGGAGCGGACGGTCTCCATGTCCTCCTTGTAGGTCATGCCGTACCAGGTCTCGGTGCAGTTGAGGATGTGCACGGAGGCACTGCCTTCCTTGATAAGGTCGTTGACCACGAAGGGGAGGAAGTATTCGCACTTGAGCGGGTTGGCGGGGACGTTGACGTCGAGCCAGGCGGGGAAGCGGCCGGCGAGCTCCTGCAGCAGGGAATTGCCGAAGGCCCAGCAGTTCATGGAGACCTTCGTCTCCCCGGAGAGCGGGACGAAGGTCACGCCGTCCTCGGTATAGGCGCCGTCCTCGCCGCGCTTTTCGATGTGCGTGCGCTCGACGACGTCCGTCAGAAGGCCGTTCTCCTCCGAGCAGACGCCGCGGGCAACGGAGCCGTTCTCCGTGACGGTGTTGCGCAGCAGGTAGGCGACCATGGCGTGCTCGTTGGCCGGGCGGTCCTCCGAGAGGAAGCGGAAGAGCGCGTCGTAGGCGCCGGGGCCGTAAAAGTCGTCCGCGTTGATGACGGCGAAGGGGCCCTTCACGGTGCCGAGGCAGCACATGACGGCGTGCCCCGTGCCCCAGGGCTTGACGCGGCCCTCGGGCACGGAATAGCCCTCGGGGAGAACGTCGAGCTGCTGGTAGACATAGCTCACGTCCATGTATTTTTCGATGCGCCGGCCGATGGCGGCCTTGAAGTCCTCCTCGATCTCGTGCTTGATGATGAAGGCGACCTTGCGGAAGCCGGCGCGGTAGGCGTCGTAAAGGGAGAAGTCGATGATGGAATGGCCAAAGTCATCCACCGGCGTGATCTGCTTGAGCCCGCCGAAGCGGCTGCCCATGCCGGCGGCAAGAATGACGAGCGTAGGTTGTTCCTGCATGACGGATGATCCTCCTGCGGTATGTTTAAAATTCTTTCATTGCCTTGCGGCAGTAATGGTTGAACGTGCGCTCCCGGACGAGCGAGGAGGGGTCCATGTGCCCGGGATAGACCTCGAGATCCCCATCGAGCGCGCAGAGCTTCTTGAGGGAGCGGAACAGGGCCTCCGGGTCGCCCCCGTCGAGATCCGTCCTTCCGCAGCTGCCGCGGAAGAGCGTGTCCCCCGTGAAGAGGGCGCCGTCCGCCAGCAGAGAGACACCGCCGGGCGTGTGGCCCGGGGTGGCAAAGACCGTGAAGGGAATGCCGGCCTCGGTGACGACGTCGCCCTCGTCGTAGCTTTTGCCGTTTTCGGGCAGGTGATACGGGAAGTAAAAGGACCCGTCCATGGCCTCGGCATCGTCCCTCCGGTTCATGTAGACCGTTGCCCCCGTCTCCTCGAGCAGGGCGGGCACGGCGCCGACGTGGTCATAATGCCCGTGCGTCAGGAAGACGGCGACGCATTTGAGGTGATTGTCCTCGAGATAGTCCAGGATCGTGTTGCATTCGTCGCCGGGGTCGATGACGACGCATTCCAGCGTCTGCTCGTTGGTGACGACGTAGCAGTTCGTCTCCAGCTCGCCGACAGGGATGGTTTTGATCAGCATAGAATTTTACAGCTCCTTTGTGTCAAGAAGAATCGTGAACGGGCCGTCGTTCTGCGAATCGACGAGCATGTCGGCGGCAAAGACGCCGGTCTCGACGGGAAAGCCCGCTTCGCGGCATTTTTCGATGACCAGCTCATAGAGGGGGACGGCCTTCTCCGGGCGCGCGGCTTTGGAAAAGCCGGGGCGGCGGGAGCGGCAGTCCGCAAAAAGCGTGAACTGGCTGATGATGAGGATCGCGGCGCCGGCGTCCCTGGGGTTGACGTTGAAGCGCCCGTCGGCGTCCTCAAAGATCCGCAGCCCGCAGATGCGGTCGGCAATTTTCAGCGCCTGGGCCTCGGTATCGTCCTCATGGATGCCGAGGAGAACGAGAAGCCCCTTTCCAATGGCGCCGCGGACCTCGCCGTCGATGGTGACGGAGGCGGAATTGACGCGGGTGACGACTGCGCGCATGGGCCTTCTCCTTTCACGCCTCGCCGCTGCGGCGGACTTCGCTCACACCGGAGACGGTGGAGAGGCGGTTCATGATATAGGTGAGCTCCGTCTTGCTGTGCACCTCGAGCGTGATGGCGGCAATGGCGCTTCCGCTGCCCACATCGCGCGCGGAGAGGGAGCGGACCTTGGCGTTGACGGAGTTGAGCACCGTCGCGATGTCCAAAACGAGGGCCGGGCGGTCCTTGGCAATGACGCGGATCGTCGTGACGTAGCTGTCCGTGATCTCCTTGGCCCAGGAGACGGCGATCCAGCGGCCGTCATTGTCGGGCGAGGTGTTCTTGCGGACATTCTCGCAGTCCTTCCGGTGGATGGAAACGCCCTGGCCCCGGGTAATGAAGCCGGTGATCTCGTCTCCGGGGACGGGAGTGCAGCAGCGGGAGAACTTGACGAGGCAGTTGTCAAGGCCCTCCACGAGCACGCCGTGGATCGGGTGCAGATTCTTCTTCGCGTTCTGCTCCCGCCGCTCGGCGGCGTCGTTGACCTTGTCGAGCGCCGTCTTCTTCTCGGCGTTGCGGGCGCGCTGCTCGTCCTTCAGCCGGTGGACGACGCGCACCGCGGCGACGCCTCCATAGCCTATGGCGGCATAGAAATCGTCCACGCTGTTGTAGGAAAGGCGCTTCATGATCGGCTCGAGGAGCTCCTCCGTGAGCACGTCCTCAGGGGCGATCTCGTTGTGGCGCAGCTCGTCCTCGAGCATCTGGCGGCCGCGGATGATGTTCTCGTCGCGCCGCTCGCGCTTGTACCACTGCTTGATCTTCGTGCGGGCGGAGCTGGATTTTGCGATGGTCAGCCAGTCGCGGCTCGGGCCGGGGGCGGACTTGGAGGTGCGGATCTCGACGATGTCTCCGTTCTGGAGCGCATAGTCAAAGTTCACGATCTTGCCGTTGACCTTGGCGCCGACCATGTGGTTGCCGATGTCGCTGTGGATGTTGTAGGCAAAGTCGATGGGCGTGGCGCCGGCGGGGAGGTTGACGACGTCTCCCTTCGGGGAGAAGACGAAGACCTCGTCGGCAAACATGTCGATCTTCAGGTCGTGGAAAAAGTCCTGCGCGTCGCTCTCCTGCTGGCTCTCCAGCAGGCGGCGGATCCAGGCAAACTTGTCCTCGTCGCCGGACTGGACGGAGGCGCCGCCGTCGCCCAGCTTGTACTTCCAGTGGGCGGCGATGCCGTATTCGGCCGTGAGATGCATGTCCCAGGTGCGGATCTGCACCTCGAAGGGAATGCCCTCCGAGCCGATGACGGTGGTGTGCACGCTCTGGTACATGTTGGGCTTCGGCGTGGAGATATAGTCCTTGAACCGGCCGGGGACGGGCTTGAACATCTCGTGGATAATGCCGAGGATGTTGTAGCAGTCCGGGATCGTGTCGACGATGATGCGGAAGGCGCAGAGGTCGAAAATGCCGTTGATGTCGATCTTCTGCGCGTACATCTTGCGGTAGATGCTGTAGATATGTTTGATGCGGCTGTAGACGGAGGCAGTGATGCCCTCGGCCTGGAGCCGGTCCATGATCTTCTTGTCCATGGCGGCCATGAAGGCCTCCAGCTGCGGCATCTTGGCGGCGAGCGTATTCATGATCTCGGTATAGCCGTCGTGGTCGAGATACTGCAGGGAGAGATCCTCCAGCTCCCACTTGGCGCGCTGCATGCCGAGGCGGTGGGCCAGGGGGGCGTAGATCTCCATCGTCTCGAGAGACTTGGAGCGCTGCTTGGCCGGCGTCTGGTAGTCCATGGTGCGCATGTTGTGCAGGCGGTCGGCGATCTTGATGAGGATGACGCGGATGTCCTTGGACATGGCCATGAGCATCTTGCGCAGATTTTCCATCTGCTCGTCTTCCTTGCTGGTGTACTGCACGCGCGTCAGCTTCGTGACGCCCTCCACGATGTCGGCCACGGGAACGCCGAAGCGCTTGGCGATGTCCTCGTGCGTGGCGTTCGTGTCCTCGATGACGTCGTGCAGAAGGGCGGCAATGATGGAGTCCTCGTCCAGGCCGAAGTCGGCGCAGATGTCGGCCGCGGCGATGCAGTGCGTCACATAGGGGGAGCCGTCCTTCCGGGTCTGGCCGGCGTGGGCGGCCTTCGCCATGCCGTAGGCGGCGCGGATGCGCTCGAGATCCATCGGATGGGGGCCCGTGCGGATCTTCTCGAGGAGCGCTTCAAAGAGCGGGTCCGGGTCAAGGCCGATCTTGTCGGGCGGAGACTGGACATTCAGAAGGGAGAGATCTTTTTTTTCGGTGGCGAGCTGAAGCTCGGTCAGAACATTTTCCATAGAGATAGCCTCAAAGAGTCAGGGTGGTCAGCGTAAAATTTCGGTTCAGAGCGGGCGCAGGGAGCGCAGGCGGCGCTGGAGGACCGTGGCCTCCAGGTCGGCCTTGCCGGCGCGCCGCTGGGAGGAGGCGCCGCAGAGCGAGGGCCCCCCGGTAATGAGCCCGGCCTCGCGGAACACGGCGAGGCAGAGGCAGAAGGTCTCGGGCAGCATGCCCTCTGGGCAGAGGGAGAGCACGGCCTCGGGCGTTTCTCCCAGCGAGAAGGAGCTGCCGAGATGCTTCCAGACGCGCACGAAGTCCGCCCGCTCGGGGAGATAGGGGGAGAGGGCGCGGAGATAGGTGCCTCCGGTCTCCAGCACGTCGCGGCAGAGCTCGGTGCCGTCGTGCACGCGCAGGGCGCAAACAGAGAGCTGGACCGAGACGCGGCCGCGGAATTCGTTGATCTGGGGCTGGAAGGCGAGGTCGAGCCGGTCGCCCTCGTGCAGGGAAAAGCTCTCGGAGGTGTGGGAGAAGAAGATCGCGTCAAAAAGCGTTCCGCCCGCGTCGACGGTCAGCTTCAGGTGCTTCCCGTGGCCGACGTCGGAAAAGCTCTGCAGGCGGACGCCGAGCAGGCAGAGCACCGGCTTGGGGTTGCCGTTCCCGTAGGGCTCGAGCCGGTCGAGCGAGCGGACGTTCTCCACGGAGAGGAGAGACGGATCCGTAATGAGCAGATCGCACACCACATCCGGGACGTCCTCCGGGCGATGCGTTTCGTAATAGGCGCGGATGGCGGCGCGGAAATCCTCGATCTTGTCGCGCCGGATGTTGAGCCCGGCGGCAAGCGCATGCCCGCCGAAGCTGACGAGATGCTCGGAGCACGCGGAGAGAGCGTTGAAGAGGTTGAAGCCACCGTAGCTGCGGCAGGAACCCTTGCCGACCTCCTCTCCGAGATAGATCATGATCGTAGGGACGGCGTACTGCTCCGCGAGGCGCGAGGCGGCAATACCGATGACGCCCTGATGCCAGGTGTCGCTCGCGAGGACGATCGGGCCGGAGGGCGGATGCCGGCCGACCTGGGCCGTCGCCTGCTTCCAGATCCTGTTCTCAATCTTCTGGCGCTCGCGGTTGAGCTCGCAGAGCTCGGCGGCGAGCCGGGCGGCCTCGGCGGCGTCCCGGCTCAAGACGAGGTCCTTCGCCATGATGGCCTGGCCGAGGCGGCCGGCCGCGTTGAGGCGGGGCGCAAGGTTGAAGCCGATGGCGGAGGAGTTGACCGAGCGGCGGTCAATGCCGCATTCCTTCAGCATGGCGGCGAGGCCGAGGCGGGGCTCCGTGCGCAGCTGCTCGATCCCCTTGCGGACGAGGAAGCGGTTCTCGCCCTCGAGGAGCATCACGTCCGCGATCGTGCCGATGGCGACGAGGTCGGCATACTGCTTCAAAAGCAGGTCCGCGCGGCCCTCGCAGGCGCAGGCGAGCTTGAACGCCATGCCGACGCCCGCCAGGTGCGGGTTCGGGTAGGTGTCGCCCGGCTGGCGGCAGTCGATCACGGCGGCGGCCGCGGGGAGGGCGCCGCCCTTGCACTCGTGGTGGTCCGTGATGAGCATGTCGATGCCGAGGGAGCGGGCGTAGAGCGTTTCCTCGACGGCCGTGATGCCGCAGTCCACCGTTACGACGAGCGTGACGCCCATGTCGCGGAACTTGTCGAGCGCGCTGCGGTTGAGGCCGTAGCCCTCGTCGTTCCGGTCCGGGATGTAGGGCTCGACCGAGAGCCCCTTCCCGGAAAGATAGTCCGAGAGGAGGCAGGTGGCCGTAATGCCGTCGACGTCATAGTCGCCGTATACGGCGACGTGTTCTTTTGTTTCCATGGCCTGCCGGAGGCGCCGGACGGCCGTTTCCATGCCGAGAATGCCGAAGGGGTCGTGCAGCCGGCCCGGGCTGCCTTGGATGCGCTCGTTGGCTCCCTCTACCCCCGTTATCCCGCGCAGGGCGCGGACGGAGGCGAGCAGCGGGGGAAACCCCGCCTGCACCATCGTCTCGGGCACTTCGGGCACGCGATAATCGATCTTCCAGTTCACAGCTTCTGATTCTACTTCCATCCTATTTTCTTAATCAAGCATTTTAACAGACTTGCCCGCCTAATTCAACCTCCCGCCCTGTGATATTTTTCGAAGGCAACGGAAGTTTTTTTCTTGCAATCGGTTAAATATTAATGTAACATATATACCATGGTGAGATTTGTGCTTGCGGTGCAAATGCCCGTCAAAAATAAAAGGAACGGAGAGGCGATCATGGAAGAGACGAAAGAGACCAAAGAAGAGATCACAGTCGAGATCGAAGAGATCCCGGAAGAGAAGACCGAAAAAGAAAAGCCGGAAGAAAAACCGGAAGAGGATACGGCGGATATCACCGTTGAGATCGTGGAGGAGCCGGCCGAGCCCGAGGCGCCGAAGAAGAAGGTCGCCTTCGTGGGGTCGGAGTGCTTCCCGTTCGTCAAGACGGGCGGGCTGGGGGACGTGATGTTCGCCCTGCCGAAGGCCCTCGTCAAAAAAGGCTACGAGGTGCGCGTCTTCCTCCCGAAGTACGGCTGCCTGAAGGAAAAATACAAGGCCCTGCCGCAGACCGTCACGACCTTTGACATGGACCTCTGCTCGGACGGAAAGCGCTACTACGTCGGCGTGCTCGAATACGAGCAGGACGGCGTGATCTATGACTTTATCGACAACGAGGAGTTCTTCGCCTGGGGCAACCCGTACACGGACCTCTACGTCGACATCCCGAAGTACTGCTACTTCAGCAAGGCCTCCCTCTGCGCGATGCTCGCGCTGAACTGGGTGCCCGAGATCATCCACTGCCACGACTGGCAGGCGGCCCTCGTCCCCGTCTATCTGCGCACGATGTTTGGTTCCACGGCGCTCGGAAGCTCGAAGACCGTCCTCACGATCCACAATCTCCGCTTCCAGGGCATCTGCCCCGAAGGGCATATGCGCTACTGGTCCGGCCTGCCGAACGTCGCCTTCTGGGGTGAGAACATGACGATGGGCTACAACACCGTGAACATGATGAAGGGAGGGATCTCCTTTGCCGACATGGTGACGACGGTGAGCCGCACCTATGCCGAGGAGATCAAGACGCAGTTCTACGGCGAGAACCTCAACGGCCACCTCTCCAACCACAGCGGCAAGCTCATTGGCATCGTCAACGGCATCGACTGCGACATCTGGGATCCTTCCGCGGACGAGCGCATCCCGAATCCCTATTCCGTCGAGGACGCCATCGAAATGAAGATGGCCAACAAGATGGCTCTGCAGGAGAAGCTCGGCCTCACGGTCGACCCCTCCAAGATGCTCATCGCCCTCGTCTCCCGCCTGACGGACCAGAAGGGCCTCGACCTCGTCAACACCGTCATGCTCGACGTGCTCGACGCGAACACACAGGTCGTCGTGCTTGGCACGGGCGACAAGAAGTATGAGGATTCCTTCCGGTATTATGAATATGTCCACAAGGGAGAGATGTGCGCCTGCATCACCTACGACGAGGCGCTCTCTCACCAGTTCTACGCCGCGGCGGACGCCTTCCTCGTCCCCTCGCTCTTCGAGCCCTGCGGCCTTACGCAGCTCATCGCGATGCGGTATGGCACCGTCCCCATCGTGCGCGAGACGGGCGGGCTGAAGGACACCGTCGCCCCGTACAACAAGTATACCGGCGAGGGCAACGGCTTCACCTTTGACAATTACGACCCCATCCTCCTGCTCGACGCCATCAACCGCGCCAAGACGCTCTACTTCACCGAGCGCCCCTACTGGAACGCCATGGTCCTGCGCGACATGGAGAAGGACGTTTCCTGGGAGGTCTCCGCGAAGGAGTACGACGAGCTCTATACCGCAATGACGGCGATCTGAAGCCTGTGATCAAAACAAAAAAGAGAAGGCCGAAAAAGCCTTCTCTTTTTTGTTTTGCAAAGGATCAGACAACACCCTGCGCCATCATGGCCTCGGCAACCTTCAGGAAGCCGGCCACGTTGGCTCCGACCATCAGGTCGCCCGGCTTGCCGCACTCGACGGAGGCGTCGTAGCAGGCCTTGTAGATGTTGCGCATGATGTCGTGCAGGCGATTGTCGACCTCTTCGAAGCTCCAGCTGAGGCGCATGGAGTTCTGGCTCATTTCGAGGCCGGAGGTGGCGACGCCGCCGGCGTTGGAAGCCTTGCCGGGGCTGTAGAGCAATCCGGCACCCTTGACGGCATTGATGGCGTCCGGCGTGAGCGGCATGTTGGCGCCTTCGAAGACACCGATGCAGCCATTTGCAATCAGAGCCTGGGCACCCTCGACGCCCATCTCGTTCTGGGAAGCGCAGGGGAGAGCGATGTCGCACTTGAGCGTCCAGATGTTGCGGCAGTTCTCATGATACTCTGCGCCGGCAACCTCGTCTGCATAGACGCTGATGCGCTCGCGGCGCTTCTGCTTGATGTCGAAGAGGACATCGAGGTTGACGCCGTTGGGATCGTAGATGTAGCCCTTGGAGTCGCTCATCGCGATGACCTTGCCGCCGAGCTGGTAGACCTTCTGCGCGGCATACTGGGCAACGTTGCCGGAACCGGAGACGATGACGTTCTTGCCTTCGAAGCTGTCGTTGCGGAGGTTCTTGAGGGCTTCGAGCGCATAGTAGCAGAGGCCGTAGCCGGTGGCCTGGGTGCGGGCGAGGGAGCCGCCAAAGGTCAGGCCCTTGCCGGTGAGGACAGCGGCATCGAAGCGGTCGGTGAGCTTCTTGTACTCGCCGAAGAGGAAGCCGATCTCGCGGGCGCCAACGCCGATATCACCGGCGGGAACGTCCGTGAACTGGCCGATGTGACGATAGAGCTCCTGCATGAAGCTCTGGCAGAAGCGCATGACCTCGGCGTCGGACTTGCCCTTCGGGTCAAAGTCGGAGCCGCCCTTGCCACCGCCCATGGGAAGCGTGGTGAGGGAGTTCTTGAGGATCTGCTCGAAGCCGAGGAACTTCATGACGGAGAGGTTCACGGTCGGGTGGAAGCGGAGGCCGCCCTTGTAGGGACCGATGGCGGAATTGTACTGGACGCGGAAGCCGCGGTTGACATGCAGCTTGCCGTTGTCGTCCGTCCAGGGAACGCGGAACTCGATGACGCGCTCGGGCTCAACGAAGCGCTCGATGAGGCCGGCCTTTTCCCACTCGGGATGCTTGTCGATCACCAGCTCGAGAGACTCGAAGACCTCGGCGACCGCCTGCAGGAACTCGGGCTCGTGGGCATCGCGGGTGGAGACTTCGTCATAGACGCGCTTCAGGTAGGCATTCGTGATCATTTTCTATACACTCCTCTAATAAAAAATGTTGACGGGATCTCTGCACATCCGCCGGCTCAATGACGGATTTGCTGCTTGACTATATCTTATCCGTATGGATAATGCAAGCGAAAATCCGAAAAATCATACTTTTTGTGTATGATTACTATAATGAAAAAAGTATGGAAAGGCCCGCCGGCGAAAACCGGCGGGCCTTTTTTCGGTTTTGGGAGGGGAGATCAGTCTCCCATAATAATGGCGTAGCTTTCGCTGACCGCGCTCTCCTTGACGTTTCCGCCGGAGATGTTCAGCTCGACGACGGCCGTGCTGAATTCGTCTCCGCGCGTGCTGGCAAAGGTGATGGCGGAGAGATAGCTGCCGGAGGGGAGATCCACAAGGGAGATCGAGGTGGAGCTTGTGACGCGGACGGCCTTGCCCTTCTGCGTGCCCTCCTTGCCGGTGTCCGCCTTGGAGGTCTCATAGACGGGCGTGATCTTGCTGCCGGGGAGAATGTCGGAGACGTTGCGGCCAATATAGTCGGCCTCGTAGGCATCGTCGTCCTTGTAGGCGCCGTTGATGACGAATTCTTCCGTATCCTTGTCGTAGGCGAAGACGAGCGTGGCCTTGTCGCCGTCGAGAAGGACGGGGGAGCTGTAGGTCACGGTGTAGGGCGTGTCGGAGATGACGCTGACGGAGAGAAGCTGGCCCTCCAGCGCGATCCACTTGCCCTCGAAGGCCGTGCAGAGGTTGCCGTCACCGTCGAGGAAGGCTTCGGAATCCGTGCCGTAATAGATGATGTCGTTGTCCTCGACACGGGCCATCGTGAGGCCGATGTTCTGCATCAGATCCTGTGCCTCGGCAGAGACGGCGACGGAGTAGTTCCCGCCGTCCTCCAGCGTGACGGGGGCGGAGGCGACGGACTTGAGCGCCGTGAGGTCAATGGTTCTGGGCGGCGTGATGTCCTTGTCCTCCAGGGCCTGCTGCATGTCCTCGCTCAGGCAGCCGGCGGACTTGTAGAAGTAGAGCGCGCTGAGAGCGTCGGTGGAGGCGATGTTGTCGACATAGTCCATCAGATAGAGGACGGAGTTGGTCGAGGTGACATGGTCCGGATAGTAGACGGAGAGACCCTGGGAGCCCTCAAGGATGCTGTCGGAGCGGGTGTAGAGGACGGCGGAGCGGAGCCCTTCGCGCACGGGGGCGACGGCGTCGGCCAGCTCGTCGGGCAGATAGTCCAGGAAGACGCCGAGGTCAATGGTGTTGAAGATGTCCGAGACGTCTCCGGCGTAGTGGATGGAGCTGTGGGCGGCCTGACTGACGGTGGAGAGCAGGCTCGGGTCTTCGCTGAGCGAGGAGAGGATCGTCTCCGCGAGGTCCTCGTAGGCCCGGTAGGTCTCGGCGGCCTCGTGGATATCCAGGACGGAGAAGGTGACGTCGTTCGGGGCAAACCAGGAGAGAGACATGTTCAGCTGCAGGCGGGCGTAATAGTCCATGTAGCTGTCGGCAATCGCAAGGCCGACCTGGGCGCCGTTCATGCTCGGGTCGTCGGCCAGCTGCTGCAGCCAGTCGGTGTAGAACCAGCCGTAGCCGGGCTCGACCTCTTCGCTGCCGGCGAAATAGCGGCCGTAGCCGTCGAGCTCTTCCATGACCTCGCCGCTCGACATAAGGCAGGCGTCAAAGCCGATGAGCTCAAAGGCGGGAGACTCGATGTTTGCGCGGTAGACCTTGCCGAGGGCCTCGCGGATCTGGGAGAGCGAGAAGCTCTGGTTGTAGATCTCGTCGTGCCCGTAGCCGAAGGCGCCGGAGCCGTGATCCCAGAAAATGAGGATCTTGTGGTCGGCATCGTGGTTCTCCTCGCAGTAGGAGAGGAAGTCCGCCAGGGAATCGACGGTGGCCATGGAGTGCGAGGGCTCGCTGTATTCCTCCGTCAGGGTGTCGCCGGAATAGACGAAGCGCTGCACGCGGTTGGGGTTGATGAGGGGATCGGTCCAGTGCGTGGCGCCGCCGGTCTCAATGACGAGCTCGATGTTCTCGGGGAGCGTCACGCGCGTCATCTCGCGGATGTCCATGGTGGCGGCGCCGTCCGTAACGGCGACGGTGACGTCCTCCGTGACGGGAGTGGAGCTCGCCGCTTCCGGAGCGTCGATATAATACATGGGGCCGGGGAGCTCAAGGCCGGCAGCGGAGATGGTCTCCGTATATTCCTGAAGCTCCGTGAGGCGCTGCTCCCGCGAGGCGGAGCTGTTGTCCGAGCTTTCGAGCGAGGAGAGCGTGCTGATCATGCTCGAGAGGTCGTTCTGCCCGTCGCTTTCCAGATTGGAGCCGATCATGTAGACGTAGATGGCCCAGGTATCGTCCGAGGAGTAGCCGGGCATGGCCTTGATGGCGGCCTGAGCGTCCTCGTCGGCGGGAATCAGGGCGCGCTCGGCCTCGGGGTCGGCCTCCGAATAGCCGGCGCTGACGGCATCTTCCGCGATGGTCTGGCGGATATAGGTGATGAAGTAATCCGAAGAGATGAACTGCGCCGCGATGATCGCGAGGACGATCAGAACGGCAGCCACCTTCGCCAGCACGGAGAGGATCTTGAGCCACAGCGGGCGGGCCTTGCGCCGGGCCTTGCGCAGCATGCGCTTGCCTTTGCGCTCCGCGCGGTATTCCTCGCGGACCTGCTTCCGCTCTTCCGAACGGGCGGCTTTTTCTTCCTTAGTCATAGAATCTGCGTTCCTTTCTTTAAAGAAAAATACAGAATTATTTTATAACGCTTTCTTTCCCGTGTCAACTCTGCTATTATTTACAAAAATAAGAAAAGCCGAAAGGAGCCGGACATGGAATTTCTCTTTGCCCCGATGGAGGGCGTGACGTACGCGGAATTCCGGCGCGTGCACCGGGAGCACTTCCCGGGCATCGCGGAGTACTATACGCCCTTCCTCGCCCCGAATCCGACGGGAGACTTCCGCAAGAAGTTCCTCCGCGAGCTGACCGTCGACCGGGCGTCGGGGGCGAGAGTGATCCCGCAGATCCTCGCAAACAGCGCGGAGGCCTTCCTCATCACGGCCGATACGCTCGGCGAGCTCGGCTTTGACGAGGTGAATCTCAACGCCGGCTGCCCGTCGGGAACGGTCGTCGGCAAGCACAAGGGCGCCGGCATGCTCGCCGACCCGGCCGCGCTCGACGCGTTTCTCGAGCAGATCTTCTCCAAAGGCGGAATGAAGATCAGCGTGAAGACGCGCATGGGCTACGAGAGCACGGAGGAGTTCGCCGCGCTCATGGAGATCTACCGGCGCTATCCGCTCTCCCGCCTCATCGTCCACGCGCGGGACCGGAAGGGGCAATACAAAAGCGTCCCGGATCTCGCGGGCTTTGCCGCCCTCGCCGGGGGCTGCCCCTTTCCCGTGACCTATAACGGAGACGTCTTCACGCCCGAGGCCCTGCAGAAGGTGAAGGCGGCGGCGCCCTGGGCGCAGAGCGTGATGCTCGGGCGAGGGCTCGTGGAGGATCCGGCGCTTGCGCGCCTTCTCTCCGGCGGCGCGCCGCTCTCCCTTTCCGAGCTGACGGATTTCCACGACGCCCTCCTCGCCGCCTACCTCGGCACCGGCCTGAGCCCGAATTACGCCGTCGAACGCATGAAGGGCATCTGGTATTACATCCGCTATCTCTTCCCCGAGAGCAAAAAGGAGCGCAAGCAGCTCCTGAAGGGAAAGACCCTCGAAGAATACCGCGCCTCCGCCTCCCGCATCTTCGAATCCTGCCGCTTCGACCCGACGGCGGGATTCGTGCAGGAGTGAAGGGGCAGGAACCTCTTTCTTTATGCGTCAAAGAAAACAGCTTGATTTAGGGTATTTGACACATTTGACAGAAAAAATTGCATTATAAGCTGAATTTTTGAAAAAAAGGAAAAATAGAGAATATATATATACGCGCACGCATATATGTTGTAATAGGGTTTGCGGTGTCAAATGCGTCAGACGGGGCGGCGAAAAGCGCCTTGCGTGTCAGCAAGGCGCTTTTCAGTCGTCAGTTATAATGATATCTGCAGGAAATGATCGTGATTCCGGAATGGTCGACTACATATACGAGGCGGTTCTTTTCATCGATCCTTCTGCTGTAGTATCCCTGGAGGTCATATTGCAGCGGTTCCGGCTTTCCGATTCCGTTTAGGTTCCCGTTTCGCTCGATATCCCGGAGCAATGCGTTGATCCGCCGAAGCGTCTTCTTGTCCTGAGCCTGCCAGTAGAGGTAGTCCTCCCAAGCGGCATCGGTCCAGCGCTTAATCATCTGAGCTTTCCTCAATCAGATCATGCTCGGAAAGTTTGCTGTCTTTATGCTGCCGGATCGATGTGATCAGATGGTCATAATTGGAATGATTCCCAACGAGATAGATCGTTTCCATGAGACTGTCGTAGTAGTCCTGCGTCATGATCACCATATTGTCCTTCTTTCGCGTGACGATCATAGGTTCAAAAGAGTCGGAGATCCGGTCGAAGCAGGACTTCATATTGTCTCGGAGCGTGGTATAGTTTACAGCGACCATATAGGATCCTTCCTTTCAAGTACAACTTTCTGTACATATTTTACACGCGAATATGAGATCTGTCAAGAAGGATCCACGAACAAAGCGGTTCACAGAGATCTGCTTTTGTGGTATACTCTATTAAAAAATTTTTAAGACTAAGATAGGAGAAAAACAATGAAACGATTTCTCTCGATCCTGCTCGCGCTCTGTCTGCTTGCCGCCTTAACGTCGGGGGCTTTTGCCGAGGAGACGGCGGCTGCGGCTGCGAAGCGGGAATTTCAGGCGCTGCAGGAGCTCGGGCTTTTGAATGAGGAGCTCGTTTTTGAGCCTTCGGAGGAGAACGTGCAGCCGGGCGAAGAGGGCGGCAGCACCTGGGTCTCGGCGGCGGACGAAAGCTGCGAGATCCTGCTGGAGCTCTCGGAGGACGGATCTCAGATCCGCAGCCTGAGCATAACGGTCACGGCGCAGGAGGGGGACGAGCCGCTGGAGGACCCGGAGCCGTTCGTCGTCGGTGACCGCGAGTATCCCTACTATGATATTTTTGACCGGATCTTCGCTCCGGATGTGACCATCGGCAAATGCGCCGAGGCGCTCGCGGCTTACTATGGCTGCGAGGAAACACCGGAGGCGGCCTATGTCGGCACGATGGATCAGCCGATCGAGGACGAGGCGGACGGAGAGCTGCCCCTTAAGGACGTCGCCTTCTTCCTTGACCGCGTTGTGGTTTTGGAGCTTGACGAGGACACGCCGCTCTATTTTGAATGCTGGCTGATGCCGCAGCGCTGCCAGTTCCGCTTCGGCCCGGATCATGTAAAGGGATAACAAAAAAACATAAAAAGGAGAGGGAAGGCCCGGGAGCCTTCACGAAAAGAAACAATGAAAAAGAATTCGCGTTTTGCCTCTTTGCTTCTCTGCCTGCTCCTGCTCTTCTCGCTCTGCGCCTGCGGGAAGGAGACGGAGGCGGAGGACGGCGGCTCCTATGCCGCACCGGCGTCTGCCGCGTCCTACAGCCGCTCCGCGGGAGTTCTGGCGGCGGAAACGGAGGATTCGTTTGCCGTCGGCGGATTCGCGGCCTCTTCGTCCTCTTCCGCAAATGCCGCATCCGAAGAGACCTCGGAGACGGGCGACGCGTCCGGCGAGCTCGATCCGGAGAAGATCATCTATTCCGCAAGCGCGACGATCGAGACAACGGAGTTTGACGCGACGCTCGAGGCGCTGCAGACGATGATCGACCGCTGCGGCGGATGGGTCGAGAGCAGCAGCACAAACGGCGCCAATTACAGCAGCATTTCCGCCGGGAGAAAAACTTATCGCTCGGCGAGCTATACGCTCCGCGTGCCGAAGGAAAGCTTTTCCGGCCTGATGGGAAGCCTTTCGGAGCTCGGCAATGTGCCCTACAGCCACGTGGATTCCGAAAATGTCACCTCCCAGTATGTCGACACGCAGACCCGCCTCGCTACCTACGAGGCGCAGGAGCAGCGTCTCGTCGAGCTGCTTGACCGGGCGGAGACGGTCTCGGACGTGATCGAGATCGAAAACGAGCTTACCGAGGTCCGCTACCGCATCGAAAGCCGTCCGACGACGCTCCTCTCCTGGGACAGGCGTGTCACGTGGTCGACCATCGAGCTGAGCATCAACGAGGTCTTCGAATATACGCCTGCGGCAAAGGTCGGCTACGGAACGAAGCTTCTCAACGCGCTTCAAAACGGCATTGATACGCTCGGCGATTTTCTGATCGGCCTTGTGGAAGCCCTGCCGACGCTCCTTGTTCTTGCCGTCCTCGTGTTTGCGCTCGTGCGCCTTATCCGCGCCGCCTTCCGGAAACGGCCCGCACGGAAAGAGAAAAAGCCCGGGAAAGAACAGACAGAGTAAAAAATGAGGAAGCCCGCGATCTGCAGGCTTCCTTTTTTGCTATTATTCGCTTTCCGCCTCTTTACCAGACGCGGATGCGGTCGGCTTCGGCGAGGTACATTCCGTCGCCTTCTTCGATGCCGTAGGTGTCGAGGAACTCGTCAAACTGCTGGAGGACGGCGTTGCAGCGCAGATAGCTGAGTGGGTGGGCGTCCTGCGTGGCATGCCAGATGGCGAAGTTGGGCGTACCGCACTCGGCCCAGAGGGAGGCGTAGCTGCGGAAGAAGGCGTCGTAGTCGAAGTCCTCCGTCTTCGCGGCGAGGCGCAGCGCGACGGTCACGCCGCCCATATCGGCGCAGACCTCGCCGGTCATATTGCCGCCGACAACGTTCTGACCCTCCCAGATCGAGATGGAGCTGAAGTAGGAGGCGATGCGCTCAATTCTTTCCTGGAAGGCGGCATAGTCCTCGTCGGTCCACCAGCTGCTGTAGTTGCCGGCGGCGTCAAACTGCGCGCCGGTGGAATCGAAGGCGTGGGAGACCTCGTGGCCGATGATGGTTCCGAGGCGGCTGTAGACCTCCTCGACCGTCATGTCGGTGTTGAAGATCTCGCCGCGGGCGAAGGCACTCATAATGTTGATGGAGTTGTCCATGGGATTATAGAAGCAGTTGAGCGTGGTGGGATAGATGCCGTCCGGCCAGATGCTGCGCTCGACCGGCTCGCTGAGAAGGCGGACGTCGCGTTCGATGAGATAGCGGCTGAGGGCAAGAGAGGCCTCGTAGAGCGTGCCGCCGTCTTCGGCGCTGACGATGTTCAGCTCAGAGCAGTCATAGGGCGCCCAGTCGTCGGGGTAGAGGCAACGGATCTCGAGATTGTCGAGCTTGCCGATGGCGTTTTCACGGGTCTCGGCGGAGATGAAGGTCTCCTCGGAGAGCATTTCGCGGTACTCTGCGACGATGCTGTCGATGAGGGCGGTGGCTTCGGCTTTGTCGTCCTCGGTCACGTAGGTGTCGCAGTACATGCGGGAGACGGCCCAGGGCAGCGAGTTCGTGACGGTGTTGGAGGCGTAGACCTCGTCGCTGCGCATGCCGGTGGAGCCGTTGATCTCATTCCGGCATTCGCAGACCCATTCATAGCACTCGCGGTCGAGCAGAGAGGCGGCGCTGACGACACCGTGCACCACAAGATAGGCCTTGAGCGCGTCCAGATTTTCCTCTGTATAGAGCTCGGCGAAGGCGGAGAAAAACGCGGGATTCTTGACGATGCAGCTGTCTGCGGTATAGCCCACATTTTCAAGGTAAGCGGCGAGCGGATAATCTCCGCAGAGCGCGTCCGCCTCGGCGAGCGTCATGGGATTGTACATCCGGGAGGTATAGTCCGGAGAGAGCTCGTCGGCGGAGGTGTAGCACGTCTCGGCCAGCTGCGCCTCAAGCGCAAGGCAGCTCTCCAGAAGAGCTTCTGCCTCGGCCTCTTCATAGCCGGCCTTCTGCAGCAGCCTGCAGACCAGCTTTGACTCCGCCTCGCGCGTGACGGAGGCCAGCGTGGAATCCGTGAGATAATAGTCCGCATCCTCGAGGAGAAGGTCCGTCTGGGCAACGTACAGCGCGCGGACGGAGGAATCGGCAAGATCGGTATCCGAGCCGGCGGGCAGGAAGGCGGAGAGAAGCTCCTCCGGAGCAGTCTCCGTCAGGTAGGAGGAGAGGGCGGAGAGGCTGTCAATGCTCTCAACGGCCTCCAGCTGCGGCAGGATCGGCTCCATGCCGGCGGCATTGCGTGCGTCCCAGTCCAGGAGAAGATTATAGAGGTTCAGGGCGATCTCGGCCTCGTGGCTCGAGGAGGGGTCGGCCTCGGTAAAGAGGGCGATCTTTTCCTGCGAAAGGGCAAGATTTCGGTCCATCACGGTGCCGCCGTAGCTGTAGCCGTCGGGGATCTCGCCGGCGAGATAGACGTCCCGGTTGACGGCGAGGGCAAAATTGTCCTTGAGCTCGACGGGGGTATCCTCGGTCACATTGCCGACGATCTCGGGGTCGAGCCAGGGAGAGCCGGTGGTGTAGTCCGTGTCCGCGAGGGCGGTGAGCCCGAGGCAGCCGGAGAGCAGCGCCAGCGTGAGAAACAGGCAGAGGCTGCGCTTGAGGTGTTTCATAAAAGAGCTCCTTCCTTTTTTGATCTTACAATAGTATACCTTTTCATTGTCAAGTTGTAAATCGGAAGTTTTCCGGAAGCACAGTGGACTTGCGCGGCCAAAAGTGCTATAATGATATCCGGAAAATTTTTGGCTTTCGGCAAGAGGAACGATTATGACGCATCGGACATCCGGCAGGTCCTCCCGCGCCGTCTTCGCACTCACGATCCTGGTCGCGGCGGTGCTGGTTTTTGCGCTCGGGTCGCTGGTTCGGAGATATTACGGGAATCTGGAGCAGCAGCTTTTTGAGGAGCGGCGGGACCATTTAATTGAATTTACGCAGAAAACGGCGGAGCTCATCGGCAAGACGAACGACCACGCCGTGGGCGAGCTGTACGCCTGCACTTTCGCGCTCTCGCAAACCGACGCGGAGACGGAGCTTGGGGACTGTCTCGATTATCTGGACGGCCTTGTCAGCGACGAGGACGCTCTCGTTCTGCTGTTTGACAAAAAGGGGAACTACTATTCCTCCGACGGCGCGAGCGGTTACTGGCAGGAGAGCGAGCTCCTGCAGAACGCGGGGGAGAGCGGCAGCATCGGCGTTATGTCCTGCCCGCACGAGAGCGGCGTCGTGCGCATGTTCTATGTCAGAAAGCTGGAGAAGGCCGTTTCGCTCGCGGGCGGAACAAGCATCACCCACATCGCCGTCGCCCTCCGGAGCGACGAATTCCGGAGCGAGCTCTCAATCACGGCCTATGGGGACACCTGCTACACCTATCTGACCAACGAAAGCGGCCGCAGGATCTATCAGTACGAATATAATAATAATAATAATAATAATAATAATTTCCTCGGCGGCTACAACCTGATCCGGGCGGTGGAGCAGTATGAGATCCTGCACCGGGGCGATTATGACAGCCTGAGCGGGGCCGTGGCGGCGCATGCAGCCGATGCGTATGAATTCACGGTGCCGGACGAAGAAGGCGGCGCCCAGAATGAATGGTTCGTCTCGGTGGGCTACGTGGACAGCGCAGACTGGGTCGTCCTCCTGCTGGTCCCGACGGCGTCTCTCGGCGAAGGAACGGCAGGGCTTCTTCAGGATACCGCCATGTTCTTCGCAACGATCGCAGGCGGACTGCTGCTGATCTTCCTCATCGTGTTCTGGATCCTGATGCGCAGCCGCGCCAACCAGCGGCTTCTCGCGGAGCAGGAGAAGGCCAACGAGCAGCTGCAGGCAGCGGCCGAACAGGCCGAGGCGGCCAGCCGCGCGAAGACGGAGTTCCTCTCGCATATGTCCCACGACATCCGCACGCCGATCAACGGCATCATGGGCATGACGGGCATCGCCCTGAAGAACATCGGCAACGAGGAGCGCGTGCTCGACTGCCTGCAGAAGATCGACGGCTCCTCCCAGCATCTCCTGAGCCTCGTGAACGACGTGCTCGACATGAGCCGCATTGAATCCGGCAAGACGACGATGAACCGCGAGAGCTTCAATTTGCGCCAGTGCCTCGAAAACTGCGCCTCGATCATTTCCGGCCAGCTTGTGGACCGGGACGTGGAGCTGATCCGGGACTTTGACGGCATCACGGCGCCCGGCGTTATTGGAGACGAGCTCCATCTGCGGCAGATCTTCATCAACATCCTCGGAAACTCCGTGAAGTTCACGCCGGACGGCGGCAGCATCACCTTCCGCGCCCGGGAAGAGGGAGACGAGAACGGAAAGCGGATCTTCGCCTTTGAGATGAGCGACACCGGCATCGGCATGTCCAAGGAATTTCTGCCGAAGCTGTTTGAAGCGTTTTCCCAGGAAGCCGGCGGCTCGCGGACGACCTACAAGGGCACGGGCCTCGGCATGGCCATCACCAAGAGCTTCGTGGACCTCATGGGAGGCACCGTCGAAGTCGAGAGCGAGCTGAACCGGGGCACGAAGTTCCTCGTGAAGATCCCGATGGAGGTCGACACGGCCGTGAAAGAAACGGAGGACGCGAGCGAGGACACCGAAGCTCTGCGCGGGAAGAAGGTGCTCCTGGCGGAGGACAACGAGCTCAATGCGGAGATCGCGCAGGAGATCCTGGAGGATGTCGGCGTGGAGAGCGTTTGGGCCGCCGACGGCAGGGAAGCCGTGCGCCTGTTTGAAGAGTCGAAGCCCGGCGAGTTCGACGCCGTGCTGATGGACATCATGATGCCGGAGATGAACGGCTATGAGGCCACGGGCGCGATCCGCGCCCTGAAGCGTGCGGACGCCGCGGCGATCCCCATTATCGCGCTTTCGGCCAATGCCTACGAGGAGGACATCCAAAAGTCCAAGGCGGCGGGGATGAACGCCCACGTGGCAAAGCCGATGCAGCCGGAAACGGTCTATAAAGAGCTTCTGCGCTGCATAAAAGGGTAAAAGCCCGCGGCGAAATTGAGCTGCGGGTTCGGAAAGGAGAAAATCTTATGAAAAAAATCATTGGCCTGACCCTCGCACTTGCGATGGTCCTGACGCTCTGCTGCGGCTGCGGCAGCTCGGGAAGCAAGGAACCTGCCGAAAGCACGGCCACAGAAGCGCCGGCCGCGGAAGAGACGGCAGCTCCGGCGGAGGAGACCGCCGCTGCTGCGGAGGAGACTGCCGAGGCAAGCGAGCATGCCCCCCTCACGATCACCTCCTTTAACAATATCGTGACGGAGGACTTCATCGCCGCCGTCCACGAGGTGTATCCGGACATCAACTTTGAGATCATCAGCTATGCCGGAAAGAACGGGAGCGGCTATGCCCAGTTCAGCCTGGAGGAAGGGGACATTCCCGACATCTACGTGAGCACGCTGCCGTTTGCCCCCGAGAAGCAGGCGGAATATCTGCTGGATCTCTCGAACCAGGACTTCATCAACGAGTATTCCACCTCCATGCTCAACTCGCTGGATCAGAACGGCTCCATCTACCTGCTGCCCTCCGGCTATACCGTCGCCGGCATCACGTACAACAAGACGCTGATGGAGGAGCACGGCTGGACCGTGCCGACGTCGCTTGAGGAGCTCGAAGCGCTCGTGCCGGAGATCGAGGCGGCCGGGCTGAAGCCTTTCGGCTGCGCGATGCAGCTCGACGGCTTCCCGTTCAACTTCTTCTTCAGCGTGGGCAACACGGTGTGGTTCGGCAGCCAGGATGGCGTGCAGTGGAAATCCGCCTTCCCCCAGGGTGAGGCCGACGCCGTCTCGGCGGACGGGCTGAAGGACGTTGCCGCGCTCTTCCAGCGGTACATCGACGACGGCATCATCACCTCGGAGCATATGTCCAATGAAGACTACTTCGCCTGCGGCGACACCGTCTTCCATCTGAACATCGGCATCAGCAATTATTCCTTCACCGCCGAGGACGGCACGACGTATGAATTCGGCATTATGCCGTGGCTCTCCGAGGACGGGGAGAACAATATGCTGACGCGCAACGTCAGCCGCTATTTCGGCGTCAGCAAGAAGCTGGCCGAGGAAGGAAATGAGCAGAAGCTGGCGGACGCGCTGGATCTGATGCGCTTTATTGCCTCTCCCGAGGGCCAGAACGCGATCCTCGGTGCCGGCAGCATCTGGATGAGCCCCCTCAACGGCGCCACGATGAGCGAGGATCACCCCTATTACGAAGTATCCGAGACGATCAACTCCGGGCACACGGTGCAGATGGTCTATGTCGGCTGGGAGGATCTGATCATCCCAATCGCGCAGGACATCCGGCAGTTTATTGCAGGCGAGATCATCGCGGAGGAGCTCCCTGCCGCCTTTGACGAGACCTATCAGGAGGTCGCCGCGGGGACGACGGACGTTTACGGCACTCTGACCGAGACGCTCGACCTTGAGACGACGGCCCGCCTCAACGCAATTGCCGAGGGTATCGCCGCCGACGCGGACTGCGCCGTCGTCAGCCTGAACGAATATCACGGAGACGGCCTTTCCAACAAGATCGGCGTTGCCTGGTATCTCTACGCATCCGACATCGACATGGCGCGGATCAATATGGTCGCCCCGAATACGTCGACGCTCTCTGTGCTGGAGCTCACGGGAAAGGAGATCAAGGATCTCGCATCCGCCGGCTTTGACGCCGACGGCAACGGCAGCGCCTACGACTATGTGCTCGTCACGAAGGGCGGGGAAGAGCTGCAGGACGACGCGACCTACCGCCTCGCCTATCCCACGGGCAGCGTTTTAGGGCACGAGGACGCGGAGGAGACCGTCGAGATCTCCGCGCAGACGGCGCTCGCCGACTACACGAGCTCCCTCGGCACCTTCGGCAGCAGCGACATTCTCTGGAAATAAACATTCCGGTCCCATAGAAAAAACGGGCAGCCGCGCGGCTGTCCGTTTTTCTTGCAGAAGAGCGAAGATCAGGCGAGGGCTGCGCCGAGTGCGCTGCAGGCGGCGAGCGCGTCGCCGTCCGGGGCCTCGTTGCAGATCACGGGGTCGGAGACGAGGACGATGCCGGCGCTGCGGCAGTCGTCGGCCCAGGTCTCCATCCATTCGCCGCCGCCCCAGCGTGAGCCATGGCCTCCGTGTTGCCGGTTCCGCTGAAATAAACGACTGCAATTTTTTTCATGGTTTGATATCCTTCCTATAAAAAATAATAAACAAAAGGGAAAGGGGCAGGCGTCAGCCCGCAATGGCCAGATCCTCAAGCGGGGTGCCGCAGGCTCTGCGGCGGCAGTAGATGCGTGTGCATTCCTTGTAGCGCCGGAAGGTCTCCTGCGAGGCCTCCAGGTCGCCGTAGACCTTCCAGCAGCCGATGCATTTGCAGTTCTGCCCCTTGTTGCAGATGAAGCCGCGGACGTCCTCCGGGGGATAGCTCAGGAAAAGGCCAATCTCATGCGGAAATTCCTCCGCGCGGTTGAGCCGGCGGATCAGCTCGCACAGGCAGGGCAGCTCGCCTTCGCTTTCGTAGCCGGCCTCCTTCAGCAGCCGCGCGGCGTCCGCATCGGCGAGATCGCGGCGGAGACGGGAGGAGCGGTAGAGATAGAGCAGAAGCGTCTTGCCGGTAATGCGAAGCGTCAGCAGGTGCAGACCCTTGGAGCGCAGCCGGCGGTCCAGGTCCGCAACCTCCCGCAGATAGGGGAGAAGCGTCTCGGCCGTATAGGCGACGGAAAAGATATTCCCTGTTTTGATCCCCGCCAGAGCGGGCGCTGCATAGCTGACCAGATAATCCTCGACCATAGGCACCTCCGAAGCAGGATCCTTTACGAATTAGCATATGCTAACTCAGGACCCAAATAAAAGTTAGCTTCTGCTAACAACGGCATTGTAAATGATTTCCGAGGTTCTGTCAAGAGGAAAATGAGAGCAAAAAGCTCCGAAGCACCCAAGCGCTTCGGAGCCTTTGCTTTCTGCGGTCTTATTGGAGGGGCTGAACCATCTTCTCGGGGCGGACGATCTCGTCGAATTCCTCGCCCGAGATGAGACCGCTCTCGAGGGCGGCGTCGCGGAGCGTCCGGCCTTTTTTGTGGGCCGTGAGCGCAATGTGCGCGGCATTCTCATAGCCGATCTTCGGGGAGAGGCAGGTGACGAGCATGAGGGAGCGGGAGAGGTTCTCACGCATGCGCTCCTTGTTGGCCCGGATGCCGCGGACGCAGTTGCGTGTAAAGGAATCCATCACGTCGCCGAGAAGCGTGCAGGACTGCAGGAAGTTGTACGCCGTCACGGGCATGAAGACGTTCAGCTCATAGTTGCCCTGGGAGGCCGCAAAGCCGATGGCGGCATCGTTGCCCATCACCTGCACGGCGACCATCGTCACGGCCTCGCACTGCGTGGGATTGATCTTGCCGGGCATGATGGAGGAGCCGGGCTCGTTGGCCGGGATCGTGATCTCACCGATGCCGCAGCGGGGGCCGGAGGCGAGAAGGCGGATGTCGTTGGCCGTCTTCATCAGGTTGGCGGCGAGGGCCTTGAGCGCGCCCGAGGCGAAGACGAAGCTGTCCTTGCTCGTGAGGGCGTGGAACTTGTTCTCGTCCGGCGTGAAGGGGAGGCCGATAAAGGACGAGAGCTCGCTGCAGACGGCCTCATCGAAGCCCTGCGGAGCGTTGAGCCCGGAGCCGACGGCCGTCCCTCCGATGGCAAGGCGGCTGAGGCGCTCCATGGAGAGCTGCAGCATGAGAACGGCCTCCTCGATGCCGGCGCGCCAGCCGCTGATCTCGTCGGAAAAATAGAGAGGCGTGGCGTCCTGCAGGTGCGTGCGGCCGATTTTAATGATGCCGCGGTTCTCCTCCTCCAGGGTTTGGAAGGCGGAGATCAGCTCTTTCGCAGCGGGGATCACATGCTCCGAGAGCGCGAGGACGGCCGCAATGTTCATGGCGGCCGGGAAGGTGTCGTTCGAGCTCTGGGACATGTTCACATCGTCGTTCTCATGCAGCGGACATTTGCCGGCGCCGATGCGGGCAATGACCTCGTTGACGTTCATGTTCGTCTGCGTGCCGCTGCCCGTCTGCCAGACGGAGAGAGGGAACTCCTCGCTGCAGCGCCCGGCGAGGATCTCGTCGGCGGCATAGACGATGGCGTCCCGCTTTTCGGCGGAAAGCTTGCCATAGTTGAAGTTCGCGACCGCACAGGCACGCTTGAGCTGGGCGAAGGCACGGATAAGGACGGGAGGCATCTTCTCACTGCCGATGCGGAAGTTGTTGCGGCTGCGCTCGGTCTGCGCGCCCCAGAAATGGGAGGCGTCGACCTGCACTTCGCCGAGGGCGTCATGCTCGATCCGGTATTCCATAAGCCATAATTCTCCTGTTAATCAGATTATAAATAATAATATTATGTAAATTAAAATTACGTAAACAAAAATATTTACTCAGTTGAAAGTGCTCTCGCCGGAGGCGAAGAGCCGGTCGATTCGCGCGCGGAGGATGGGATGAGCTTCGAGCGAGGGATCCTCCGAGAGAAGGAGCGTGGCCTCCTCCTTGGCCGCCTTCAGCACGTCCGTATTCGCGCCGAGGTCGGCGGCGTGCATTTCGGGCAGGCCGTGCTGCCGGGAGCCGAAAAAGTCTCCGGGGCCGCGGAGGCGGAGATCCTCCTCCGAGATGCGGAAGCCGTCATTGGTCTTGCAGAGAATGTCCAGCCGGGAGCGGACGTCCTCTCCGTCGGCGTCCGAAACGAGAATGCACCAGCTTTTTGCCTTCCCGCGCCCGACTCTTCCGCGGAGCTGATGGAGCTGGGAGAGGCCGAAGCGCTCGGCGTTTTCAATGACCATGAGCGTGGCGTTCGGCACGTCCACACCCACCTCGATGACCGTCGTCGAGACCAGGACGTCCGCCTCGCCGGCGGCAAATGCCGCCATCAGCGCGTCCTTTTCCTTCGGCTTCATCTTGCCGTGCACACAGGAAACGCGCAGTTCCGGCAGCAGGGCCTGCAGCTCGCGGGCGTGCTCCTCGGCGGACTTGAGCTCGAGAGGGCTCTCCTCGTTTTCCTCCACCATCGGGCAGACGACGAAGGTCTGGTGCCCTTCCGCAGCCTGCTTCACGATGAAGGAATTGAGGCGGGCGCGATAGCTGCTGTCCACGCGGAAGGTGTCGACCTTCTGCCGCCCGGGCGGCAGCTCGTCGATGATGGAAACGTCGAGATCGCCATAAATAATCAAAGCGAGCGTGCGCGGGATGGGCGTGGCAGACATGACGAGAACGTGCGGCCGCTCTCCCTTCCCAATAAGGGCCGAGCGCTGCGCAACGCCGAATCGGTGCTGCTCGTCCGTGATGACGAGGCCAAGAGAGGGATATTCCACACCGTCGGTAAACAGGGCGTGCGTCCCGACGATCACGTCAAGCTCTCCCCGGAGGATCGCCTCGCGGGTGAGGCGCTTTTCCTTTGCCGTCATGGAGCCGGTCAGCTTTCCGATGCGGACGCCGAGCGGGCCGAGGAAGGAGGAGAGCGTCTGCACATGCTGCTCGGCAAGGATCTCCGTCGGCGCCATGAAGGCAACGGTTTTCCCGTTTTTCACGGCGATCCAGGCGCAGGCGGCGGCGACGAGCGTCTTGCCGCTGCCGACGTCCCCCTGCACGAGGCGGCTCATGCAAAAGCCGGAGGAGAGGTCCTGCTCCGCGTCCCGGATCGCGCGCATTTGCGCGTTCGTCGGCGTGAAGGGGAGCGAGGCGAGAAATTCCTCCCGCGGAGGGATCGCGAAGCGGCAGCCGGATTCCCGCGTCCGGTCTCCGCGCATTTTGCCGAGGGCACAGGCGAGGACGAAGAGCTCCTCAAAGATGAGCCTCCGGCGGGCGAGCTCGAGGGCCGTAAAGTCCTTCGGGCAGTTGATGTTCTCATAGGCATAGGCGGAGCGGGCGAGCTTCCGGCGGGCGACGACCTCGTCCGGCAGAAAGTCCGGCATCTGCGAGGCGCAGCACTCGAGCCCGATGCGGACGCTTTGAAGGACCGTCTTCTGGCTGAGGCCGCTCGTCAGGCGGTAGACCGGCACGATGCAGCCCGTGACGCCCTTTTCGCTCCCAGCCTTGTCGAACACGGGGTTGACCATGCTGCGCCTCCGCCCCGTCACTTCGACCTTGCCGAAGAAGGTGACCTCGTCGCCGCGGGAGAGATGGTCCTTCATCCAGCTTTGGTTGAAGTAGGTCACGTCAAGCACGCCGCTCTCGTCCACGGCCTTGAACTTTACAAGCTCCATGCCCTTGCGCACGCGGCTGAGGCGCGGCTCGTCGGCCACGACGGCCGTGATGCAGACGCTCTGCCCGTCCTGCGCCTCGGCGATGGAGACGGACGAGGTGCGGTCTTCATAGCGGCGGGGGAAGAAGGCGATCAGATCATAAAGCGTGTTGACGCCGAGGCGGGCGAAGGCCTGGGCCTTCTTTTCCCCGATGCCGCGGATGGTCTGAATGCTGTCATATAATTCCGGCATAGCGCATCACTCCGCATAGGAGAGTGTATAGTTCGTGTTGCGCAGCTCAAACTGTTCGAGGAGGCCGGAGGTGCAGATGACGCTGCCGGAGTCCGTCACAAAGATCATGTCGAAGCCGCCGTAGGTGCGCCAGTAGTTCATAGCCTTGGTATAGCCGAGGGCGTACATGGCGGTGGAAAGGCAGTCGCAATAGGTGCCGTCCTGCCCGACGACGGTGACGGAGAGCAGCCCGTTCGAGGTCGGGTTGCCGGTCGTGAGGTTGAAGATGTGATGATAAGAGGAATTGGAGGGCATGGAGTTCTGATACCCGCCCGTCGTGCAGACGGCCGCCTCCCCGATGCTCAGCACGCCGAGATAGCCGGAGGGATTGGCGGGGTCCGTGATGCCGATGCTCCAGTCGGAGCCGTCGGGCTTCGTGCCGAGCGTCTGGACGTTGCCGGCGCAGGAGACAATGCCGCTCGTCACGCCGTTTTTGTACATGGCGTCGATGGCGTACTTCGAGGCGCAGCCGCGGGCACAGGAATCAAAGCTCAGCTTTCCATAGGAGGGGAGGACGACGGTGTAGGTGCCCGAGGTGGGGAACTTCGTGATGGACATGAAGCCCATGCAGAGCCGGTCGAGTGCGGCATAGATCTCGTCCGTCGAAGGGACATAATAATGCCCGTTGCTGAAGCCCCAAAGCTCCACGAGGGGATAGCAGGTGATGTCGTAGGCACCGTCTGTCCGCTTGTAGATCTCCTGCGCGTCGAGCAGCATCTCCGCGATCTGGCCCGAGACGTTCACCTGGGCGCCATCGGAATTGTTGAGCGCGTAGCAGGTGCTGGTGGAGACGTCCGGGTCACACATGGCGTCCACAGCGGAGATCGTGGCGACGGCGGAGGAGAGGGCGGCCTCGCCCTTGCTGCCGTAGGCCGTGAGCGTGATCGTGGTGCCGAGGGCGTAGGTCTGTTTGGTGTGCTCCGTGGAATCCCCGCAGCCGCAAAGGGAGACCGCCAGAGCGGCGAGAAGCAGCAGGCAGAGGAGGGAGCGGAAAAAAGATCGTTTCATTCGTGATTTATCTCCAATATCCGGCAATATTCCAGTCTATCTTAATATCATAACGCATCCGGGGCTTTTTTTCAACGGCAAATCCGAAGGCTTGCAATCAAGCTATTTTATGCTATAATACCTGTGTTTATGCTGAAAATTACAGAAGGGAAAGAGAAAATATGGAAAGAGAACGCCTCGGAAGCCGGCTCGGATTCATCCTGCTCTCCGCCGGGTGCGCCATAGGCTGCGGCAACGTCTGGAAATTCCCCTGGATGACGGGAGAAAACGGAGGCGCGGCCTTCGTGCTCATTTATCTCGTCTTTCTCGTTCTCCTCGGGCTCCCTGCGCTCACAATGGAGTTTGCCGTCGGCCGCGCCGCGCAGGCAAGCCCCGTAAAAATGTATCAGAAGCTCGAAAAGCCCGGGCAGAAGTGGCACATCCACGGCGGCCTTGCGCTTCTCGGCAACATCTGCCTGATGGCCTTCTATACCGTCGTCACGGGTTGGATGATCTATTACTTCGTCTCCTTCGTGCGCGGCACGGGCGCCGAGCTGAGCTTCGTCGGCATGATCACGAATCCCGCGGTCAACGTCGGGTATCTGTTCGTCGCCGTGGCGGCCTGCTTTCTGGTCCTGCAGGCGGATCTTTCCAGCGGGCTGGAAAAGGTGACGAAGGTGATGATGGTCTGCCTGTTTGCGCTTATGGTCGTTCTGGCCGTGCGCAGCGCGACGATGGACGGGGCGAGGGAAGGCCTCCGCTTCTACCTGCTGCCGGACTTCTCGCGCGTGACGCTCCATACCGTCGTCTCCGCAATGAATCAGGCCTTCTTCTCGCTCTCCATTGGAATCGGCTCGATGGCGATCTTCGGCAGCTATATCGGCAAGGAGCACAGCTTGCTCGGAGAATCCGTGAACGTGATCGTGCTCGACACGCTCGTCGCGCTCATGGCGGGATTGATTATCTTCCCCGCCTGCTCCTCCTTTGACCTTGAGGTCACGGCCGGGCCGGCGCTTCTTTTCAACACGATGGCCTCCGTTTTCAACCATATGGAGGGCGGCCGCCTCTGGGGTTCGGCCTTCTTCCTCTTCATGGTCTTTGCGGCCTTCTCGACGGAGCTCGCCGTGTGCGAGAATATCCTCGCCTGCGTCCGCGAGCTGACCGGCTGGGACCGCAGGAAGGGCTGCCTCGTCTGCGGCGTCGGCATCTTCCTCATCGCCCTCACAACGGCGCTCGGATACAGCGTCCTCCACTTCCAGCCCTTCGCCGAGGGCACAGCCTGGCTCGATTTCTGGGACTTCATCGTCAGCAACAATCTCCTCCCGATCGGCGCGGCTGTCATTGCGCTCTTCTGTTGCTCAAGCCGCTTCGGCTGGGGCTGGGATAACTTCGTTGCCGAGGCGAATGCCGGTAAGGGGCTGAAGGTCCGGTCCTGGATGAAGCCGGTCTTCTCCGTCTTTGTCCCCGCGGCCGTGATCCTGCTGTATATTATCGGGCTTGTGACCTTCCAGTGGAAATAACGGGAAAAATCTCTTTACAAAAAGAAGAAAATTTGCTATATTATCTGATGCTTATGCGGCTGTAGCTCAGCTGGATAGAGTGTCAGACTCCGACTCTGAAGGTCGTGCGTTCGAATCGCATCAGCCGTACCATTGCAAAAAGCCTTGAACTTTAAGTAGTTCAAGGCTTTCTTAATATGTTTGCCAAAAGAAGGAATCTATCATGAATCAAACAGGCGGAACGGAAAAGCCGGAGAGTGTCCGGAAAAGGCTCGTGCGGGCGGGGTATCTCGCTTTTGTCTTTAGCGGGTTCTGCACCATTTCGGCCGGCATCATCGTGAGCCTGCTGCAGGACCGCTACGGCATTGGATATCAGCTTTCGGGCACGCTGCTCTCGGTCATGAGCGTCGGGAATATGGTCGCGGCCTTTGCGGCCGGGATCCTGCCGGGGAAGCTCGGGCAGAGGAAGGCCATTGCCATTCTCAGCTGCGGCTATTTCTTCGGCTATCTGCTGGCGGCCTTCTTCGGCTCGCCGGGCATCCTGCTAGGCGCCTTCTTCCTCGTCGGCACGGCCAAAGGCTGCGCCAGCAACAGCTGCACGGTCCTTGTCGGCA
>R05__coassemble_192_pt1 | contig 34880 bp, 34 predicted proteins | sample R05__metabat2_low_PE_040 | metagenome-assembled genome bin R05 | reverse complement strand
GCGGTGCGCCGCAGTTGTTGCATTTCAGCTCGATTGGGGTCATAGAAGAGCCTCCTTGTCCGGTTTGACGGGCTTAAGAATAAGGGATATAATGAAGCAATCAAATTTCCTTCCAAAGGAGGAACCGCAATGGGAACTTTGTCTTATCAAGACTGCCTCGGGATCCTTCCCCGGGGCGAAAGAAATCAAATTACCGACGTGCCGGGCGTACGCGTGGGGCACGTGACGCTCTCGCAGGGTGCGGTCCAGACCGGCGTGACTGCCGTGATCCCAGGGCCCGGCTCGGCCTTCCGCAGCAAATTTCCGGCCGCCGTCCATGTGATCAACGGCTTCGGGAAAAGCATCGGCCTCATGCAGATCGCCGAGCTCGGCACGCTGGAAACGCCGATCCTTCTCACGAATACCTTTTCCGTCCCGGCCTGCGCCGAGGGGCTGCTGAGCTATATGCTCGCTTCCCACCCGGAGATCGGGCGCTCGGCCTCGACGGTGAATCCCGTCGTCATGGAATGCAACGACGGCCCGCTCAATGACATCCGCGCCCGGAACGTCCGCCCCGAGCATGTGCTGCAGGCGCTCGCCGACGCATCCGAAGACTTTGCGGAGGGAGCCGTCGGCGCCGGGAGAGGCATGACCTGCTACGGCTGGAAGGGCGGCATCGGTTCCGCCTCCCGCCGCGTGACGCTCGGGGGAAAATGCTACACGGTCGGCGCTCTCCTTCTGACGAACTTCGGAGAGACCGGCGACCTGCGCCTGGGCAATCGCCGTTTGGAAGATGCTTCCGTACAGCAGGAGGACAAAGGCTCCTGCATCATTCTCCTCGCCACCGACGCGCCGCTCTCCTCCCGCCAGCTGGCACGCTGCACGCGCCGGGCGCAGAACGGCCTTGCCCGCACCGGCTCCTTCACGGGGACCGGCAGCGGAGACATCGCCCTGATGTTCTCCACTGCCAACCGCATTCCCTACGACGCGGAAACCGAGCTCTCCGTGACGCTCTTCCCCGAGGGGAAACTGAACGGGATCTTCCGCGCGGTCACCGAGTGCGTGGAGGAGAGCGTCATCAGCTCGCTTGAGCATGCCGAAGGCGTCACCGGACGCGACGGAAACCGCGCAGAAAGAGCGCCGCTTTAATTAAAAGATTTTATTCGATGACGATGCGCCCGTCTCCCAGCGGATTTTCATACTGTTCGCCGATAACTCCGCCGAGCGTATCCTGCGCATAGGAGCACAGAGTCTGGCTGTCCAGGGGGCCGGCTTCCAGCGTGAATTCGCCATGGAACATGCTGTAGCCGTTGCCGCCGTTGGCAAGAATATAGCTGAGAGAGGCGATGGAATAGGTCTTCTCTTCCTCAAGCGGCTCGCCCTGAATGTAGACTTCCTTGACGCGGCGCTCGCCGTCGACGCTTTCAAACATTCCGTTCTCGTCGAGGACGACCGGCGTCGGGATGGAGGTATCGATCGTGTAGCTTATGCCGGAGACCTGGAGGAAACCGCCGAATTCGGCCGGCAGCTGGCTTGCGCTCAGTTCGAGCGCATCGAGGAGCTCCGCTCCCGTGACGTTGCGCACGCAGATCTGGTTGCCAAAGGGGTTGACGTTGATGAGGTCGCCATAGGTAATTTCGCCGGCCGGCAGGTCAACACGCACGCCGCCGCCGTTGACAAAGGCCGCGTCCGCATTGCAGGCGGCAAGAACGGCGTCCGCGCAGAAGTCGCCGAGGTTCGTCTCCATTTTGCGCACAAGGCGGGTGCTGCTGTCGTTGGCGTCCGTGATATAGAGAGGATACTCCGCCGTTGCGATGACCTTGGAAAGATCGTCATTCATGTCCTCCTCGATCTCATTGATGAGATCCTTCATGCCGGCATCGTCGAGCAGCTGAGAGGTAATGCTGCCGTCCGGAGAAAGGACGGCAACGCCGATCTTGGCGAGCTTGGTCCCCGTCTGGGTCAGAACAGCCTCGTGCCCGTCCTTCCCTGCCACGAGCTCCATGGGCAGCTGCGTATGGGAATGGCCGTCCAGGAAGAGATCAATGCCCTCCGTCTTTCCGATAAGAACATTGGACTGCAGATCGGCATAGATGTTGTTCCCGGTATTCTCAGGATCAACGCCGATATGGCCGAGGACAATGATCTTCTCGGCACCTTCGGCCTTTGCCGCGTCGATGCTCTTCTGCACGGCCTCGGCCAGGCGGTCGCCCGTTGTGTCATAGCAGAAGTCATAGATGAAGTTGCCCTCGTCGTCCTGGAAGAACTTCGGTGTAGAGGAGGTCAGCGTGGTCGGCGTGGTGCAGCCGACAATGCCGAGCTTCCAGCCGCCCGCGTCAAGCACGCAGTACCCGTCGAAAACATTGCCGCCGTCCGGCCCGGTCATGTTGCAGCAGACCACGTGCGGGTCCAGGCCTTTGACGAGCTCAAAGAGATTGTCAAGGCCGTAGTCAAACTCATGGTTGCCGACCGTCACGGCATCGTACCCTGCGAGGTTCATAATATCAACGATATACTTGCCCTTGGAAATCGTCCCGATCAGGTCGCCCTGAATGAAGTCGCCGGAGTCAAAAAGCAGGACGTTTTTGCCGAGGGCCTGCAGCTGCGCTTTGGCCGTCATGAGGCTGACATAGCCCAGATGGTCGTCCACGCCGCAGTGGACGTCATTGGTATACAGGATGTAGACCTCCTGCTTTCCGTCTGCTGCTGCTTCCTCAGCAAAGGCAGGTGCAGAGGAAAGGCCGAAAAGCGCACCTCCTGCCGCAGCCGCGGCAGCGCCCTTCAAAAAGTCTCTTCTGGAAATCGCGTTTTTCATAGCTGTTTCTCTTCTTTCTTAAAATGATCTTTCAGAATATCTGCGTTCCAGCATGCGTTTGGCTTCGTGTCAGAAACCGAAAATTTCTTCCTGGCCCACTTCACTCTTTTCCGGCAGCAGTACCGGGTATAGCAGGAAGGGGCGATCCTTTGCGCAAAGACAGAGGCTGTATTCCTCTGTGTGCAGCCGGCCAAAATAATAGCAGGTTCCCTCGATTATAAGACTGTGCGAAACATCCAGTCCCCGGATCTTCCCGGCCTCCTCTCTCCAGCCTTTTCCTCTGCATTTCAGAAGTGCTTCCTTGGCTGTCCAGACTTCCATAGGAGTAAGTCCATCTCTCACGAGATCCCAGGCTTTGAGCACCTCCACCGGATAGTTTTTTCTCCTTTCTGTTTGCAGGTCAAGCCCCAGCTCCACCGGTCCTGCCGCACCGGCCATATAAGGGCCCGCATGAGTAATACTAAAGAAAAGATCCTCGCCCGGCAGATACGGCTTTCCATATGGATTGACAGCTATGTCCCGGGCCAGCTCTACGCCCGATCTTCCTGTCAGGAAACACTTTAGCGCCCAGGACATCTTGATCTGTGCAGCTTTTTCTTTTCTGAGAAGTCCGCCCCACCTTGCCTGCAGCGTCGGCGGCAGGATCTTCTCAGAGATCCGGTCTGCATATTTTTCATAATCCCGTATTAGATATACCTTGATCTGCTCCATACCGCTTCTGTCCCGGTCAGTCGGTTATTTCTCCCGGCCATTTCTTCCCGGATACTGCTATATACAGGTCCGGCAACCGATACATTCCTTCTGGTTGCATTGCAGGATCTTCCGGCTCTGGAAAAATGCCTACATAATTATCGTTTACCAGGCAGGTAAACCGCTGATCGGATGTGATCGTGTAATAACAGTCCTCCGTCTCAAGCACAACCCTATCCGCATATTCCCGAGCTGCCTCGTCCTCTCTCAGGTTGACCTCCAGCAGATCTGACCAGACTTTGTCGGAGTTCTTCTGATTATAGAGCACTCTGCGACCGGAAACCGTATGCAGCCATATTCTTAGCTCTGCTGAATCCATGTAGAACTGATAGGCCAGCGCCAGCTGAGTCTCTGCAAAAACCTCCAGCTGAGAGGAAATCCGATAATATTCACCTGTCTGATCTGTGTTATCTGTATAGGTCCTGACCACCCTGTACGTTTCAGAGGCGCAAACCACCTCTAATCTTTTTTCCGTTCCGGTGATGTCAAGATCCTTACGATATCTTGTGATATAGCCTTCACGGCTCGGGAAATCGATCCTGGGCCACATTTCACAAAAAACCGGCTTCCCGTGGCTGACAAACTCCAACGCTCCTGTCAGCCGGTCCAAACGTACGTTAGGGTTCAGTGCCTCAACATTTGCCTTCACAGGAATATTTTTCAGAAAGACTAAGGGATACATTTCCCCGGGCACATAAAATACCAGCTTGTCCGTTTCTCCCTCGTAGACTACAGTAAAGCTCTCACTATCATAATTTTTTTCGCAAAGCTTACGGTCTCCGCAATAAAACACCACCCGAACATCTTTATACCGGTCATCCTCTGTTGCAAAGGTGACCGTCTGGAAATTCTGCAGATCTGTGACTATGCGGAACCTGCATTCATTGCATATGCCCACAATATTGGAACGATGAATATCAATATAATAGTCTGTTGTATCCTCCCGGGTATGCCAGCTGTTAATTACGACCCCTTCTGCCGCGAAGTCTGCCGCCTTAAAAGGATCTCTTTTTCTAGCCGGCTGCATTTTGTTCGCTATCATCCCTGTATCAGCCGTAAAATCCTTGCCCATAAAGCGGATGATCTCAGGGATGAAATTGTGGTAGACCCTGGACCCGTATCTGTTAGGGACGCTGTCATACAGGATAAAACCCAGCCTTTTTTGAAAGCCGTGAGAGACCAGATTGGATGCGCCTACCACTGAGACCAACTCACTGATGCCCAGTTCCTTTGTTTTTGCCAGGATCATCAGAAACATGGTGGCGATTGATGCGACACTACCTCGCAGACTCTCATCGATTACCAGCAGATCCATGCACATCTGTCTGTTTGTGCATGCTACCGTATCGCCCCTCTGGCAGCCAGAGAAAAAGCATACTGCCTCTCCCCGGTCATTTTTCCCCACAACAGCGGTGATCAGCCCGTTGATCTTAAAAAATTCTCTTACCTGCTCACCACTAAGTTCCTCATAATACTTCGCCAGAAACACCTTGTTGCGCTGGAACAAGTCCGCTACTTTATCCGCGTCCTCATCCCTGTAAAACGCATATTTTATATTGGCCATACAATGTGTATTCCTTCTACCATTTGGTCAGATCGATCTGCTTTCTTTTTGTCCTGCAGAGACTGACCACAATATCCGTGAAATTGGAAAAATTGGATTTATTTTTGTCCCCGATTGGCTTAGGATCCAAAAAAGCCTTTGACAGCATCACAAAGCTGATGTCTTCCCCCTCAAAGTCCTCATATCGGATAAAGCATTGATTCGCCGTGATCGTCAGCTGGAAGACAAGATCCATATCCTTGAGCGTAATACCTGCTGTGATCTTTCTACCCTGCAGGGCAGGATTCGGTTCATAGGTGTACAGCATCTGCTGAAGAATCAGTTTCAGCTCTTCCGTTTTATTTTTATAAAAATCATACCGATAATGATTGACGAAATATAAATAGGTCTCCAGATCAAACAAGGGCTCTGCGGCATAGTCCATATCCTTCTGTGAGATGCAGCCCTGCTCCCCATACCGCCTTCCGATATTTGTAATCTCCTTCAAATAGGGGCCTGTTTTGTACTGCAGAAAGGGAATGCCGAGGACTTGCACACTCGGTGAAAAGAGGAAATCCACGTTGCCTCTGTAGATGAGCTCGAACTGCTTTTTGACCGGTTCAAAATTGTTCTCCAGACTATAATAGACCCCCGTTGCTACGAGTACGGTTCTTTTATAGAGAGGCTTTCTCTGCACCTTCGTTAGGGTCTTTCCGGAGAGCACTTCCAAAGTGGACGTGATTCCCATCGTCATCCTGTCAAAAAAGGTCTTCACACCTGCCGGCATACCGTAAAAATAGACCGGCATGGACCAGATCACCAGATCGGCCGACAGATACTTTTCGAAAAACTCACTGTAATCGTCATCGTATATGCATTTTCCATCCGTCACATACATACAGGTCAGGCACCCGGTACAGTAATTGACCTTTTTTTTATAGCAGTCGATCTGTTCGACCTCATAGTCTCCGGTTTCGGTCAGTCCAGCCAGAAAGGCTTTTGCCAAAATAAGCGTCACACTCTTTTCCAGTTTGGGACTGCCGTTCATCAATAAGATCTTCTTCACGAGCGTTTCCTCCTCCCTTGTTTCAGAGTCCTCCCTCGTATTTTTTTGCTGTTGCCCTGTCTTTTTTATTCCATGGCCAAAGACCAGCTCAAGGGTCTGATAACAGGAGAGGATACGCTTCTGATTACCCCTTCATCCAGGGTATATTCCACGCCTGCTGCAGCAAAATTCTTTTTCAAAAGGGCATAGCCAATTGTTTTTGAAATGGCACTGTCATAGGCAGATACAAGAATCTCGCCAACTTTCTCTCCTTCAAAGCGGACAGTTTTTCCTGTCAGATCTGCTTCTCCTTCAAAGATGAACAGAATTTTTTCCTTCTCCACACCAGCATGGAACAGATCCATGAGTTTTTCCCTACCGGAAAATTCTTCCTTCTCATACTGGATCAGCCACTGATAACCCAGCTCCAGCAGATTCCCATGGTTCATGATTGTCTCGGTGGTAATTGGGTATCCGGTCTCAATCATGCAGACATCCAGCGCAGCCTTGCCGGCAAAGCTCACCTTCGCTCCATCAAAAGAGCGGATCGCCGCAATCAGAGAGTCCACCACGCTATCTTCTGCCAAAAAGCAGTAGGCATACTCCGTGGAGCGGCCGATCCGAATCAGCACCACCTTGCTTCCCTGATACGTAAAATCGATCATATCCCGCAGAGCAACTGATTCCACATCTACCCCCAGTATCTGCCTGATCAATTTCCAGGAAGTGGGGCCTTCCAGGAAGAATAGAGTGTGGTCTTCCAGCAGGTCCACGATCTGCGATCCCTGATTTTTCCGGCCGATAAAGTTTCTTACCTCCGGCGCGTTTTCATAAGCCGACAGGAGCAGATACCCTTCTCCCTGATTGACCACGATCACATTTCCTACTACAGATGCATCTTCATCCAGTATAAAGCTTTCGAGAGCCTTGCCTGGCATCAGGTATCTGACATCCTTGGCCACCAGGCTCTCCAAAAGGTCTTCCGCACCTTCTCCCGCAATCTGAAGGGCACAGTAGCCATCTCCGGGCAAAATGGCAATATTCTGCCGGATTGCCTGGTAATCCTCTCCGGCTGAGGCAAAAATATCCGGCACCAATGTGCCGCAAACTTCTGCGTATCTGGGTTCTTCCGTATATATTTTTCTCATTGATGTCTCCTTATTCCACTGCTTCACTGACTGAAATGGTACCCTTCACTACTACATCGCTGCCAACGCTTGCATCCACCTCAATCTGAGACAGATTGTTTAGCTTTACCTTGCGGACCGCATGGAGCACAAGCGTATCCCCCGGTGTTACGATCTTCATAAATTTCACATTTTTGATGGAAATCAGATACCCCACCTTGTTAGCGATCTTTTCATAATCAAGGTCAGCCTCCTTTAGATGATCCAGATCGATTCCTTCCGCCTGCAGGGCTTCCGCTGTGTACATAAGTGCCGCTGTCTGAGCCAGGCTCTCCAGCAAAAGCACCCCAGGGACGATTGGACGGCCCGGAAAATGCCCTGTAAAATAAGGTTCATTGATCGTCACGTTTTTTATCGCCCGGATGCTCTTTCCCGGATCCACCTCGATCACACGATCCACTAATAGGAATGGGTATTTATGAGGCAGCAGTCTGCTGATCATATCGCTCTCGATAACCATATTATTCCTCGTCTCTGTTTTCCATTATATAATCGGCCAACCTGTTCACACTGTCAAACACGTAGGTCTCGTCATCCGAAATCGTCACTGAAAACTCTGTGAAAACGCCCACTGACAACTCCAGTGCGTCGATTGAATCCAGTTCCAGGCCCCGTCCAAACAAGGGCTGGTCATTTGCTATGAATTCCGGTTCTATCTCCAACGCCAGCTGTTCAACGATTACCTCCTTCAGCCGGCCAATGACCTGTCTTCTTTCTTCAATATATTGTTTTGCGTCCATTTCCTTCATGACTGTCTCCTTTTTATATTGTACATTTTGTCCTTATCTCACCCTTTGCCAAAATCGCCCGATCATTCGTGATATCAAATGCAAATATATATCCCTCTTTCTGCGCTTCCTCATCCTTTAGGTGTTTTCTGATCCTGATCCGCAGGAGAATACTGTCATGATTCCGAGCAGGAGCTATATATTTGCAGCTGATTCTTTCGATTGTATATTCTCCGTACAGGTCCTCGTGCTCTGCAAATTCCTGCAGGCCGGTTTCTGCCCAAAGCAAATACACACTGTGGTGGACAATTCCATAGGGATCCACCTCATAAAATTTGACCTTATGATGGTATTCATATATTAATTTTGAAGCACTCTGTTCCATGCCCACTTCAGCCCTTCTTTAGGACAATGGCTGCATAGGCGCCGCCAAAGCCTGTTGCTGTCACGCACGCGCTCTCTGCCTTGACAGATCTGCCTCTACCTTTATGAAGATACGGCCGCAGATCCTTCGCAATCTCATACTCACCCTCCGGCATCGGCACGATCTTCTGCTGTACAAAGCTGTAGATTGCGCTCATGATTCCATAGGCAGCAGACGCAGAAAAGGCATGGCCCAACAGCGCCTGAGGCGCGCAAACCGCTTCCCCTCCAGTAAGAACCTCCTGCATGGCACAGGCCTCATTGCGGTCGAAAGAAGGCGCTCCCGAGGCAGAGCTTACATACAGATCTGTGGTATCCATGCCTGCCCTGCTCCTGGCCATCTTCACTGCCCAGGTCAAAGCCCGGCCATCCGCTTTCAGCCCCGCGATTGGACTGTCATCCGCAGCAGCTGCATAACCGGCCACAGAAGCATAGATATGAGCCCCCCTTGCAAGAGCATGCTCTTTCGTTTCCAACACAAAGGCAACAGCTCCCGGCGCATGAATGAAACCGTCAGCTCCCTTTGCGCCGGCGGGAAGGCCATTGGTGGATAAACGATTCAACTTGTCAAGTCCCATATGCAGTGCCTCATTGGATTCATCGGCTGAGACAGCAATGATGGCATCTGCCTGATGATTTTTCAGCATAGTTGCCGCATAGTCGATTCCTGCAAGACTGGCCGTATCTCCTCCTGCCAGAGCCGTGATCGGCCCCTTCAGCTGGTAGGCAATACTTAGATTTCCCGGCGCTGCATTTAAGACGCTGTTGGGAAATTTAGACGGATCCACTGCATGGATGCCGCCCGTCACGATTGATCTGTCGATTGCTTCTATGGTTCCAACCGGACCGGTGCCGGTGGCGTATACCACGCCGACCCTGTCCATATTCTGCCTGGTAATGGTCAGCTTCGCGTCATCCATTGCCTGCCGACCAGCACTCATAGTCAGCTTGGTGATGGCATCTGTTTTTCTAATAAAGGCAATCGGCATTTGCCTTTTCCATTCCACATCCGGCATCTTCACCCCATATCTGCTTCTGCAGCCGGTCACATCATAATCCGTAATCAGATTGTCCGAGACGCTTGCGGATGTAAAAGTCTCAAAAAGCTCAGAAACTGTGTTGCCGGGTTCCGATACAGCCCAGCCCCGTGATGACGATCTCTTTCTCTGTCATTTCCTGCACAGGATAAAGTCCCGGCTTTCCCACGATCAGGGAGCAGTTGTTGCCGCCAAATGCGAAGGAATTCGACAATACCATATTGCATTCCTTCTTCACCGCTTTGTTTGGCAGATAATTCATATCTGATGCAGCCGCTTTCCCCTCAAAATTGACCGTCGGCGGCAGCATATTTTCTTCCAACGCCATGAGAGAAAAGGCCAGTTCCACAGAGCCTGCCGCACCAAGGCAGTGGCCTGTAGCCCCTTTGGTACTGCTTAAAGGTATATTATGGCCTGCAAACACTTCCCGGAAAGCTGCCGTCTCATTCACATCATTCGCTTTGGTGCCGGTGCCGTGACCGTTCACATAAGATATGTCAGAAGGCTTCAGCTGCGCTGCCTCCAGCGCCGCCCTCATAGACCGGACAGCCCCGGCGCCGCCTTTTGCGGGTGCAGTCTGATGATATGCATCAGCCGACAGACCGCAGGCGTAAAGCTCCGCCAAAATCTTTGCTCCTCTCCTCACGGCATGCTCATATTCTTCCAACACAAAAAAGGCGCTGCCTTCCCCTAAATTGATACCCGCACTGGCGCTGTAAGGCCGGCATGCCTCCGGATCAATTGCCTTGAGAGCCGTAAACCCGGCAAAAGAAAAACGGGACAAAGGATCCACGCCACCTGCAAGAATCACATCCTGGCTGTCATTTCTGATCATATCAAAGGCATATCCCACCGAGTTACCGCTAGCTGCGCAGGCAGTGGAAATAATATTTTTGCAGCCACAAAAGCCATATTCCAAAGATAAGGAATCTGCCATAGCATGAAGCGGATACTGAAGCAACAGCTCTCCGTCTGCTTTTTCAAATCCTTCACGGATCCACTGTTCATGGAATTTTTCACCGCTGAGCATACCTCCCAGGGACGTGCCGATGGAGATCCCATATCTGTAGGGATCTTCTATGGAGAGTCCGGCCTGCCCAATGCACTCCTCTGCGGCCATCAGCGCCAGCTGCACACATCTGTCATAGGGTACTTTGAAGCGCTCGAAATGATCTGATACCTCTGTCAGATCCTTCACTGCCCCAAACACAGATCTGGTAATCCCGTCCGCAGCACTCATTTCTACTACAGACAGGCCGGACTCTCCCTTGAACAGTCTCTCCTTCACGCTTTCCTTGTTTTTTCCCAAAGCATTGACAATGCCGTATCCGGTAATTACTACTCTTCTGTTCATACAATACTCCCGGTCTGCTAACTACATGGTCATTCCGCCGTCCACTGTAATGATTTTACCGGTTACATAGGAGGCCAGATCTGAGGCCAGAAATGTCACCACATCTGCCACCTCCTCCGGTTGTCCGAATCTGCCCAGCGGAATACTGCCCATATATTTTTCTTCGTATAAGCGGCGATTGTCCTTCAGCATGCCAGTCTCTATAAAGCCCGGCGCCACTGCATTCACCCTGATGTTCTTGCCTGCGTACTCTCTAGCCAGGGTCTTAGTCATGGAAATGATTGCTCCCTTTGAAGCGGAGTAGTTGGCCTGGCATTCAGAACCGACGGTTCCGCTGGTTGATGCAATGCTGACAATACTGCCCCGCCTAGCTGCGTACATCAGCCGAAGAGCCTCCTGGGTGCAATAAAAAGTTCCGTACAGATTTGTCTCCACGACCTCCTTAAAGGCATTCTCGCTCATCATCAGCATGTAGCCGTCATGAATCCGGCCGGCATTGTTCACCAATATATCCACCCGTTTGAAGTCGGCTCTGATCTTTTTAAACATGGCGGTCACTTCTTCATGTTTGGAAATATCCGCTTTGATGAGCGCTCCCTGGCCGCCCTTTTCCAGGATCATATTCAGTGTGGTCTGAGCAGCCTCCTCGTTGCCGTTGTAATGCACGATCACTCTGACGCCCTGTTCCGCCAGACTCAGGGCGCAGGCCCTGCCAATGCCGCCCGAAGCGCCGGTTACCACTGCCACTGCGCCTTCTTCAAACATTTTTTTCATCATCAATCCCCTTTTGCGCCTTTATTATATAATCGTGAAAATCTCTGGCCTCCGACAAGAGATAAATTTTATTCCTGTAGCCCTGGTTTCTGACCATTCCCGCCATGGTCTTTCCTATGCCTGCCTCACAAATCAGGAGGTCGTCATACTGCAGGAGTTTCTCGATCCCCGGGCCCAGCAAAACCGTATGGCAGGTAGCCAGCTTCAGATCTCTGCGGATTTCTTCCGCAGAGACGGCAAAATCCCCCTTACAGTTCAGGATCATCCTGCAGGCAGGCTCCGTCATAGGAAGCGAATCGATAAAATCAGCTAGCTCATCCTCTATTTCCCGCATAAAACTGGTATGAAAAGCTGCGCTCACTCTGACCTTCACCGTCTTAAAGGCGCCCAGTGCTGACATTTTCGTTGCCGCAAAATCCACGGCGACCTCATCGCCTCCAAGCACGATCTGGGTTTTGCTGTTGATCAGCGCAATTTCCACACGTCCCAGTTCCTCCGGAATATCCGCCAACCCTTCCTTTACTTGGTCTAAGGTCAACCCCAAAATAGAGCAAAGAACACCGGATTTTGAGACCCGGTTCATCAGTTCCGCTCTTTTTAAGATCAGTCTGATCGTGTTTTCATAGCTCATTGCCCCGGCAGCTACCATGGCGGCAAACTGCCCCAGACTCTGTCCAAGCACAACATCGGGTTTTACATTTCTGTTTTCCAGCAGCTTTAAAAATGCCAGATTCATGGTCATCACTGCGATTTGTGTATGAATGGTCTGACCCAGAGTTTCGTCGTCGGCACTGGTGCAAAGTGCCAGAATATCTTCTCCGGAAAGGTCGGAGGCCATTTCGAAAACTTCCTTCACCTCATCCTTATTCTTATCGAAAACCCTGAACATACCTCTTTTCTGCGATCCCTGTCCCGGGAACAAAAAAGTATTCAAGCTCATATCCGTTCTCCCTTAGCCAAACGCAGATAATTCGTAAGGCATTCCTCTGCTTCATTGGAAAAATGAAGCTGCATCTTTCCGTTGGCCAGCACTGCTGTGTCAATCATGGCGCGAATCAGGAGATCCCCGCTCTGTCCGTCCAAAAGCTGCTGTTCAAACTGGAGCTTTGATATGACCGGCTCCACAAGCTTTGTTCTGACAAGCAGTTTGCGTGAAAAATCTCTCTCCGCGATCCGAACAGGCTTCAAATAATCGATTTCCACCTTGGTGACCACAAATACCGGCGGATTTTCCCGGTTCTGGGCAAATAATATTTTTTTCAAACCGGACAGCTCTGATATCTTAAATCTTGACTGCTCAAAATACATCAGGCATTTAGCACATCCCAGTTCCCCGCTCTCCGTAAAATCCGAAAACCGTACGCTGGCTTCCTCCTCTAAATATCCATCCTGAAATACCGGCTCCAAAACTGCCCTCCTTTGCAAGTCAGTTATTGAAAAAATTATTGCTCCAACGTCGTGAAATCTGCCATTTTGTAACCGCCTTCTGTTGTCTCTACAACACGGTATTTTCTGAATCTGCCATATCTCATTTCCAGCAAATCTTCCGCTGACAGAGCATTGAGTTCTGTCATTTTCTGCAGGATTCTCTCCTTGAGCGCCTGCATAAATTCTGTAATGTCGTTCTTTACCGAAAAATCCGCCGGTTCTTTGATCACGTGTTCAATCATGCCATATTTCTGCAGATTTTCAGCAAAAAGTCCTAAATGTTCTGTGACTTCCTCATATTTTTCCGCCGCATGATCCTTGTACAAGACATTTGCGCATGCTTCCGGCGTAATCACGCTATAATAGGCATTGGACAGCATCCATACTTCATCTGCCACGCCCAGCGCCAAGGCTCCTCCGCTTCCGCCCTCGCCGACTACAATGGAGAGGATAGGGGTTTTCAAAGTCATACACTCATACAGGTTCTCTGCTATGCTGTGGCCGATTCCTCTGATCTCCGCTTCCACGCCCGGATAGGCCCCCTGCGTATCGATCAGGCAGAGAACGGGACGATGGAATTTCTCAGCCTCCTTCATCAGCCGCAGGGCTTTGCGGTAGCCCTCGGGAACGGGACAGCCAAATCTTCTGTAGACTCTCTCCTCCACACTGTGCCCCTTTTCTATGGCAATGACCGTCACCGGGAGGTCCGACAGCCAGCCAATCCCGCCTATAACGGCCCGGTCATCTCCCAAAGCGCGGTCTCCGTGCAGCTCAGTAAAGTCCGTAAAGATACTGGCTATATAGTCAAGCGATGTCGGGCGGGCCGCATCCCTTGAAAGTTTGATTCTGTCATAAGATTCCATTTTTGTTACCCACAGTATGGATTCTGAGCATATTATATATGAAACGGCGCTGATCTTTCCTGACAACAATTGCGTCAAGGAAACCGTTCTCGAGCTGCTTTTCAGCTACCTGGAAGTCCTCCGGCATGCTCAGCCCCGTTGTCGTCTCTATCACTCTTCTGCCGGCAAAGCCGATCAGTGCGCCCGGCTCCGCAAAGATCACATCTCCCAGCTGGGCAAAGCTGGCATTAATACCTCCGGTCGTAGGATCTGTCAGCCCGACCATGTAAAAAAGTCCCTGGTCACTGTGAAGCTTCAGAGCACCTGACACCTTGGCCATCTGCAACAGAGAAAACATCCCCTCCTGCATTCTGGCACCTCCGGAAGCCGTAAAGCCTACAACCGGAAGATGCCTTTCGGTCGCATATTCAAACAGCCTGGTGATCTTCTCCCCTACAACGACTCCCATCGAAGCCATCATATACCCTGCATCCATCACATACAGGCAGGTTTCAATCCCGCCGATGAGGCAGCGCCCGGTCACAACCGCTTCGCATAGACCGCTTTTCTGCTCCGCCTTTTTTCGTTTTTCATCATACTCCGGAAAGCCAAGCAGGTTGTTCAGCCTCATATTCTGCCACATTTCTGTGAAGCTGCCCTCATCAGAGAGCAGCCGGATTCTCTCTCTGGCCGGTATCTTATTATACTTTCGGCAGACCGGACAGACATAATCGTCCGCCACCAGGATTTGTCTGTCCACAGTCCTGCCGCATTTTTCGCATTTCCACAATTTTTCCATGCATTTTTCTGCCTTGACAACTGTAAAGAAGCTCTGTACCTGCAGCCTCAGGGATCCTTAAACAGCAGCCTTGCACAGCTGTTTCCCTTTCTTATTTCTTTCTTTTCATGTTCCGTGATGCCAGTGCAAAGAAAACCAAGCCGGTGATTACCAATACTGCCAGATGGAATGCCATTCCCTCCGGCTTGCCATTGGAATAATACTCCACCCCCATGACCTGCTTGACACTCAGGATCATCTCTGTGTCTCCTATGACCTGGAACACGTCCTGCATCAGGATCTGCCGGAGCAGCACTGCCGCATGAGAAACCGGAAAGCACTTTACAATATACTGAATTGCACTGGGCATGAATCCAACCGGGATGTAATTTCCGATCAGGAAGCCGACCAAAGAGCCCAAAAGGATACTGGCTGTAGAAAAAGAACTGATGCTGCGCAGAAGTGAAGTCATGAAACAGATAAAGGCGCTGGAGGAAAAACCGGCCAACAGGATAATACAAAGTACATGCAGTATTTCCCGCGTATTGAGGATTCGGCCGCCGTTCGCAACGATATAGAGCTCGCCAATGAAACACATGCCCACCGACATGATCACGCTGACAGTATAACTGGTCAGCATATAGCCGCCTGTAATCTGCCAGTCCTTTAATGGTGTGATCATCAGATCCTTGATCTGACCTCTTTCCCTATCTGCGATCATAATTTCAAGCGCACCCATACCTGTTGTCACAGAAGCCACCGCAATCAGCCCTGCAATTATCCAAGCGTTGGCAAGACCGGTGGCCAGCTCTGTACTCAGTGTGGAATTCACCATCAATTCTTCCACTGTGCCACGCTGAATAAAAAGAGCAAAGATCATGAAATTGATCAGGACCCCCAGCAAAGAGAAAAATACAGATGCTTTATCTTTATAATAGAGTTTCAAGCCCCTTTTTACCACACCTGTCATTTTCTCAAGTCCTTTCCCGTGATATTGAGAAATACATCATCCATGGAGCCGGGCCTTACCTCAACATCATCGATGGATGGCTTCAGATCATGCAGAATATCTATACTGTCAAGAGTGCAGGCCAGCTTCACTCTGACCAGGGCATTCTTTTCTTCCCACTCAAAGCCCTTCTCCTCCAGATAGTTGATTACCGTGTCCCTGTTCCGGGGTTTGATCAGAATATGATCATAGCTATAGTCTCGTTTCAGCTCATATGGGGTGCCCTGGGCTACGAGCCGGCCCTTGTCGATGATCACCACATAATCCGAGTCAACCGTCTCCTCCATATATTGGGTCGTCAAAAACACGGTCATGTTTTCTTCCTTCTGGAGTTTGACGATGGTCTCCCATATATATTTTCTTGTCTGGGGATCCAACCCCGTCGTTGGCTCATCCAGGAAGAGGATCTTAGGTTCATTTAAAAGAGCCCTTGCAATGTCCGCTCTTCTTCTCTGTCCTCCGGATAATTTTTTATACTCTTTACCAATGATATCATCCAGGAAAACCTGACGCCTTACCCTGGCGATTGCTTCCTGTCTGTCCTTTTTCTTTTTGAAATAAAAACAGGCGCGCACCTCCAGATTTTCCTCTATCGTAAGATTGCCGTCTAAGACTCCCTCCTGAAAGACCACGCCGATATCTTTCTTGAGCTGATCTTGCTGCGTTTTCAGATCATGACCGTTAATGGTCACCTCCCCGGAATCCATTTCCAGGAAGGTGCATATGGTGCTGATCGTCGTGGATTTTCCGGCTCCGTTGGGTCCTAGAAAAGCGAATAGCTGTCCCTTTCTGACGGCAAAACTGATACCCTTTACCGCCAAATTGTTCCCATACGATTTTTTCAGATCCTTTACGGTGATTATTTCATTCATTTTCTTCATCCAAAACCGTAAAACGCTGCGTTTCTTTCTTTGATCATGTATTGGCGATGCACCGCCTGCCAATGTTATGCTGACGTCTCTCTTCTCTTTACAAAGGCGTCGATGGCATCCGCGGCCCTGTGCGTCGCGCTGTTCTCCGCCTGCCTGTATGGTGCCAGCACCTCTGCAAGCCTCTCTGCCTGCCGCTTGAATTCCGGCTCTTCCAGGATTTCCTGCAGGTACAGAGGAATTTTCTCCTCAAATCCTTCTGTAATGAGCAGGAGCTTTCCGGCCTTGCCATACTGCAAAAGATTGGTAACATTATGGATCTGCTCATACAGGTCACAGATGGACAGAAAAGGCACCCCCGCCGCGGCCACCTCATACAATGTTCCCTGGCCGCCCTGTATCACGCAGGCGTCGCACTGCCCCGCCACCTTATGCAAAGGATAGGCCCTCTGAAAATGGAAATTTGCCGGATAGGCTTCGATATCCTCCCGACAGAGTACGCCCAGCATGGAGACAAAGATTTCTGCGTCTGATTCTCTTAAGGTCTCCAAAATCGTCAGCAGAACTTCTTTTCTGCCGACTGTACCCGTACTGACCAGGATTTTCCTGCGGTCCTTCGAAGCAAGCGCTTTTTGCGCCCGGGGCTGAATCGGCAGATCTCGGGTGTTAAAAATTGGCCCGATAAAGACAAAGCGGTCATTTTCATATCCTTCCCCGAACAATTCTCCTGCATCCGACATCAAATTCAGATCGCCCGTATATATATCGAGATTTTTCTGCAGAAGTTCGCAGCCATGATCCTTTAAATATTGGTTCCATACTCGGTCTGTCCGATCCGAGAAGGAAATATCCGCTGCAAACTTATCAAAGAAAAGCCTTTTCTTCGCCTCTAAATCCAGCATTCTATAGCGTTTGTGCCTTTCTTCCAGACCGTTGCGCAGCTTTTCCATATATATAGAAGATGTCACCGCAGACAGACACCAGCCTAAGGGCACTCCTGCTATTCTTGCGCTTACCGTGAAAGACATTCTGTAGCCTGTCAGCATAAAACAGGGCCGGTATTTCTCAATAATTGCCAGTTCGGCTTGGATAACCGCATCTATTTCCGCATAAGAAGCATAGTCACTGCCGTATTTTCCATAATTGAGCATTTTGCGGATCCGCTCCGGGGTAAACCAGGCCTCATCCTCCGGCATATATTCCCGGATAAAATCATTGCCGTCCAGCAAAGCCTCGTACTTTCCATGGCCGATAAAAATGATCTTATATCCAAGACGCTGCAAAGCGCAGGAGATGTCCACCATTCGCTGTGTTTCGCTGCCATTAAAAATAGCCGCCCCGACCAGTATATATTTCTCTGCAGACATACTCCGCCCCGCTTTCTCAGGCAGATGCATCCTTTGGGCATCCACATTTCCATATTTCTTAAATAATATCATCTTCCTGATTTAATTGCAATATTTCCAAATTACTCATGCTTCGTGAAATAAAAGCACAGTCCGTTTACGGGTGAACCGATAACGGACTGTGCTTCTTTCTATACAATTTTACGCAAAATACGGAAAATTTTGATTTATTATTTTATGGTATCCGGTTGGGTCTTCTTGTAGCACTGAACTGCAACGGCGATCTGCAGTACCCAACCCACTGCGGCTATAGCCAGATCTCCGAGTGCAGGAATGGGGTTAGCGACTACATTATTTGCAAGTGCATACACAGTATAGAGGTTTCCGACAAAGCCTGCGATGTAGAAGGCCATAGCTACGTTGATGAGATTGCAGGAATACCCGATGCTTTTTGCGACCTTAACGTAGGAGCACATAAAGAATGCAAAACTCACAATCGAGATGATGCAGCTGACAACTTCTACCCAGGAATTATCGAGGCTTCCGTGAAAAACTTCCACGATTGCAATTGTAAAATCGAATATAGCGTCAATTAACTCAATATAGAAAACGATCTTAAAATATCCGATGTTGCTTTTTGAGGCCTGGTTTAAGCCGACAAGCTCATAGAGGCCGAAGAGGTATCCGGCAGTGCCCAAAGCGACAGTGCATACAATCAAGGCCTTTTCGTCTGTTACAAATGCTTCGGCAATTCCCGTTAAAAGGGCAACTAAAAAGCCTGCAACAATAGCGCACAGATATTTGCCCAAGCCGGCATGAACTAATTTCTTTTGCTGAAGATCCATTTTCGATATCTCCTTTTTGTACAAAAGTTTTGTTATGACATTATTTAATAATGGTTTAAGTATACTCTTGGGAGGCTATTTCGTCAATCTTTTTTTCGCATCAACAAATCGGAATTTGCATGACTCATATAGCTTTCTTAGGGCAAGCCTTCACACATTCCAAACAGAGAATACATTCGGTACCGTTTAGGCGTTTTCTGGAATTATCGGTCATATCAACATCCATTGGGCAAACCTGTTTGCATTTTCCGCAGGAAATGCACTTCTCTTTGTCGCACTTTACTCGGAACAATGCGTAGTAACTCATTGGCTTCAAAAATACCGTTACAGGGCAAATATACTTGCAGAAAGCCCTGTTGTCTTTGAAGGCAAACGCAAGAATGATGCCTACCGCATAATACAGAATATTGCCAACAATAAAGGCCCAATACATAATTTTCTCAATATTGTCTACATGACACAGGAATAACGCCGACACAAAAACAAATGATGCGGCAAACGTAATATAGCGGATAAATCCGATCTTTTTTCTCGGCGATTGTGGAACTTTATACGGCAGGAAATCCAATACCATCGCCGTCCAGCAGCAAAAACCGCACCAACTGCGGCCAAAAAGCAGCGGGCCGAAGATCTTGGCGATAGCATAATGAATTGTAGCAGCCTCAAACACGCCGGAAAACAAATAATACCAAAATCCTTCAATTTGCATATTATCCCAGCGGAAAATACCAAGATAAAGCATATATGTGCCCACCAAAAGCTGAGCGACCCTGCGAGCATGCTTATATTTGCGCAGAAACAGGAGTAACCCCAATGCAGATGCTGTACCGAGATAGGTGAAATTAAAAAGATAAAACCGATTATCCTTTGCAAGCCATAAAGTAACAGCAATGATTTCAAAAAGGATCCAAATTCCAAGAGGAACTACCCAACTTGTTTTTTTATTCATATATCATTCTCTCTGCAAATCAATCAAGCTTCTCAGAATCCGCGATATTCTGCGCGATGCGCAGCATGGTGCTTGTGTAATAAAGTCCGTCCGCTGAAGAAAGCGCATCCTTGTCGATGGCGTTGAATTCCGTAAGCATATCGGCCAGCTTCTGCTCCTGCGCATCCTTCTCCTGCTGAGACGCCGAGGCGGCCTCGGCCGAGTGCGTCCAAGTGGCGTAATCTTTGGCTACGGCCTCGCAGGCGTCCATCTGCGCCTTGAAATCCGGGGTAACCTCGGAGGTCAGAAGTTCCTGAATGCCGGAGTCGCTGACCGCCGTTGCGATCGATTCGGAAAGAGAGTCCTTCACGGCTTCCACGCCGCCCTGAACCAAAATGGCGACAAAGAGCCCGACGAACAGAAGGATCCCCACCAGCACGCTGCACCAGTAGGACCGGGTGAAGCTGCGGCGGTTGATATTGTCGCTGCGGAAGGTATTGACGATCAGGAAGATAAACCCGATCACGGGGATGGTATAAACGACTTTCCATGCCCAGTAAGCCCAGGCATTCAGCGGGCGGTTTTCGGGCGCGCCCGAATACTCGTTCCTCATTGCTCTTTTCTCCTGTCAAAAAATAAAGTCTGTGCGTTTTTCTTCGCACAGATTTTATTATAACAGAAATATACCCAATATGGAACCGCAAATCTTTCGGAAATTCCGCCGTCGGTACCGAAGGGTGGGTGTTATAAGGACTTCCTTATAATCTTATAAGTAACGTTTTCTTCCCTTGACGATTAAAATACGTTATAATATCATCGATATGGTTCGATCCGTTGAAAAACATCGAACCGCCGAATTTGAAAGGAGAGCACATCTATGGCAAAAGAACTGACCCGCCGCGACTTTCTGAAGGGCTCGGCCGCAGGAACGCTCGGGCTCGCAGCATCCGCGCTTTTTGGCGGAGCAACCGTAGCAATGGCCGATGAGGCCGGCATCTATACCCCCGGCACCTACAGCGCAAGCGCAAGAGGCATCAACTCCAACGTTACCATCACCATGACCTTTGACGCGAACTCCATCACCGACGTTACGGCCGACGTATCCGGAGAGACGCAGGGAATCGGCGCCGCCATTGGCGATACCGTTATTGAGCAGATCATGGCCGCGCAGAGCGCCGAGATCGACGGCGTTTCCGGCGCAACCATGACCTCCACGGCAGTCAAGGAAGCCGCTGCCGCCTGCATTGCCCAGGCAAAGGGCGAAACCGTTGAGTTCACGGTGGAAGAAAAGGCCGCCACCGCACGCCCCTTCGGCTATATGTGCGATGAAGACTGGCTTGGCACCGCCCCCGAGATCGACGACTCCATGATTACCGAGACGCATTCGGCCGATGTCGTCGTTATAGGCGGCGGCCATGCCGGTACGCAGGCTGCTCTTGCCGCTGCCCAGAAGGGCGCCAAGGTCGCCGTGATCGAGAAGCACGAAGACGGAAACATCACCTACCGCGGCGACGATATCTGCTCCTACAACTCCAAGCTGCTGGAAAGCTGGGGCTTCGGGCCTTATGATCTTGAGGCGATCGTCAATGAATATGTCCGCCGCGCCAACGGCCGCTGCGACACGGACGTGATCCGCGCCTTCGTTTACAATTCCGGCGAAATGATGGACAACATCGCCTCCCTCGTCCCCGAGACTTCCAACATTCTCGACTACGAAGGCGGCCAGTGCATTGTCCAGATCAGCTATGACAAGAAGGACGGCTCCTACTATCCGCAGGAAGCCGAAGGCTACTACGCCTGGGCCTCCACCTTCCAGACGATCGGCACGGAGAACCCGAACCCGGTCGGCAAGAAGGGCCTGACCGGTGTCAGCCGCCTGACCGAGATCGAGACCTACTGCCGCGATGCCGCCGAGGATCTCGGCGCCGAGTGGTATTGCGGGCACACCTCCCAGCTGATCACAAAGGATGCCGACGGCAAGGTCAACGGCGTTATCGCAACGGATGCCGACGGCAAGTTTGTCAAGTTTGAAGCCGCCAAGGCTGTCATCATTGCAACGGGTGACTTCGGTGCAAACACCGATATGGTCTGGGAGCTCTGCTCCGAGGTTGCAGAATATGCCGAGCGTGTCGGTTCCCCGCGCGAGAGCGTCGGCGGCATGACGGACTGCGACGGCTCCGGCCACAAGCAGGGCTGCTGGGCCGGCGGCATGATCGAGACGCACCCGCGGCCCATCGCGGTCAACTGCCCGATGCTCGGCTTCGGCCCCTGGGGCACTGCTCCCACGATCTGGCTCAACTGCCAGGGCAAGCGCTTCATGAACGAAGGCATGTCCGGCCTGGCGCTGGTTCAGTCTCTGCATCAGCCGATGCCGGAGCTCGGCGTCACCTCCAACTTTGCCGTGATGGACAAGAAGTACATGACGGCCATTCAGCTCGCCGGTCTGGACCACGGCGCACCGAACTGGGGCTATCAGGAAGGCATGGATCTCTTCCAGGCCGATATGGAAGCTCTGGATCCCGCTGCCGGCGGCGGCATGGTCACCGGTCTGGAGATCGCCAACAAGTCCTTCCATATGTCCAGCATGGTCTATGTCGGCAACACGCTGGAAGAAGCCCTGAAGAACGCCGGGCTGAGCGATGACGTTATTGCGAACACGGTCGCTTCCATTGAGCGCTACAACGAGCTCTGCGCCGCCGGCGACGACGAGGACTACTGCAAGAGCGCGAAGTACCTCGTTCCCATCGACGAGGCTCCCTTCTATGTGTCCATGCAGTCCACGGCCGGCCTTTACAACTGCGGCCTGAATACGATCACCGGTCTTGTCGTCAACGGAAACATGCAGGTTCTCAATGCGGACCGCTCTCAGGTCATCCCCGGCCTCTACGCCGTCGGCAATTGCATGGGCCAGCGTTTCGGCAATGCCTACAGCTGCCCGTCCGCCGGCAACAACATGGGCAATGCCATGACCACCGGCCGCGTCGCAGGCAAGCACGCAGCCGAGCTTTGATCCTCTCCGCGCATCCGCCTTTTAACGCATGGCAAGATCCTTGAGTCCTGCGGAGCAGGAACTGCTTGCGCTCTACACCCGAAAGGCCTATGACATCTATCTCACCGGGAACCTGAAGGAAACGGAAGCTCAGGTCCGCCGCATTCAGGAGCTGAATCCGGGAGATGTCAACGCCGTCTTTCTGCGCGGCGCGATCTGCGGCCGGGGCGCGCGTCCCGGCGAAGAGATGAAGTCGATCGGCAAGGCGCTTGAGATCTGGCGTCCGCTCGATTCCGCCCTCACGGGAGAAGCGCATGAGCTGATGGCGAATGCCATGGCAGAAGCTTTTTCCGTCATGACCTATACCCCGGTCGAGCTGGCCGTGCGCCGCTGGAATGTCTATCTTTCCGCCTCGGCGGCAGAAGAGCTGACCGATACGCTGGACGCTCTCCTTGCCCTGGACGACAGCTGCTCCGAATCGAAGGACCCCTCCTACGGCAAATGGATCCATGAACAGTTCAAGAGGAACTATGTATTCTGGCTCGACGAGGTCGTCTCTGTGGACATGGCCGTTCCCGTCGGCGGTGAGAACCGCGTCGTACGGAGCTATAGCCATGTGCTGGATGCCGCCTGCCGCATGGCAGAACGGATCCCGGGGAGCAACCATTCGGAAGTAAGTGTCAAAAACCGGGTGATGGAGACCCGCAGGCGCTACCTCGAGCTGAATCCCTCGATTCCCGCTTCGTAAAAAATAAGCGCTGTCCGGAGCTCTCCGGCAGCGCAGATCCCGGGCTGTGGAAAACAGCCCGGGATCTTTTTTTGTTTTTTGGGAAACTCAGCCTTCCGGCTCGATGGCGACGTCCTGGGATTCCTCGTTCTGGATCTCGCGGAATTCCTCCGCCTCCGCCTGATCCTTCCGGCCCGTGTGGTGGAACTCCGTGACAGGCTGATTGAGCACGACCTGCGGGAAGGGAATGCTGATCTCATACTTGTCGAAGACCAGCTTCAGCGCCCTTCTCAGATCGCGGTCAAGCTGCATGCGGTCGGCCTCGTTGCACTTGGCAACGATCTTGATATTGACGGAATTGTCCCCCAGCTCGCTGACGCCCTTGTAGAAGGGGCCGTCCTTGATGGCGGGCAGGCTGGCGCGGATGTTGTCAAACTCCTCGGCCAGGACCTTCTCCACATAGCAGAGATCCTCGCCGTATTCGATGCTCATATCCACGGCAACGATGGAGAAGTCCTTCGTCATATTCAGCACATCGCCCACGGAGCTGTTGTTGAAGATCTTGATGTTGCCGCCGCCTTCCTTGACCTTGGTCGTCCGGATGCCGATCTCCACGACGGTGCCGCGGAAGCCGTTGATCGTGACGATGTCGCCCACCTGGAACGTCTCTTCAAACACGATCATAAGCCCCGCGAGCATATCCTTGATGAGGCTGTTTGCGCCGAGGCCGACGACCAGGCTCAGGATCCCGGCCGAGGTCAGGAGCACGGAGGTGTCCGCTCCCAGCTGGGCGAGGCAGGCATAGACCAGGCCGATCGCCGTGGCCAGCCGGACAAAGCTGATGATCAGGCGGATGACCGTGTTGCCCCTTGCGCCGACCTTGTCCGTCAGCCAGGACAGCACCCGGCAGATCAGCATGGCGATGACCTCGGCCGCGATGATCAGGATCAGGCACTGGGTCACGGCAAAGATGTTGAAGCCCTTGCGCCAGCTGCCCTTCAGGATGTAACGCAGCAGCGAATCCTCGCTCAGCGCGGAGTCCGCCGTGAGGAGCACAACGAGGAGCACGACGGCGGCCAGCCCGATGACCACGCGGAAGATCTGCCACACCTTCTGCCCTGCCGTCTTGTCCTGCCAGGAGAGGCCGCGCGTGGAGAAGCGGCTCAGGATAGAGCGCGTGCGGATCTTCCGCCCGTCGCCCCGGTCAACGCGGATGACCGCCGGGCTGCGCCGGTCGGTCTCGGCCGGCTGTGCCCCGGCCTCTTCTTTTCCGGCCCCGATGCTCAACACCGCCCACAGCAGCAGGAGCCACGCCAGGCAGAACCCGGCCGCCACCAGCGCCACGGGGGCGCTCAGGCTGTTGAGCGTGCTCAGGGGAACGGCCACATAGATGAGATCGTCCCCGTATTCTCCGCTGACGGCATAGTAGGTCTCGCCGTTGATCGTCAGAAGATCCTGGTAGCCGGTGATGAGCTGATCCTCCGTGAGGCCGAAGCTCTCGGCCTCCCAGCCGATCAGTGAGGAATCGGGATAATAGGCAAAGACCTGCTTCTCGCTGTCTACGGCAAAGACAAAGCCGTTGTTGCCCGTCTGGATGGCGGAGAGCACATCGCCGAGGTCCGTGGCCGCCTGCGCGCTTTTGAGAAGCGAGGGCTGAATGCCGATCTGCGCAATGCCGACGGTCTTGTAGTTCTCGTCCTGGATCGCGACGCCGAGATACTGGCAGACGATGCCGTCGTCGCCCGTGCGGGCTTCCTGGACGATCTCCGTGGTGCTTCCGTTCAGGATGCGGCGGAATTCATAGGTCTGATCCGCCTCGTTTTCGCTCAGCGTGAGGCTCCAGAAGGGGTCGCTTGAGGCGACGGCAGTTCCGTCCATGCCGAAAATGCTGATGCGCTCGGCGTCCAGCTTTTCGGCGAGCTCCGCCATGAATTCGCGCGTCAGCTCCTCGCCGTCCATCTCCTCGATGACGCGGCCCAGAAGGTGCGCCTTCTCAAGATAGGATTCGTCAAACTGCTCGTCGATGCGGCTCTTTTCGTCTTCTGCCGCAGCGAGGCTCTGCATTGTCTCGCTGAGCCTGTGGCGGTTCGTCACGCTCTGGCGCGAGAGGGAGAAGAGCGTCATCGCGAAAAACGTCAGCACGCCGACGCACACCACGCCGCCCGCCGCAATGGCAAGCAGGCGCCCGGCCATCGGGCCGCTCTCGCCCTTTCCGCCCTCCTGCGCGGAGAAGAAGGCATAGAGGACCATGGCGGAAGCGGCCAGCAGGTAGACCGCGAGCGCGATCCCCGTCGTGATGCTCCGGCTGGCGCTCACCTCCGAGGCCGGCACCGCGCAGACGATATAACCCTCCTCGAGGAGAGCCGTCCGGCAGTAATATTCCGTGCCGTTGACGGTAAGCCAGGCGTCGGTTCCGTCGGCGAGCAGAGCGGCGTCAATGCCGCAGGCGACCGCGCTTTTTCCGACGAGCTCCTCCTCGGGATAATAGAGGAAGGAGTAATCCTGCGGGGAGACGGCGAAGACAAAGCCCTCCTGCCCCACGCGCACGCCCTGCAGCGTGCTCTTCAGAGAGGCCAGCGCCTCGAGCTTCTCCTGCAGGACGGCCGTATCGCGCACGATGACTGCCATATGCTCCTCATCGATCCTCGCCCCGTAATAGCGAAGCGAAATGTCTCCCATGTCAATGGTAAAGGGAACCGCCGTTTCGTCCCCGTTCCAGACGGCTCTCAGCTGATTGTATCGGGCGATGGAATAATCCCGCGGGCTCTCCAGCGCCGAGCAGACGACCTGGCCCTCCCGGTCGATCACCAGGAGGTTGTAAACGTCGATGACCGCGCGGAGCTCCTCCATGTGCGCGTCCGTCAGCTCGAAGTCCGGGACGTTCTCCGCCATGAAGGCGACCGTCTCGGCCTTGGAAATGTTCAGCTCGTCGAAGGCGGCCGTTTCCTCCGCCTGCGTCTCGCGCATCTCCTGCAGAAGCGTCTCCACGGAGGCAAGCTTCTCTTCCGAGATGGCGCTCTGCCGCTTCGTCATGGCAGAGCTCAGATAAAGATTCAGGATCATTGCCAGCAGCCCTGCGCCGACAAGCACGGCCAGAACGGCAATTCCGATGCGGATGCTCTTATTCTTCTTCATTGCTGACCCCCCATTTGACGGCAAGCTCGGTCAAGGTGCCCTTTTCTTCCACCGCCGACAGGGCGGAAGAAAGCTTTGCGCCAAGGGCGCTCCCCTTTGCCGAGGCGATGACGTAGTTCTCCTCGGAATAGGCCTCGCCGAGATAGGTCCGTTCTTCGTTCATCCAGGGCAGCGTGACGCAGCCGTCGGCGCAGAGCGCGTCCACCTCGCCGGTCTCAAGCGCCGCCTCCATCTCCTCATACGAGGCAAACTCCACGATCTTCAGGAACCTCTCAAGCTCCGCATCGGAGCGGATGAGCCCCTCCTCCTGCAGCCGGGCGGAGAGATTCTCCCGCGCCGTCGTCCCCTCGCGGACGGCGACGGCTGCTCCCTTCAGATCCCGGAGATCTTCAAAAAGGGTGGAACACTCGATCAGAATGCGTCCGGCGTCGCGATAATAGGGCGCCGTCAGGTCAAATTTCTCCGCGCGCTCCTCCGTATAGGAAAAGGCGGCGATCAGGCAGTCCACTTCTCCGCTCTCCAGTGCGCTCTCGCGATCCTCGGGGTTGAGCCCGACGAGCTCTGCGCCGCTGTAGCCCATCTCCCGGGCGACGGCTTCGGCCAGATCGTCCTCAAAGCCGTAATAATCGTCCGCCTCCTCGCTGTAGCTGCTGAAGCAGGCGAGATTTTTCCGGACGCCGACCTTCAGAAGCTTCCCGTTTGTCGCCGGGCTGCTTCCGCTGCCTCCCGCACAGACGGCCAGAAGAACGGCCGCCAGGCAGAGCGCCAGGGCAAGTGCCAAAATTCGTTTCATTCTCTGTCTCTCTTTCGTGGTTCGTATTTTCCTGCAGGAAGAAAGCTTTATCGAAAAAATGCCGTTTCCGGCAAGGAAGCGGCATTTTCGCCCGGATCCGAAGATCCGATCGGTCTTTACTTTTCGAGATACTTGTAGACGACGGCCGCCAGAGCACCGCCCGCCAGAGGCCCGACGATGAAGACCCAGAGGCAGGCAAGCGGAGCGCTGTTGCCGGCAAAGGCGGCAATAACGGCAGGCCCGAAGCTTCTCGCGGGGTTGACGGAGGTTCCGGTCAGGCCGATGCCGAGGATGTGCACGAGGACGAGCGTGAAGCCGATGACAACGCCGCCGAAGGAGCCGTGTCCGGCCTTCTTGGACGTGACGCCGAGAATGACGAACACGAAGAAGAACGTCAGCACGATCTCCACGAGCAGGCCCGCAACAGCGCTTCCGTTGACGCCGGCAAGACCGTTCGTGCCGAAGCCGCCCGTCTTGTCCTCAACGCCGCCCAGGCCGAAGATGGCGGCCGTGAGCCCGGAGCCGGCCAGAGCGCCGAGGCACTGGGCAGCCACATATCCGATGAAATCCGACGTGCTCATCCCGCCGCTGAGCAGAACGCCCAGAGAGACAGCCGGGTTGATGTGGCAGCCGGAGATATTGCCGACGGCATATGCCATGCCGACGATCGTGAGGCCGAAGGCCAGAGCCGTCAGCAGATAGCCGCAGCCGCTCGCGGCGTCGCAGCCGACCAGCATGGCCGTGCCGCAGCCGACCGTGACCAGCGTCAGCGTGCCGATAAATTCTGCGATATACTTTTTCATTTTCTCGATCTCCTTTCGAACTTTGAAAATGTTCTTCTTTTCTGCAGCCCTTTACTGCAGTTATTCAGTATAACGCTCACGGCATAAAATTTCAAGAGTATGCGGCGCGAAATTGCAGCGGGCAAGCAATGCCTTCAGGTCCTCCGGGAGCTCCGCCGTGCAGCGGATCTGCGCCCCGGTGACGGGCTGGCGAAGGGAAAGAAAGGCAGAGTGCAGCGCCGGGTGCGCCAGTCCTTCCTCCCGCCCTCCGTAAAGCGGATCTCCAAGCAGCGGACAGCCGAGCGCGGCAAAATGCGCGCGGATCTGATGCGTCCGCCCGGTCTGAAGCCGGACGCGGACAACGGCGGCGCTCTCCCCCCGGGCAAGGACCTCATAATCCGTCCTTGCGCTCTGCCCGTCCCCGCTCGGGACGCGGCGGACCGACGAGGCGCTCTCCCGGGCCAGCGGAAGCGTGATGCTCCCCTTCTCCTCGGGCGGGGCTGCGCCGAGAACGGCCAGATATTCCCGCACGAAGTCCTCCGTATGCAGCTGCTGCCGGAGGCGCTCGTGCGCGTATCCGCTCTTGGCCACGGCCATCAGCCCGCTCGTCCCCTTGTCCAGGCGGTTGACGGGGTGAAACGGCCGTCCGCTCCCCCAGTAGGCGGCGAGCATCTGCTCGACCGTCGGCGCGTCCTCCCGCATCTCGCCGTGCACGGCCATGCGGGCGCTCTTCCGGATCACGGCGAGATCCTCGTCCTCGTAGGCGATGTCAGGCAAGACGGCGCAGGGCGGAACCTGCCGCACGAGCGGCGCGTCCTCCACGTCCGCCGTCAGGACCTCCCCCGCGCGCACGCGGTCCACCGTCCGGCAGGGCCTGCCGTCCAGCGCAAGGGCGCCCTCCCGCCGTTTCAGAACGGCAATGAGATGCGCCGGCAGCCGGAGGCGGTATTCCAGAAGGCTCTTCACCGTCCGCCCCGCGAGCTCCTCCGTGATATTCAGCGTCAGGAGACGCATGCGTTCTTCTCGATTTCGTCAAAAAATGCCGAACCTTCGATCTGCTTTCCGTGTTCCATTTCATCTGCTGCGGCTAAAACCGCATCGCGAATCTGCAAACGGAAGGTCCGATCCTCATTGGTATCTCCAGATTCTCGAATTGAGAGGTTCTGCGGCATAATATCACGCTCCTTTTTCTTGGTATAAATATAGCATAATTATGCCTAAGCGCAAAGAGACAAATACGGCAGAACGCTCATTTTCCTCTTTCCCTTTTCCCCGCAGTATGTTAAACTGTAAATAAATCAATTCTGAAAATACAGATCGAAAGGAGCAACTCATGACACACTTCAATCCCCTGCTGCAGAACCAGGACAGTCCCTGCCGGTTTATCACCATTGGAGAGATCATGCTTCGCCTGACGCCTCCGAACTATGAAAAGATCCGCATGGCGTCCAGCTTTGAGGCCAGCTACGGCGGGAGCGAGGCGAATATTGCCCTGGCACTGGCAAACCTGGGCATTGACTCCACGTTTTTCTCCGTCGTCCCCAACAATTCGCTCGGCAAGAGCGCCGTCCGCTGGCTCCGCTCCAATGATGTCCACTGCACGCCCGTGATCCTCGCGACGCAGGACGAGGTGCCCACGCACCGCCTCGGCACCTATTATCTCGAAGCCGGCTTCGGCATCCGCGCGAGCAAGGTCACGTACGACCGGAAGCACAGCGCCATCACGGAATATGACCTGAGCCGGGTCGATCTTGACCGGCTGCTGGACGGCTTCGAGTGGCTGCATCTCTCCGGCATCACGCCCGCGCTTTCCCAAAGCTGTGCCGACTTTATTCTTGCCTGCCTCAAAAAGGCCAAGGAAAAGGGCATGACCGTCAGCTTTGACGGCAACTTCCGCAGCACGCTCTGGTCCTGGGAGGCCGCGCGGGACTACTGCACGCTGTGCCTGCCCTATGTCGACGTGCTCTTCGGCATCGAGCCCTACCATCTTTGGAAGGACGAGGAAGACCACTCCAAGGGCGACTGGAAGGACGGCATCTCCTTCCAGCCCAGCTACGAGCAGCAGGACGAGGTCTTCTCCCACTTCATCGAGCGCTACCCGAATCTCAAGTGCATCGCCCGCCACGTCCGTTACGCGCATTCGGGCAGCGAGAACAGCCTGAAGGCCTACATGTGGTACGAAGGGCACACCTTCGAGTCCAAGCTTTTCACCTTCACCATTCTCGACCGCGTCGGCGGCGGAGACGCCTTTGCCAGCGGCCTCATCTACGCGATGATGAACGGCTACAAGCCGATGGACATGGTGAACTTCGCCGTCGCCAGCAGCGCTCTGAAGCACACCATCCACGGCGACGCCAACACGACGGACAACGCCGAATCCATCCGCAACCTGATGAACCAGAACTACGACATCAAGCGCTGAACACCCCAAACACGCCAAAAGGCACCGCCCGCAGCGGTGCCTTTTTCGTTGGGGAGCGCTCTCCCCTATTTCATCACCTTCCGGATCTGCTCTTCCTCCGCCCAGGGGTACTCCTCGCGGATCCGTTCGAAGATCCTGCGGGCGGAATCGGCAGGCTTTTCCCGGTAGCCTTCTTCGATGGCCTCGGGGCCGATCCAGCGCTCGGGCGTGGTGTAGACAGCGATCGGCCAGCCGTATTCTTCGCCGTCCTTCCTGCGCCTGCAGCGGAAGTCGCGGAGGATCAGATAGGCCTTCATCTGCAGATCCGTGAGCACGCCTTCAAAGTTCTTTTCCCCTTCTTTGCCGAACCCGGCCTTTTTGCGGATCTCAAAGGAATAAAGCTCCGCATTCTCCTCGAAGAGATCCGCGATCTTCTTTTCACGGAAGCTGGCCAGCTCGTCGTCCCAGCGGGCATCGAAGTCATAGCCGTCTCTCCGGTAATTCGCGAAAGCCGGGAACCAGGCTTTGGACACAAAGCCTGCCTTGCGGTGGAAGAACTTGCCGTAGGCCACTCTTCCGCTCCGTGCGAGGATCTCCCGCCAGACCCAGGGATCCTGCTCCGGATCGCCGGTCCACCAGAAGAGATCCGACACATGCTCCTCCGCGGAAAAACCGGGCACCTCGTTTGCGAACAGCGGCAGGAAGCCTACCTGGTCAATATAGGCGATCAGCTCCTCCGGCGTCCGGATCCGGTAAGGGTCGTCCCAGGCAAGACCATGCATGATCCATTCTCCGCCTTCATTTGCCATTTCGGTTTCCTCCCATTAAAAGCCGCTGCCTTCTGCACGGAAGGCAAACGCCTCGCAGGCGCTTTTTCCCGAGGGCAGCTCCTCGGCGAGAACGGAGATCATCCCCTCCTCTTCTCCCGGAGCAAGCCGCAGCCCGATGCGGCGCAGAGGCGTATAGTCCCCGCAGGCGCAGGACGCGTTCGCGCCCGCCTCACCGAGCGCTTCCAGGACGAGGTCATAGGGCCCGTCCCCCGCCTCCATCCGCTCCGCGCCGCGGATGCGCCCGAAGCGCCCGTCCGCTTCCCGCAGAACGATCCATTTCCACGCCGCCTCCACGAGGCGGCTTTTTTCTTCCGATTCCGTCATATCGTCACGCTTTCCTGTGTAATTTCACTTTTCCGATGAAATGGCCGTCGATTCGTTCAGTTGCCGGATCCGCTTCCGGAAGCCCGCCATCACGAGCGCGCCGCAGGCGATCCAGGAGATCGGCTCCGTCAGGCACACGCCCAGATATCCGATCCATCCGGAGAGCAGGAACGCGCCGGCAAATTTGACGGCCATCTCGATGCTGCTCGCGACCACCGGGATCGTCCGGTCGCCCAGCGCCTGAAGGCTGTTGCGCATGACGAGCAGCACGTTCAGCACCGCATAGAACGGGACATTCCAGTAAAGGTATTTCATCGCCACGGCAACGGCCTCCGCATCGGAGGTGCCGGTCAGCAGGCGGATCAGCTGCGCGCCGAACAGCAGGACGACCAGCAGAACGAACGCGCTCCACGCGCTTCCGAGGAGCAGGCCGGCCCGGATCCCCTGCCCGATCCGCTCCTTTTTCCTCGCGCCGTAATTCTGGCTGACGAAGGTTGCCGACGCCGTGCAGATCGTCCCCAGCGGGAGCATGCAGAGATCGTGGAATTTCCGGGCCGCCGTGTGCCCGGTGATCGTGGCGGTGCCGAAGGAGTTGATGCTGCTCTGCAATATCACGCTGCCGACGTTGGTCAGCACGAGCATCATGGCCATGGAAAAGCCCGTGCTCAGAAGCTCGGACAGGATCGCCGGGTCCGGCGTGAGCCCCCGCAGGTCTGCCCGCAGCAGCGGGCAGCATTTCAGGATATACACGAGCTGGAACAGCACGGAAAAGCCCTGCGCGATGACGGTGGCGTAGGCGGCCCCCTTTACGCCCATGCCCAGCGTCCGCACAAACAGGAGGTCGAGCACGACGTTCAGGACCGACGCCAGGATCAGGGCATACAGGGGAATATAGCTGTTTCCGATCGCGCGCAGCATGGAGGAGAGGAGATTATAGGCAAATGTGACGCAGCAGAACAGCAGGATCGCGGAGATATAGCCGTACGACAGCTCCAGGATCTCCTCCGGCGTATTCAGCAGTCCCAGCACCGTGCGCAGGACCAGCCGGCAGGCCAGCGTCAGAACGGCGGCGGCAAGGACCGTGAGCAGGATGGAGAGATTCACCGCCCGGTGAAACCGCTCCTCCTCGTTCCCGCCGAAGTATCGCGCGATGATCACGCAGAAGCCGTTCGACATGCCGTTGATGAAGCCGACGACCAGGCTGTAGATCGCCGACGTCGCCCCGACCGCCGCGAGCGCCTGATCCCCCAGGATATGCCCGATCACAGCCACGTCCACGACGTTATACAGCTGCTGGAACAGGTTGCTGACAAAGATTGGAACCGTAAAGAGCAGCAGCGTGGAGACCACGCTGCCCTCGGTCATATTGAGCGTATTTTTTCTCATGTATTCCGCCTGTCTCGGGGATTCTTTCATGGATGGATCAAAGTTTTGTGTCTGTATTCCCGCCTGTCTTACTTCACCGCCGTCTGATATGCCTCATCATCTACCGCTTCCAGCCATTCACTCGAACCGCCTTCTCCCGGAACTTCAACGGCCAGGTGGGAGAACCAGGAATCCGGTGCAGCTCCATGCCAATGTTTCACGCCGGCAGGAATATTGATGCAGTCTCCCGGCTTCATCTCGACCGCATCCTTGCCCCACTCCTGGTAATACCCGCGGCCGGCCACGCAGATCAGGATCTGTCCGCCGCCCTTGGCCGCGTGATGGACATGCCAATTGTTTCGGCAGCCGGGTTCGAAGGTTACATTGAAGATCCCGACCTGCTGCAGGGACACCGGCGCCAGATAGCTCTGCCCGATGAAATACTGCGCAAAGGCGTCATTCGGCTTTCCGATTGGGAAGATCATCGACTTTGCATGCGCACGCATGGCCTCATCTTCATAAGGGAGATCTCCTTCTCCCTTCTCCCACACTTCCTTCGCAAGGTTGAATACCGCCCAGCCCTTGGGCCAGCCTGCATAGAACGCCGTATGTGCGATAATGGCTGCGATCTCCTTTTGGGTCACGCCGTGCGCTTTCGCGTTCATCAGATGATATTTCAAAGAAGAATCCGTAATACCGGAAGACATCAGCGCTACGACCGTGATGATGCAGCGTGTCTTTACATCAATGTCCGGATTGTTCCAGTTCTCGCCAAATAAAATATCATCGTTGTAATGGGCAAACTCCGGAGAGAATTCTCCGAGTGCGTTTCTGCCTGCTGTCTGTACGATTTTTTCCGCCATTTTTTACTTCCTTCTTTCTTGCTTAAAATTATATTGTTTTATTTCATACGCTCCGGCATACGTCGATCCATTCCCGTCCGCCGGAAAGCGTTTCCAGCTCCTCCGGCGTCAGCTCGACGGCGCTGTTTGCACTGCCGCAGGCCGGATAGACCTTGTCGAACCGCTTCAGCGAGACGTCCAGATATACGTCCACGCCGTCTTTGATTCCGAACGGGCAGACGCCGCCCACATCGTGGCCGATCATTTCGTGGACCTCTTCCCTCGTCAGCATCCGGGCCTTCTTGTGGAAATATCCCTTGTATTTTCCGTTGTCGATCTTGACGTCTCCGGCCGCGAGGATCATCACGGGCCGGTCCTCCACCAGAAACGTCAGCGACTTCGCGATCCTCTCCGGCTCCGTCCCGACCGCCAGCGCCGCCAGCTCCACCGTCGCGCTGGACACATCGAAAACGCGCACCCGCTCTCCGTATCCGCGCTCGTCTAAATATGCTTTTGCTTCTTCAAATGCCATTTTCTTTCTCCATTTGCAGCTGTTCTATCACCAAGGATAATTTATCTTTTCTATTATATCATAGATATATTCCAAAATAAAGCAAAGCAGCCCTGTCCCGTGTCAATTTTCTTGACTGTTTACAGGCTGCGTTCGATTCGGATCTTACTGTCTCATCGTCCTTTCCTTCCTGCGTTGGCGAATATAAAGGTTTTGAGCCGATTCTTAGAAAGCCTTATTAAAGGGAAAAGTGGAGGACAATGGAGGGTCAGTATTAAACTCTGTATAGGGAACTTTTTTATTGAAAAAAAGCCCTATAGGAAAGTTTACGCCTGACCTACCACCCTCCTCCACCCAAGCCGGTTTTGAACGTAAAGTGTCAACAAAAAGGAGATTAACTTTGTTGGCTGTCTTCCGCCTCATCAAAGATGGCGAACCGGAGCTAATCGCAAAAAATCCCCGGACAAAAAGTCCGGGGATCCGTTCTTTGCTTAATCGTCT
>R05__coassemble_133_pt1 | contig 41491 bp, 35 predicted proteins | sample R05__metabat2_low_PE_040 | metagenome-assembled genome bin R05 | reverse complement strand
GATCCCTGGATCGGCAGCGATGACGAGTGGTAAGCTCCTCACCGCAAGCCAAGTTATAAGCAAAATATCCTGCAGTGAATGCAGGATATTTTCATATATATGTCAGAAACAGATCAGAAGGACCTTCCCCGTGATCCGGCTTCACGTTTCGCGTTGCACGTTGCGCGTTTTACTTCCTAACTCCTAATTCCTAATTCCTAATTGGATTCACTTCCTAACTCCTAACTCCTAACTCCTAATTAGCTTCAGTTCCGAATTAAATTCGTCCCTGTCTCCAAATCGTTGCTGTTCTACGAGCAAGATAATTCTTGAAATTATAATACTTTCGATTATAATATTACACGTGAAAGGAGATGAATACTTATGTACGAAAAGCGGTTTATCGATCGTGTGGAAGAGCTGAAAACGCTGGAAAACGAATACAGGAGGGCGGAGTCTTCCTTTGTAATCGTCTACGGACGGCGCAGAGTGGGAAAGACCGCCCTGATGAACGAATTCATGTCCCGCCATAAGGAATGCAGCATCTATTTTCTCGCAACGCAGGAATCGGAAGAGCAAAACCGAAGAGCATTTCGTGATCAGATTTCCGACCGGATCGGAAATGAATTGCTGAAATCTGCGGATGCAGATTGGCTTACCGTTTTCAAACTTCTTGCGGAATATCATACAAACGAGCGGAAGATCATTGTGCTTGATGAATTCCAGTATCTCGGTCGTTCCAATCCTGCCTTTCCGTCCGTGATGCAAAAGGTATGGGATACCGTGCTGAAGGATGCCAACGTAATGCTGATCCTCTGCGGCTCTCTGGTCACCCTGATGCAGCAGCAGACGCTGGACTACAGCAGTCCGCTTTATGGAAGACGCACCGCACAGATCAAGCTGAGGCAGATCCGATATCCGTATTATAAGGATTTTTATGAGGGCAAGTCGGAAGATGAACTCATTCCTTTCTATGCTGTAACAGGCGGCGTTCCAAAGTATATTGAATCTTTCCGTGATTGTGAAAATGTGGAGGACGGCATTGAAAATCTCGTATTGAATCCGCAAAGTTATCTCTATGAGGAGCCGTATTTCCTCCTTCAAAATGAGGTTTCAGAGATCGGAAGCTATTTCTCGCTGATCCGTGCCATTGCCATGGGGAACAGCAAGCTTTCCGACATATCTGCCTTTCTTGGAGTGAAGCAGACCAATATCCCGAAATATCTGAAAACACTGCAGGATCTGGACCTGGTGAAGCGAGAGGTCCCCGTAACCGAAGACAACCCGGAAAAGAGCAAGAGCGGACTCTACCGGATCACCGACAACTTTATTTCTTTCTGGTTTAAGTTCGTTTATCCTTACCGCTCCTTTTTAGAACGCGGCGAAAAGACATACGTTATGGAACAGATCAAAAAGATGTTTGTCCAGAACTATGTGTCCTTTGTTTATGAGGACCTTTGCCGGGAAAAAATGTGGGAATTTGCTTCCAATAATACGTGGAACTTCCGCCCGGACCGCATTGGCCGTTATTGGGGGCCCGTCTGCGGAGAAGTAGACATTTTAGGACTTGATACTGTGGGTAAGAATATGCTTGTCGGAGAATGTAAATACACGGAGGCCGAAAAAGGCCTCTCCGTTCTCAATGCGCTGCAGGAAAAAGCTGCAGCGCTCGAGGCAAAGACAAAATGCAAGTGCCGAAACTTTGTGATTTTCAGTACTGCCGGCTTCACCCGGGGATTGCGGGAAGAAGCGGAGCGAAATGAATGCGTTACCCTTGTGAATGCCTTTACGCCGCTGAATTTCTGATCTCTGCTTTGCAGAGGGTGGTTTTTCTTTCTCCGTTGTGATACAATAAAGGAAATAAAGCCAAAGGAGCAAAATCACATGATCATTGCCTATGAATCCAATACGGGCTATACCCGCCAGTATGCCGAGCTGCTCGGAGAAGAGCTTGGCTTTCCGGTCTTCCCGGTGGGGAAGATCCCGGCTTATCACCGCGGAGAGGACGCAATTTTTCTTGGCTGGCTGATGGGCGGCTTCGTGACCGGGCTTGCGCGGGCCCGCCTGCAGTGCAATGTGCGCTGCGTCGCGGCGACCGGAATGTCTCCGGAGAGCGCGGAGATCGAGGAAGCGCTCCACAAAAAGAACGGCCTTGCGCCGGGCGTGCCGCTCTTTTATCTGCAGGCCGGATATGATTTCCGGAAGCTCAAGGGCGTTTACAAGGCCATCATGAGCCTGAAGAACAAGAGCATCCTGGAGAACTACGCCGGCATGACGCAGGAGGAAAAGGAGACCCACCCGACCTACCGCATGGTTGCCCGTGGAGACAGCGTGGTCTCCAAAGAGCATCTGGAACGCGTGATCGCCTGGGCGAAGAGCCGCTGAGAGAACTGAAAAGAGGAAGAGCAAAGGCCCTTCCTCTTTTATTTTTTTCGTTTTCCGCCTTGCGGAGGATGTTTCGCGGCTTCCTTCTTTTTCTGCGCGGGGAACTTGTAGGTCATATCCTTTCGGGGGCGGATCAGGCATTTCGGCCCGAAGCCGATGAGATCCTCCCGCCCGGCCAACTGAAGCGCTTCGCGGACCAGATCGTAATTCTTGGGATCCCGATACTGGATCAGCGCCCGCTGCATGGCCTTTTCGTGCGGATTTGTCGGCACATAGACGCGCTTCATGGTGCGAGGGTCAATGCCGGTGTAAAACATGACGGTCGAGATCGTGGAGGGGGTCGGATAAAAATCCTGGACCTGCTCGGGCATGTAGCCGAGGTCGCGCAGGTATTCCGCAAGAGCGATGGCTTCCTTCAGCGTTGACCCGGGATGGGACGACATGAGATACGGCACGAGGAACTGGTTCTTTCCCGTCTCCTCGTTGATCTGTTTGTATTTGGCGATAAACTTCCGGTAGACGCTGTTGCGGGGCTTGCCCATCAGGTCGAGGACGGTGTCCGAAATATGCTCCGGCGCGACCTTCAGCTGGCCGGAGACATGGTGCTCCACCAGCTCGCGGAAAAAGCTGTCGTCCGGGTCGGCGAGAAGATAATCAAAGCGGATGCCGCTGCGAATGAACACTTTTTTTACCCCCTTGACCTGCCGGAGCTTCCGGAGAAGCGCCAGATAGTCCGCGTGATCCACGGTCATGTTTTTGCAGGGGGTCGGGAACAGGCACTGGCGGTTCGGGCAGGCGCCGTGCTCCAGCTGCTTTTCGCAGGCCGGGTGCCGGAAGTTGGCCGTCGGGCCGCCGACGTCGTGGATATATCCCTTGAATTCCGGATCTTGAGTGATCTTTTCGGCTTCCGCGAGGATGGACTCGTGGCTGCGGGTCTGCACGATGCGGCCCTGATGGAAGGTAATGGCGCAGAAGGAGCAGGCGCCGAAACAGCCGCGGTTGGACTGGAGGCTGAACTTGACCTCGGCAATTGCCGGGACGCCTCCGGCGGATTCGTAGGAGGGATGGTACGTCCGCATATAGGGCAGATCGTAAACGTCGTCCATTTCCATCTGCGTGAGCGGCTTTTGCGGCGGATTCTGAACGACGAATTCGTGCTCGCCGTAGGGCTCGACCAGGCGGCGGGCAGAGAAGGGATCCGTGTTGCAGTACTGCAGATAAAAGCTCTTGGCATAGTTGACCTTGTCCTGCAGAAGAGAGGCATAGTCCGGCAGGACGATCTGCGGCAGGCCGTCGTCCGGAAGCTCGCGGGAGGCGTAGACAGAGCCGGGGATCCAGGTGATGCTCCCGATATCGATGCCGGAAGCGAGCGCGTCCGCCACCTCAACGATGCTCCGCTCTCCCATGCCGTAGAGAAGAAGATCGGCCTGAGAGTCGAGCAGCATGGAGCGCTTCATTTTATCGGACCAGTAATCGTAATGCGCCAGCCGCCGGAGGCTCGCCTCGACGCCTCCAATGACGATCGGCTTATGGGGGTAGCTCTGGCGGATCAGATTGCAGTAGACCGTGGTGGCATAGTCCGGCCGCCTGCCCATGACGCCGCCCGGAGAAAAGGCGTCGGTGGTGCGCCGCCGTTTGGAGACGGAATAGTGGTTCACCATCGAGTCCATATTCCCGGCCATGACGAGAAAGCCGAGCCGGGGCTCGCCGAGGGCGCAGACGGAACGGCTGTCCTTCCAGTCCGGCTGCGAAATAATGCCGACCTTATAGCCGCGGCTCTCCAGCACCCGGCTGATGATCGCGTGCCCGAAGGTCGGGTGGTCCACATAGGCGTCTCCGATGACATAGACAAAGTCACACTGTTCCCAGCCGCGCTCTTCCATATCCTGCCGGGAGATCGGCAGAAATCCGCTCATGGCATTTCCTCCCGGACGGAGCTCATTCCACGGCCAGCAGCTTCGGCTGCTCGACGCCGGGAGTGGAGGCAAGCGCGGAAAGCAGATCGTCGATCGTGCCGGGCATGTGGCTGATATCGACCGAGAGCGTGACGCCGGCGCGGTTGCGGATCGGGAGGCTCTGCGTGATCGTCAGGACGCTGCAGCCGGCCTCGGAGACCTTGGTGAGAAGAGAGCTGAGGACACCGGTCTCATGCGCGAGCATGACGGACAGCACGGCCTTCCGCCCTTCGCTCACTTCCGAGGGCTCCAGAACAAAATCTTTATATTTATAATAGGTGCTTCGGGAAATGCCGGCCATTTTAACGGCAGAGGTGACGTCGGCGGCCTTCCCCTGTTCCAGCAGCCGCCGTGCATCTACGACCTTTTCAAAATAGTCCGGCAGGACACTTTTATGCACGATGAGATAATTGTCGAGCATGGCTTACACTTCCTTTAAAGCTCCGAGATACCAGCCGGAAACGCCGTTATGCTTCACATAAAAGCCCCGGGAGGTACGCTCTATTATATCGACCCGGTCGCCCCTGTGCAAGGGAAGGCGGTAGTCCGAGCAGTCATTGCAGCCGGTGACGGGATCGCCGGTGAAGAGATATTTCGTAAGAATGTCCATTTCATACCCGGTGCGGACGTGCCGGCAGCGGGAGAATTCCTCCCCGCGTTCAAGAACCTGCACCTCGCTGTCCCCCCAGCGGATGTAGTAGGAGGAAGAGCTCTCCTTCTGCCCCTCCAGCACTTCCGCGGACGGGAAGGGATCGTAATAGGCAAAGGAAAAGGTCTCCGGGGCGGGATCGGAGAGATCCGGGAGGATCAGGGCGTTGAGCTGACCGTCGTCCTTGAGGACGCAGCCTCCGTCCAGCGAGACAATATGCTGCTCCCGGTCAAGGATCGGATTGGCGTCGACGTAGGACTCGTGATAGAGCACGCAGGGCCAATGCCCGACGACGACCCACTTGGGAAAGCTCTGCCCTTCGCGGAGAAACGCCGGCCTCCGGGTCAGCTCCGAGACCGTATGGGCATCGAGCGGCTTTTCGGAAGACATTCCGGCGTGGACAAAGATAAAATTCTCCGTTTCCAGTGCGTGCGGAAGAGAGGAGAGAAAGGCCCACTCTGCCGCAAAACGCTCCTGCAGCTGAGGGAAGACATCGGAAATGCGCGAAAGGGAGCAGGGATCATACCCCAGCTGCCCGAGCATGTCACCCAGCAGGCTGTGGCGGCGGTGCGTCAGGTAATGGCGGAGATGCTCGTCTCCCTGCGTGCCCTCCCCAAAGATCAGCTGCCACTCGTCGCAGTTGCCCAGCACGGGATAGACGTTGCCTTCCTTGGAAAGCTGCATGATGCGCCGCAGCAGCCCCAGACTGTCGGGCCCTTTTTCCAGGAAATCGCCGGCAAGGATGAGGATGTCGTCCCTGCTGAAGGAAAGCCGTTCCAGAAGGGCATCGAAATAGGGAAGATTTCCGTGAATGTCCGACATGACGACCGTGCGTCTGCCGGCAGGAAGCGAAGGCCGAAGGATCCGGGCGGGCTCAGTGAACATGGCCTGCGCCTCCGAGCGGCTTTTCCAGAACTGCGAGCGGGCCGGAGGCCCCAACCTCGGAGCCGATGCGGGCAAAACCGCACTTTTCGTAGAAGCGGAGCGCTGCCGGGTTGGACGGTGCCGCATGCAGCTGCAGCGCATGGCGCCCAAGCGCCCGGTATCGGACCACGGCGCGGCCCAGAAGCTGCACGCCATACCCGCGGTTGCGGTATTCGGGGAGCAGATAGAGAAGGCTGATCCATCCGACGCCCTGCTCGGCACCGTGAGCCGTGTCGAGATCGACAAGGCCGACGAATCGATCCTCATGATAAAGCTTGCGGATCGCGCCCGGGTCCTGCTTCCAATGGCGGAGGGCGGCAGCGCTGTAGAGCTCCGGACGGAAAGCGGAACGATCGCCGCCGTGCGCGGCGCTCCAGGCGTCCTCATAGCACTTGAGATAGAGCGGAAGGTCGGCGGAGGGATCGAACGGCGCATCGCGCAGCCCGTCGTTCGCGACCCAGTCCGCCATTTCAAGGTGAGCGGCATGGGAATCGTCCGCCAGGTATTCCGGAGTAAAAACGCCGTCTTCATAAAGCAGCTTCGAGACAGCGGTATTTCTTACGATCGGGACGGGTTCCTGGCCGGAGAGCGGACGGTTGAGGATGCGGGAAAGCAGGCAGCGGATCGTGATCCCGTGGCTTACCACGGCGACGGCCTGCCCCGGATGCCGCTCGGCGATCTCGCAGAGCGCAGGATAGGCGCGCTCGGTCACGTCGGCAAGCGTTTCGGCGCCGGGCAGCTGCCAGTCTCCGGGGGAATGCATGAAAAGCTCGATCCTTTCCGGATCCGTATGGCAGATATTGCCGAAGAACTGCCCTTCCCAGGGGCCGACGTTCAGCTCGCGGAGCCGGGCGTCGGGCTGCACCGGAAGGCCGCTGTGGCGGGCGGCGCCCTCTGCCGTTAAAACGGCCCGGCGAAGGTCGCTTGCATATACGGCATCGAGCGGAACCGTGCGGAAACGCTCCGCCAGGGCGTCGATCTGCCGATATCCGAGGGGAGTGACGTCTCCGTCCCAGTGGCCCTGCATCATGCGGTAAAGATTGCCCTCGGCCTGCGTATGGCGGATGAGATAGATTACTGTCATATTCTGCGGTCCTGTCTTGACGTTATGTGAACTGGGTTGTATAATAGGATAAATTATATTATAGCTTTCTTTTGCGGATTCTACAAGTATTTTGCGAGAGCGGATGCAGGGAAGAAGGTGATCCGATTGATCCGCGCAGCAGCCCTCGTCGCGGGAGACGGGGCAAAGCTTCAGGCGGTCCTGGACGCGATCTATTTCCAGGAGATTCCAAATTTTGAATTAGTCGCCGTGATCGCGCCGGACAAGCAGACCAATGCGCTCAAGCGGGCGGCGAGCAGCCGGATCCCGGTGTCCGTGGTCGATCCGGAGCTGTTTCCGACGGCGGCGAGCCACAGCATGGCCGTTGCCAACAAGCTCAAGGATATGGACGTCGAGCTTGTGATCCTGGCCGGTTATGACCGCGAGCTCGGGATGATCGCCTATCAGTTCAAAAACCGCATCATCGGTACCTATCCCTCTCTGATCCCGGCCTTCGGAGATCTGAAAGAGGAGGAAGTCTTCCGGGCTGTGCTGGAGCGCGGCGTAAAGGTGACGGGAGCGACTGCGTATTTTGCGGACCGGACCGGAGCGATCGGCGGGATCATTTTGCAGAAGCCGGTCAGCGTCCTGCCGGAGGATTCGCCGGAATCCTTGCGGACGCGCGTTCTGGAGGACGCCGAGTGGAAGCTCCTGACCGAGGCCATATCGCTTTACTGCAGCGGCCGCCTTTCCGTTCGCGGGAGCCGGGTCGTCATTGAAACAAAGGAATAAACCGAAGAGGCGGGACTGAAGGATCCCGCCTCTTTCTGCATCAAAAAGGGCATCCGGAAAGATCCGGATGCCCTGAAAAATTTTGTGCGAACGAAGAATTATTCGTACATTGCCTTGAGCTTGAGAAGGTGCTCGTAGCGCTCCTTGGCGTTCTCCTCGGACTTGGCAAAGAGGACCTTTGCACGATCCGGGAACTCGCGGGTCAGACGGCTGTAGCGGGCCTCGTTCATGAGGAACTCCTGGTAGCCGCCGGCCGGCTCCTTGCTGTCGAGCGTGAACTTGTTGGCGTCGGCAGCCGGGTTGAAGCGGAAGAGGTTCCAATAGCCGCACTTGACAGCCTTGTCCATTTCCTTCTGGCAGTTCTCCATGCCGCCCTTGATAGAGTGCATCTCGCAGGGAGCATAGCCGATAATGAGAGACGGGCCGTTGTAAGCTTCGGCTTCCGCAATGGCCTTGAGAGTCTGGACCTTGTTGGCGCCCATGGCGATCTGAGCAACATAGACGTAGCCGTAGGTCATAGCGATCTCGGCAAGGCTCTTGCTCTTGATCTCCTTACCGGCAGCCGCGAACTGAGCGACCTGGCCGATGTTGGAAGCCTTGGAGGCCTGTCCGCCGGTGTTGGAGTAAACTTCGGTGTTGAAGACAAAGATGTTGACATCTTCGCCGGAGGCAAGGACATGGTCAACGCCGCCGAAGCCGATATCGAAGGCCCAGCCGTCGCCGCCGAAGATCCAGAGGGACTTCTTGTTCAGATAATCCTTCTTGGCAAGGATCTCGTTTGCGTTGTCGCAGCGGTTCTCCTTGGCTTCGATGAGAGCGATGAGCTTCTTGGAAGCGGCCTGGTTGGCATTGCCGTTGTTCCAGGTGTCGATGCATTCCTGAGCGGCAGCCTTGATGGCTTCGTCATGTGCACCTTCCGCCATGGCGGCAACCTTGACCTTCAGATCCTCGCGGATCTTCTTCTGGCCGAGGAACATACCGAGGCCGTGCTCGGCGTTGTCTTCAAAGAGGGAGTTGGCCCAGGAGGGACCCTTGCCTTCCTTGTTGACGGTGTACGGGGAGGTGGCAGCCGGGCCGCCCCAGATGGAGGAGCAACCGGTCGCATTGGAGATCATCATATGGTCGCCGAAGAGCTGGGTGATGAGGCGGGCATAGGAGGTCTCGGCGCAGCCTGCGCAGGAGCCGGAGAACTCGAGATACGGCTGTGCGAACTGGCTGGACTTGACATCGGCAGCGACCATGTCGGCCTTCTCGGTGACATTGGCTACCATGTAGTCGAAGACCGGCTGCTGAGCGACCTGGCTCTCAAGCGGCTTCATCTCGATCGCGCCGACGTTGCACTGGCCGATGCAGACACCGCAGCCCATGCAGTCCATCGGAGAGACGGCCATGGCGAACTTGTAAACGCCCTTGCCCTTGCCGACCTTGATGTCTGCCATCTTGGTGCCTTCGGGAGCGGCGGCAGCTTCTTCTGCCGTGAGCGCGAACGGGCGGATGGTGGCATGCGGGCAGACGAATGCGCACTGGTTGCACTGGATGCACTTCTCGGCGTTCCATTCCGGAACGGTGACGGCGATGCCGCGCTTCTCATAGGCAGCTGCGCCGAGCGGGAAGGTGCCGTCTGCATGGCCGACGAACTTGGAGACCGGCAGAGAGTCGCCGTCCATACGGTCGACCGGCTGGAGGATGTTCTCAACGGTGTCAACGGTCTGGGCGTTGCCGGTGATCTTGGTATCGGCTGCAACATCTTCTGCGGTCTTCCACTCTTCCGGAACCTCGACCTTGATGTAGGCGGTGGCGCCGGCATCGATGGCGTTGTAGTTCATGTCGACCACATCCTGGCCCTTCTTGAGGTAGGAGTGGAGAGCGGCATCCTTCATGTAGCCGATGGCTTCCGTTTCCGGAAGGACCTTCGCCAGGGAGAAGAAGGCAGACTGGAGAATGGTGTTGGTGCGCTTGCCCATGCCGATCGTCTTGGCAAGGTCGATGGCGTTGATCATGTAGAGCTGGATATTGTTGTTGGCGATGTAACGCTTGGAAGCGGCATCGAGATGCTCGCTGAGCTCTTCAAAGCTCCACTGGCTGTTGACGAGGAAAATGCCGCCGGGCTTGACGTCGCGGGCGATCGGGAAGCCCTTGAGGATGTAGGAAGGAACATGGCAGGCAACGAAGTCGGCCTGGTTGATATAGTACGGGCTCTTGATGGGGTTGTCGCCGAAGCGCAGGTGGCTGATGGTGACGCCGCCGGTCTTCTTGGAGTCGTACTGGAAGTAGGCCTGAACATACTTGTCGGTATGGTCGCCAATGATCTTGCAGGAGTTCTTGTTTGCACCGACGGTGCCGTCGCCGCCAAGACCCCAGAACTTGCACTCGATGGTGCCTTCGGGAGAGGTGGAGGGAGCCTTTTCTTCGGCAAGGGACATATTGGTGACATCATCGATGATACCGAGCGTGAACTGATGCTTCATCTCGTCCTTCTTCAGCTCGCTGTACACGGCGAAGATGGATGCGGGAGGCGTATCCTTGGAGCCGAGGCCGTAGCGGCCGCCGATCACGGCGACATCCGTCTTGCCGGCGTTGGCCAGAGCGGTGACGACGTCAAGATAGAGAGGCTCGCCCTGGGCACCGGGTTCCTTGGTGCGGTCGAGGACGGCGATCTTCTTTGCGGTCGCCGGGATGGCTGCGAGGAGCTTTTCGGCAACGAACGGACGGAACAGGCGGACCTTGATGATACCGACCTTCTCGCCCTGAGCGGTGAGGTAGTCGATCACTTCTTCTGCGACGTCGCAGATGGAGCCCATGGCGATGATGACGCGGTCGGCGTCGTGAGCGCCATAGTAGTTGAAGAGAGCGTAGTCCGTGCCGAGCTTCTCGTTGATCTTGCCCATGTACTCTTCCACGATGGCGGGAACGGCATCATAGTAGGGGTTGGAAGCTTCGCGGTTCTGGAAGAAGATGTCGCCGTTCTCGTGAGAGCCGCGCATGGTCGGGTGGTTCGGGTTGAGGGCGCGGGCGCGGAAGGCTTCCACGGCGTCCATGTCGACCATGTCGGCCAGATCCTCGTAATCCCAGACCTGGATCTTCTGGATCTCGTGAGAGGTACGGAAGCCGTCGAAGAAGTTGAGGAACGGGACGCGGCCCTTGATCGCGGCCAGATGGGCGACCGGGCTGAGGTCCATGATCTCCTGGACGTTGGTCTCGGCGAGCATGGCAAAACCGGTCTGGCGGCAGGCCATGACGTCCATATGGTCGCCGAAGATGCTCAGCGTGTGGGAAGCAAGAGCGCGGGCGGAAACGTGGAAGACACCGGGGAGCAGCTCACCGGCGATCTTGTACATGTTCGGGATCATCAGAAGAAGACCCTGAGATGCCGTGTAGGTCGTCGTGAGGGCGCCGGCGTTCAGGCTGCCGTGGACAGCGCCGGCTGCGCCGGACTCTGCCTGCATTTCCTGGACCTTGACGGTGGTTCCGAAAATGTTCTTGCGGCCGGCTGCGGACCACTGGTCCACATAGTCAGCCATCGGGCTGGACGGGGTGATGGGGTAGATTGCTGCAACTTCGGTGAATGCGTAGGACACGTGGGCGGCAGCGGTATTGCCGTCCATAGATTTGAAGTGACGTTCAATCATATTTTGCTCATCTCCATATAAAATAATTGCCTAAGTACAGACATTGCATACTATACCATTTTTTTGTTGAAATGTAAACACGGATCTGAGTTTTTTCATGCTTGTGATTTTAATTGTTCTATATTATAATAATACGACTATTTATTCAGACCGTGGATTACCGCGGGAGAATAAAGGACAGGCAGGAAAGGAGTTCTCTGTTTATGATCCATATTGAAAACGGAGCGGGAACGATCAGCATTACGGATGAAGTGTTCACCAATCTGGCCGGCGAGGCCGCGACGGGATGCTTCGGCGTCAAGGGCATGGTCGCGTGCAGCAAGGAAGGCGGCCCGTGGCAGCTGCTTCGCAGAGAGTCTATGAGTAAAGGCGTGCGCGTGCACGATCAGGAAAACGGCTCGGTCTCGCTCGAGCTTCATATCGGCGTAGACCAGGGCGTCCCCATCAATACGATCGTCAGCAGCATTATCAACGAAGTAAACTACAAGCTTGAAAAATCCACCGGCGTTGCCATTAAGAGCATTGACGTCTTTGTGGACACGATTATCAGTTAAGGAGATATTCCGACTTGAGAGACTATATCGATGCTGCCGCATTCAAGGAGATGGCTCTCTGCGCCGAGGCCGCCCTGCATGCGAACATGCAGCAGATCAATGAACTGAATGTTTTCCCCGTCCCGGACGGAGACACGGGGACGAACATGTGCCTGACGATGCAGAATGCGTCCACAGAGCTGAGAAAGCGCGATTTCGATACCGTTTCCGCCGCGGCGGACTGCGTGGCAAATGCGCTGCTGCGCGGCGCGCGCGGAAATTCCGGCGTGATCCTCTCGCTCCTGTTCCGCGGCATTTCCAAGCGCCTCAAGGGCATGGAGACGGCCGGAACGGCCGAATTTGCCGAAGCGCTCAACGACGGCGTCGAGGCGGCCTACAAGGCCGTGATGAAGCCGGCCGAGGGCACGATCCTCACGGTGTCGCGTCTTGCTTCCAAGGCGGCCGCCGAGGCGGCAAAGCTGGGCGCCGATCTGGAGGGCGTGTTCCTCTGCGCGCTGAAGGCCGGCCGCCAGGCCCTGGCCGAGACGCAGAATCTGAACCCCGTGCTCAAGAAGGCCGGCGTCGTGGATGCCGGCGGCAAGGGCTATATTCTGATCCTCGAGGCCATGCTTGCCTCGCTCAAGGGGGAAGTCGTCTCCGGAGAGGCGACGGAAGCGGTTCAGGAGCAGGAGGAAGGCAATCCCTTCGGCGCGATCAGCGACGAGGAGATCACATTCACCTACGACACGGTCTATATTGTCCGCAAGGACGATGAGAATGTCGACCTTGCGCCCCTGCGGGACTATCTCGCCGGCATCGGCGATTGCCTGGTCATCAGTGAGGGCGATGAGGAATTCAAGGTCCACGTCCATACGGATATTCCCGGCGTTGCTCTGACGGAGTCTCAGAAGTACGGCACGCTGGAGCTTGCGAAGATCGAAAACATGCGTGCGCAGCATGAAGCGGTTTCTTCCGGCCGCAAGGCACGCACGGCAGACGATCTGGAAGCCGTCGAGCAGGAGCTCGAGGCGATGGAAGGGCAGGAGGACGCCGTTGCCGCTCCGGAGAAGGAGCTCGGCGTTGTGGCCGTCTGCGCCGGCGCCGGCATGGAAGAGCTGTTCCGCGAGCTTGGCGCCGACGCCATCGTGACGGGCGGCCAGACGATGAACCCGTCTACGGACGACATTCTCCGTGCCGTCAACCGCACGCCGGCCTCGACGGTGCTGGTCCTCCCCAACAACAAGAATATCATCATGGCGGCCGAGCAGTGCGCCCCGCTGACGGAGAAAAAGGTCGTTGTCCTCCCGACGAAGACCGTTCCTCAGGGCATTACCTGCCTCCTGAACTTCAGCCCGGACAGCCCGGAGGAAGAGCTCGTGGATGCGATGACGGAGGCAATGAAAAATGTGCATACGGTTATGGTCACCTACGCCGCCCGCGACAGCGACTTTGACGGCTATGACATTCATGCCGGCGAGTACCTTGCGCTTCTCGACGGCGCGCTGATCGGCAGCTTTACCGGAACGGAAGAGCTTTTCCAGGCCGTGGGTGAGACGGTCGGCAGGATGGACCCGGAATTTATCACGGTCTATTACGGAGACAGCGTCACGCAGGAGGATGCCGAGGCCGCCGCAAAGGCGATCGGAGCGGGTTTCCCGGACGCGGAAATGAGCGTAGTCAACGGCGGGCAGCCGGTCTACTACTACATGGTCGCCATCGAATAATTTCCCGCAGACGCAAAAACGCCGGGGTCTTCGGACCCCGGCGCAATTTGTTTTAAATGAGATGAATGAGCTTACTTGCTCATGTTCATCTGGGCTGCAACTTCCGCTGCAAAGTCTTCCTGCTTCTTCTCGATGCCTTCGCCCTTGGCAAAGCGGATCGCATCGACGAACTTGACGCTGCCGCCGAGCTTCTTGGCTGCATCGGCAACGTACTTCTCGACCGAGCCCTGGAAGAGGTCGCCGCGGACGAACTCCATCTGGAGCAGGCAGTTCTCTTCGTAGAACTTGTTCATCTTGCCCATGACGACCTTTTCCTTGACGGCTTCCGGCTTGGAGGCCATCTTCGGATCCTGATCCATCAGAGCGAGAGCGATCTTCTTTTCCTCGGCGAGGATGTCTTCCGTGACCTGGCTCTTGTCCCAGAAGCGGGGGTTGAGAGCGGCGATCTGCATGGCAATGTTCTTGCCGATCTCGGTGGCGTCAATGCCGCCTTCCACGGCGAGGTTGACGAGAACGCCGATCTTGCCGCCGGCATGAACGTAGGGGACGGAAGTGTTGTCCGTGTAGGTGGCGAAGCGGCGGATCTGGAGATTCTCGCCGATCGACATGACCTTCTCCTGCATGATCTCGGTGACGGTGAGGTCGGAGTTGGGGTACTTGCAGGCTTTGAGAGCATCGACGTCGGCGGGCTGGTTGACAGCGACAACTTCGGCAATGTTCTTTACGAGGTCAATGAAAGCATCGGTCTTTGCGGCAAAGTCGGTCTCGGAGTTGACTTCAACGACAACGCCCGTGCCGTTGATGACAGCGGCGTAAGCCATGCCTTCGGCGGCAATGCGGCTGGCCTTCTTGGCGGCCTTGGCGAGACCCTTTTCGCGCAGCCATGCGACTGCCTTGTCCATATCTCCGTCACACTCGGTGAGGGCCTTCTTGCAGTCCATCATGCCGACGTTCGTCATTTCTCTGAGAGCCTTAACATCCTGAGCGGTAAATGCCATGGGGATTTCCTCCTATATCATTCAATAAAAATCTGCTTTAAAAAAGGGGAGCAAATTCTTGCTCCCCGCGGAATCGGGAAAAATTACTCGGCCTGAGCAGGAGCTTCCGCTTCGACAGCGGCGGCAAGATCTGCCTCGGCATCCTCGCCCTGGCGGCCTTCCTGAACGGCATTGGCCATCGTGGAGGCGATGAGGCGGATGGCGCGGATGGCGTCGTCGTTTGCCGGGATCACATAGTCGACCTCGTCCGGGTCGCAGTTGGTGTCAACGATGGCAACGATGGGGATATGCAGCTTGCGGGCCTCGGCAATGGCGTTGTGCTCCTTGCGGGGATCAACAACGAACAGAGCGCCGGGGAGCTTCTTCATGTCCTTGACGCCGCCGAGATACTTCTCGAGCTTCTCGATCTCGCCGAGGTGCTTCATGACTTCCTTCTTGGGGAGCATGTCGAAGGTGCCGTCTTCCTGCATCTTCTTGAGCTGGGCAAGGCGATCCACGCGGGTGCGCATGGTCTTGAAGTTGGTGAGCATACCGCCGAGCCAGCGGGCGTTCACATAGTACATGCCGACGCGGGAAGCTTCTTCCTTGACGGCATCGGTCGCCTGCTTCTTGGTGCCGACGAAGAGGATCGTCTGGCCGTTGGCGGCGAGCTGACGGACGAAGTCATAAGCCTCGTCGAGCTTCTTGACGGTCTTTGCAAGGTCGATGATGTAGATGCCGTTACGCTCCGTGTAGATGTACTCGGCCATCTTGGGGTTCCAGCGGCGGGTCTGGTGACCGAAGTGGACACCGGCTTCGAGCAGCTGCTTCATGGATACTACTGCCATTTTTGTGTTTCTCCTTATAAAAATTGTTTTTCCTCCGGGAGCCTCCTCCCCTCTGCCCAGCCTCCCTGCGGCAGGCCACAGAGCAGAAAGTCCGCATCCCGTGCGAAATGCTCAAATATAATAGCAGAGAGAGCTTGGAAAAGCAAGATTTTTCTTACAGATCCGGTCAAAAAGATCGGAGGATCCGCCGAAAGAGCTCCCGGAGAAGCTTGTGAAATATGCACAAAAACAAAGAAGGCATTTTGTGGAAATCTAACAATCCACAGGGAAACGAGCGGAAAACTCTTGAAAATGACGGAAGAGAAAGTTAAACTATGGACAACGAGACTGCGTGTCTCCGACATTTCAATCTTTTATAGGAGGAAAACATGAAAAAGACACTTGCTCTGATCCTTGCCCTGTGCATGGTCCTTGCCCTGGGTGCTGCCGCATGTGCGGACGGCCCTTCCGGCACGATCACCGTCTATTCCCCGCATGACTCCGACCCGCTGCTTGCCGGCATCACCGCTTTCGAGGAAGCCTATCCCGATGTCAAGGTGGAATATGTAGCCGACGGCACCTCCAACCTGGTCGCCAAGATCGCGGCGGAATCCGCATCTCCGGTTGCCGACGTCCTGTGGGGCGGCGGCGCAGATACGCTTGCGGCGTACAAGCAGTACTTCCAGGCATATGAGCCTTCTTCAATCGACCAGATCGATCCGTCTCTCTATGATGCCGAATACTACTGGATCGGCGAATCTCCCCTGCCGATGGTCTTCCTTGCCAACTCCAACCTGATTCCCGAAGAAGCGATCCCGCAGACCTGGGCCGACCTCGCCGAGTTTGACACGGACACCTACGGCAAGATCGCCATTGCAGACCCGAGCTCTTCCGGCTCCGCCTTCACGCAGCTGTGCACGATGCTCTTCCTCTATGGCGAAGAAGAGGATGATTACGCAGCCGGCTGGGAATTCGTAGAGAAGGTCATGCCGAAGCTCGAGATCAAGTCCAGCTCCTCTCTGGCTCACAAGGACGTCTACGCCGGTGAGAATGCGGTCGGCATTACGCTGGAAAAGGCAGCCATCAAGTACGAAGAAGACTATATGGTCGTTGTTTACCCTGCAGACGGCACCTCTGCCGTTCCGGACGGCGTTGCCATCGTCAAGGACTGCCCGAATCAGGAACTGGCCGAGCTGTTTGTTGAATTCGTTCTCGGCTATGACTGCCAGGTCGCCCAGAACGCCGACTGGGGCCGCCGCCCGATCCGTGCCGATGTTGAGCCGGTCGGCCTCTGCCCGCTTTCCGACATCGTTCTCATGGACTACAACTTCGATTATGCGGCAAACAATGCCTCTGCCATCAAGGAAGCATGGCAGGATCTGCTGATCGGATGACCGGCTGCCCGGTTTAGGGCCTGTTTCACTTGAATCCCCGGCGCGGGGGAATCCCCGGATTCCTCCGCGCCTTTTCTATTTTCGGAGCTGAATCGCGCCGGAAGCAAAATTCCCGCGGGCTTGAGCTTCGAAAAAATCTATATCTGGAGAGTGATCGAACCATGAGCAATAATGTCAGGATCGTCAATGCCGTGAAAAAGTACGGCAGCTTCACGGCGCTGAACGAGGTTTCGCTGGATATCCGGGAAGGGGAGTTCTTTACGCTTCTCGGGCCGTCCGGCTGCGGGAAGACGACGCTTCTGCGCATGATCGCGGGCTTCAATTCCATTGAGGGCGGCGAGTTCTATTTCGGCAGCCGGCTGATCAACGATGTCCCGGCCCACAAGCGCGATATCGGAATGGTGTTCCAGAACTATGCGATCTTCCCGCATCTTTCCGTGGAAGAAAACGTCGCCTACGGCCTGAAGGCGAGAAAGGTGCCTCAGGCGGAGATCAATAAAAGAGTCGCCGAGGCGCTGGAGCTCGTGCAGATCGCGCACCTGGCAAAACGGCGGCCCAATGAGCTCTCCGGCGGGCAGCAGCAGCGCGTTGCGCTCGCGCGTGCTTTCGTCATCGAGCCGAGCGTCCTTCTGATGGACGAGCCGCTTTCCAATCTCGATGCCAAGCTCCGCGTTCAGATGCGCTCCGTCATCAAGAAGCTGCAGCGCCGCCTCGGCATTACCACGATCTATGTAACGCACGATCAGGAGGAGGCGCTTGCCATCTCAGACCGTATTGCCGTCATGAAGGACGGGCACATCATGCAGGTCGGCACGCCGAACGAGATCTATGCCAAGCCGCAGAATCCGTTCGTCGCAGGCTTCATCGGCGTCAGCAATTTCCTGGACTGCGAGATCGACGCCTCCGGGGTCACCAACATTCGCGACGAGCTGAAGATCCGCGTTCCGCTCCGCCGGCCCTACACCGGAAAGGCGAAGCTCTCGGCCCGCCCGGAGCAGCTGTTCTTCTCGGAGGAAGGCATGCCGGGAGAGGTGCTGTTTTCCACCTTCCTGGGGGATTTTATCGAGTACGAGGTGCGTCTGGACGACGGGCAGGAGCTTATCGTCAATGAATACACCAAGGATACCTCTGCCGTCCATCCCGACGGGGAGAAAGTGCATCTCCGCTTCGATCCGGAAAAGATCAGCCTTTATGACGCGGAAAACGAGGAGGTGCTCTCGTGCTGAAAAGAAAAAGCGGTACCGTGCCCTTTTACCGGGACATCTGGTTCTGGGTGAAGATGCTGGTATTCGCGATCTTTCTGCTGTTCCTGGTCTGGCCGTTTTCTTCCATGATCACGAATGCGTTCGCATCCTCCAAGGAAGAGGGCTTTACCTTCTATAATTTCCGTCGCTTCTTTACGAAAAAGTACTATTACGGCGCCTTGTGGAACAGCCTGAGCGTCTCCCTGGTGCCGACGGTGCTCTCCGTCCTTCTCGGCGTGCCGATGGCGTATATCATGACGCGCTACAATGTCTGGGGCAAGAAGGTCTGGCATGTGCTGGCGATCCTTTCCCTGATGAGCCCTCCGTTCCTCGGCGCTTATGCCTGGATCATGCTTTTCGGCCGTGCCGGCACCGTGACGACGTTTATGCTGGAGCATTTCGGCTTTAAAATGCCCACGATCTACGGCTTCGGCGGCGTCAGCATCGTCCTGACGCTGAAGCTCTATCCCTATGTCTATATGTATACTTCCGGCGCCATGGAGAGCATCGACAGCTCTCTGGAGGAGTGCGCAGAGAATCTCGGCAGCGGAAAGCTTCGCCGGTTCCTGACGGTCACGATGCCGGTCGTAACGCCATCGATCGCAGCCGGCGCCCTGATGGTATTCATGAGTGCTCTGGCCGATTTCGGAACGCCGATGCTCCTTGGCGGCGCGGAGTTCCGCACGCTCCCGGTGCTGATCTATAATGAATACTTCAGCGAGATCGGCGGCAACGGGAATCTGGCTTCCGCCATATCGATCATTATCGTGCTGATCACGCTGGGAATGCTGATCCTGCAGAAAACATGGGTCTCCCGCAAGAATTATATCATGAGCGCTCTGCGTCCGCCGAAGGAGATCGAGGTGCATGGCGCCAAACGCGCGCTGATTACGCTCGTTCCGCTTCTTATCAGCTTCTTCTCCTTCCTCCCGCAGCTGGTCGTCTGCCTCTGCTCCTTCCAGACGACGAATTATTCCAGCTTTACCGGCGGCTTTACGCTCGACAACTATACCGGGCTTGGCAAGCGCCTTTGGACGAGCCTCCGGAATACCTTTACCTATTCGACGGTCGCCATTGTGTTCATCGTGGTGATCGGGATCCTGATGTCCTATGCCATCGTCCGGAAAAAGGGAAAGACCGGCGGCATTCTCGACATGCTCCTGATGGCGCCCTATGTGATCCCGGGCTCGGTTCTCGGCCTGTGCTACATCGTCACGTTCAACGTCAAGCCCCTGGTGCTCACCGGGACGGCCGCGATCATCATTATTTCCTATATCATCCGCAAGCTTCCGTATACCGTGCGCAGCGCGAGTGCCTTTCTGATGCAGATGGATCCCAGCGTGGAGGAGGCCTCCATCAATCTCGGCGTTGCTCCAATGAAGACCTTCTGGAAGGTGACGGCGCGCCTGATGCTGCCGGGCGTCTTCTCCGGCGCGATCCTCTCCTGGGTCACCTGCATCAATGAACTCAGCTGCTCCATCATGCTTTCCACGGGAAAGAACAATACCCTTACGATCGCCGCCTATACGGACATCGTCCGCAACAGCGTCGGCTCCGGCGCAGCGCTCGCGGCGATCCTCACGCTGACGAGCAGCATCATCCTGATCATCGCCCTGCGCGTAACGAAAGGAAAGATCAAAATATGATCCGCAATATCATTTTCGATATGGGCAACGTGCTCATTTATTTCGATCCGAAGACGTTTTTGACCCGCGTCGGCATCGAGGATCCGGCGGACCGGGAGCTTTTGCTGCGGGAGGTCTACCGTTCTCTGGAATGGGCGCAGATGGACCGGGGCTCCCTGACGGACGCCGAGGCCGGACAGATCATGATGAAGCGGGTGCCCGAGCATCTGAAGAAAAAGGTCTATGAGCTCGTCTGCGAATGGGACCGCCCGATCCTGCCCGTTCCCGGAATGGCGGAGCTGGTGAAGGAGCTGAAGGAGAACGGATACCGGATCTACCTTCTCTCCAATGCGAGCTATCATCAGCATGACTATTGGCAGCAGATCCCGGGCTGGGAGTATTTTGACGGGACGCTGATCTCGGCGGATGAAAAGCTCGTCAAGCCGCAGCCGGAGATCTATGCGCTCACCTGCGAGAGATTCGGCCTGAAGCCGGAGGAGAATCTTTTCGTTGACGACGCGGTCGGAAATGCGGAGGGTGCGGTCTTCAGCGGCTGGAATGCGATCGTTTTCCACGATGATGTCGCCGAGCTTCGCCGGAAGATGCAGGCCATGGGCGTAAAGGTAAATTCGGCAAATTGAACAAAAATGATCCCTCCGATTTTTGCAGTTTCCACAAAAATCGGAGGGATCTTTACTTTGTTCTTTCCATTTGTTAACGAATTCGCTATAATAGGAAACAGATTTCAGGGCTTCGGCCCGCGAAAAATTTAAAGGAGGAAACGATATGAAAAAGTTTCTGTCTCTGGCGCTTGCATTCGTGATGGTTCTTTCCCTTTGCGTATGTGGCACCGCTTTTGCCGATGACGGCATGGATGCTCTCATCGAGGCAGCAAAGGCAGAGGGCGAGCTCGTGGTCTACGGCTCCTGCGAGGAAGAATACCTGGCAGCCGCCTGCGAGAATTTCGAATCCCTCTACGGCATCAAGGTCTCTTACCAGCGTCTCTCCACCGGTGAGGTCCAGGCAAAGATCGAGGAAGAGAACGGCAATCCGTCCGCAGACGTCTGGTTCGGCGGCACGACGGATCCGTACAACGTCTGCGCAGGCGAAGGCCTTCTCGAGGCCTACGATGCAATGAACGCTTCCCATCTTCTGAGCGACGTTTACCGGGATGCGGACGGCTATTGGTACGGCATCTATGAAGGCATTCTCGGCATCATGTACAATATCGACGAGGTCGAGCGTCTCGGCGTCGCTGTCCCCGAAGATTTTGCCGACCTGACGGATCCGCAGTATGAAGGCCTCATCTGGGTCTCCAACTACCAGACCGCCGGCACGGCCAAGCTCATCATCAACACGATGATCCAGAAGCTCGGCCATGACGAAGGCATCCAGTATCTCGTAGACCTGGACAAGAACGTGGAAGTTTACACCAAGTCCGGCTCCGGCCCGAGCAAGAACGTCGGCACCGGCGAGTGCGTGATCGGCCTCGGCTTCCTGCACGATGTGATCACCCAGATCGTGGACAACGGCTATGACAACATCGGCATGGTCATCCCCTCCAGCGGCACGACCTATGAGATCGGCGCAACGGCCATCTTCCAGGGTGCCAAGCACGAAAATGCGGCCAAGCTCTGGATCGAGTACGCGCTCTCTCCGGACTGCGTGAACCTCGCCAAGGAGAACGGCTCCTACCAGTTCCTCGTGATCGACAATGCCGAGCAGCCGGAGGTCGCCTACGAGTTCGGCCTTGATCCGACCTGCGTGATGGAGTATGACTTCGAGGATGCCAAGGCAAATATCGGCACCTATGTGGAAGAGGTCATGACGGCGATCGCGAACTCCGGCGCCGACACGAGCGAGGGCCGTTTCCAGACGTCCTGATCGCGGGATCTCCGTTCCTTTTGCGGAAGCATAACGACCCGGGATGGCGGCACCCGTCGCCATCCCTTTTTTCTTAAAAAATTCGATCCTTTCAAGAAGGAGAAAGGAGCCCTTTCATGGCAGCCAGATCCGGGCAGGGCGCGGCGCTGGACCGAAAAAAACTGATGGCAGATCCCATCATGGTCACAACGATCGTTGTCCTGATCACATTTCTTACGCTCTTTATTCTCTATCCGCTTGCAATGCTCCTGGTGGACAGCTTTGTGGGGGACGGGACGCTGTCCTTTGGCGTCTTCGCCCGCATTTTCCAGATGCCGACGTTCACGAGAGCCATCACCAATACGCTGAAGGTCGGCTTCCTGGTCGGCATCCTTTCCACGCTGATCGGGCTGCTCTTTGCCTATGTGGAGGTCTACGTCCGCATGGGGAAGCTGACGGGCGGGCTGTTCAAGGTGGTGTCCATGCTGCCGGTCGTCTCGCCTCCGTTCGTGCTCTCGCTTTCCATGATCATGCTCTTCGGCAAGGCGGGCATCATTACCCGCTTCCTGCTGCATATCTATGACAACAGCGTTTACGGCTTCTGGGGCATCTGCATCGTCCAGACGCTGACGTTTTTCCCCGTCTGCTACATGATGCTCAAGGGACTGCTGAAGAACATCGATCCCTCGCTTGAGGAGGCGGCGCGCGATATGGGCGCCTCCCGCAGCAAGGTCTTTACGAGCGTCACGCTTCCGCTGATCCTGCCCGGCCTCGGCAACGCTTTCCTGGTGACCTTCATCGAGTCGATCGCCGATTTTGCCAACCCCATGATTATCGGAGGCTCCTACGATACGCTCGCCACGACGATCTATCTTCAGATCACGGGCGCCTACGACAAGTCCGGCGCCGCGGCGATGGCGGTCGTTCTGCTGTGCATCACGCTTCTGATGTTCGCCGTGCAGAAGTATTATCTCGAAGCAAAAACGGCGGCAACGCTGACCGGCAAGGCCTCCCGCGGAAGAATGCTCATCGAGGACCGGAGCGTCCGCGTTCCGCTGACGGTGCTCTGCACGCTCATGGCGATCTTCGTCTGCATGATGTATATCTGTGTGCCGATCGGAGCCTTCTTCCCGACCTGGGGCTATAAGTTCTTCCCGCTGACGACGAAGTGGTTCAAGCTTGTGTTTACGCGCTATAAGGGCTTCAAAGCGTTCAAGGATTCGTTTGTTCTCTCCCTGATCGCAGCCCCGATCACGGCGCTTCTGAGCATGATCATCTCCTATCTTGTCGTCAAGCGCAAGTTCCGCGGCAAGGGCTTCATCGAGGCCGTCTCCATGCTGGCGATGGCGGTTCCGGGCACGGTGCTCGGCGTCGGCTATATCCGCGGCTTCTCCGGCGGCATTTTCCACACCGGCTTCCTGCAGGGGATCTACGGTTCGGCGGCGATTCTGATCATCGTCTTTGTCGTCCGCTCCCTGCCGACGGGTACCCGCAGCGGCATCTCGGCCCTGCGGCAGATCGACAAGAGCATCGAGGAGTCGGCCTATGATCTGGGCGCGGACAGCCTCAAGGTGTTTATGACGGTGACGCTCCCTCTGATCAAGGATTCCTTCCTCAGCGGCCTTGTCACGTCCTTTGTCCGCAGCATCACGGCGATCTCGGCCATTATCCTGCTCGTTACGCCGCAGTTCCTGCTCATCACCGTGCAGATTAATGAGTTCGCCGAGAAAGGCTCTTACAGCCTGGCCTGCGCCTTCGCCACGATCCTGATCGTCATTACCTATGGCGCAGTGCTTCTCATGAATCTCTTTATGAAATATTTCGGAACCAGCCGAAAGATCCGGGAGGAATGATCGATGGAAAAAGTAAAAAAAGGTGTACGCCTGGAGCATATCTCAAAGATTTATCAGGATCCCAAGACGGGAAAGGATTTTTATGCGGTCAAGGATACTACGCTTGAGATCGAGCCGGGATCCTTCGTAACGCTGCTCGGCCCCTCCGGCTGCGGCAAGACGACGACGCTGCGTATGATCGCCGGCTTTGAAAGTCCGGACGAGGGCGAGATCTACCTTGGAGACGAGGCCATCAACGAGCTCACGCCGAACAAGCGCGACACGGCCATGGTCTTCCAGAGCTACGCGCTTCTCCCGCATTACAATGTTTTCGACAACGTGGCCTACGGCCTGAAGCTGCGCAAGGTGCCGAAGGAGGAGATCAAGGCCCGCGTCATGAAGATCCTGGATCTCGTCGAGCTGAACGGGATGGAGGCGCGCATGACGAACCAGCTCTCCGGCGGGCAGCAGCAGCGCGTCGCTCTGGCGCGCGCCCTTGTGGTGGAGCCCTCTGTCCTCCTCTTTGACGAGCCTCTCTCCAACCTCGACGCCAAGCTGCGCGTCTCGATGCGCACGGAGATCCGCCGCATCCAGCAGGAGGTCGGCATCACGGCCATCTATGTGACGCACGATCAGAGCGAGGCCATGGCGCTCTCCGACAAGATCATCATCATGAACAAGGGCGTGGTCGCCCAGATGGGAACGCCGCAGGAGATCTACTATCACCCGGTCAACGAGTTCGTGGCCGACTTTATCGGCGAGGCCAACTTCCTCAAGGGGACCATGACCGGAAGAGACGGCAATTATGCCGTGCTCACGGTGGAGGGCTGCGAGATCCGCGTCCCCGCCGGGGCGGAGATGCAGCAGGGGAAGGACTATACCGTCGTTCTCCGCCCGGAGGCGGCGGCGCTTGCGGACGAGGGCGGCATGCCCTGCCGGGTCGTCCTGAGCTGCTTCATGGGCTCTTACCAGAATTACCATGTCATGGTGGGCAATACGCTCGTCAAGCTGGAGGAGCATAACCCGAAAAACAAGCACATCTATTCCGTCGGCGAGACCTGCAGCCTGGTCTTCGCGCCGGAATCGGTCCATGTGCTGTAAAAAAGAGACGGCTATGCTGAAGTTCTGGATCCGGAAAGTACGCTCCGGAGAGCCGGTCTGGATCGATGATTTCAGAGCAGCGTGCGAAAAAGAGGAAAGGAGCCGGAAAGTCACTTTCCGGCTCACTCTTTTCAGCGGGGAGCAAAGAAGATTCGGGTATGCCGTCCCTCCGTTTGAGACCCCGGAGGAGAGAGCCCTGCTGCTCGATTATCTCTCTGCGCTTATCTATAACATGCTCTCCGCGCTCGGCGGGCAGAGGCTCTGCATCTCCTGCGGAGAAGCGGATGCGGAGCTCATACGCCTGCTGGAGGAGACAAAGCGGCGTTTCCTCGCTCTTGGCGCGGGCTATCCGCGCATCGTGCGGGAGCTGAGCCGGATCTGCCGCACGCTCGGTCTGGAGCCGTTTTCCTTTTCTTCGAAGGAAGAGGCACCGCAGGAGACCGCTTCGGCCGCACCGGCTGACCCGGCGTCTCCGGCCGGGCGCCTGCGGAAAGCGGCAGAGCTTGCCTGCCGCGGGGCCCGCGCCGGCATCGACGTCGGCGGGACGGACATCAAGTTTGTGCTCGCCGTCGACGGGGAGATCGCCGCTTTCGAGGAGTATGACTGGAACCCGATGACGTTTTCCACCGCGGAAGAGACGCTCACGCCGATCGTTTCCCGGCTCCGGCAGCTGCAGGAGGGGAAAGCGGATGCGCTGGACAGCATCGGCGTCAGCTATCCGGACGTCGTGCTCCGCGACCGGATCTGCGGGGGAGAGACGCCGAAGACCCTCGGAATGCGGAACAATCCGGCGCTGGATTATGAAACGGAATTTGCGAAGATCTCCCGCCTGAAGGAGGTCCTGCAGCCGCTGTGCCGCCCCGGTGCGCCGATCCGCATCACGAATGACGGCAATATGGCGGCTTACACGGCGGCCCTGGAGCTCGCCTGCAGCGGGGAGGATGCCCTGCTCGCCCGGGGCACGTTTGCCCATGCGCTGGGCACGTCGCTCGGCAGCGGCTGGCTGGACGCTTCGGGGAAGATCCCCGAGATCCCGCTGGAGCTCTATGATCTGATCATCGATCTCGGCAGCGAAACGAAGCGGTGCCGGGACGCGCGGGATCTCCGCAGCGTGCGGAACGAAAATTCCTGGCTTCCGGGTGCGGACCGCTATGTCGGCCAGGCGGCGGCCTTCCGCTATGCGTGGGAGCTCGCTCCGGAGCTGCTCTCCGGCTATGCCGCGGAAAAGGACGGCATCTTGGCGATCCGACGGGAAGGGACGGATCTTCGAAAGGCCTGCCTCGAGCATCTCTGCCGCAAAACGGAGGAGGGAGAGCCGGCGGCGGAGGAGATCTTCCGCGAGATCGGCCGTGCCTTTGGCCGCGTGAGCCGGGAGGCACAGCTTCTGCTTGCGCCGGAAACGCCCGCCCGTACGGTATTCGGCCGCTTCGTCAAGAAGCCGGCGTGCTTCCGCTGCATCCGGGAAGGCTTCTCGGAGATCCTCCCGGACATCGCGCTGATCCGCGCGGACGAGGATCTTGCCGTTTCTCCCTTGATGAAGAAGCTCTCGGAGACGGAAGGCATCACGGTGGCCCAGTTCGGGCAGGCCGTCGGCGCAGTCTGCTTCGGCGCAGAGGAATAAAAAACAAAGGCAGCGCGTGGCGCTGCCTTTTGCGGTCTTGTTTTGTTATCCCAGATTTCCCGAGGCGAACATCAGCGCCGAGAGCGCGACGATCGGGGCCGTCTCGCAGCGGAGGATCCGCTCTCCCATCGAGCAGACGTGACAGCCGATGACCCGGGCGAGGTCCGCCTCAAAGGGGGCAAAGCCGCCCTCGGGGCCGGTGATGATGGCAGCCGAGGAGAGACCGCGGCTGCCGGCAAGCGCCGTGTCGAGGCTCTCGCGCTCTCCGGTCTCATACATAAAGAGGCTGAGATCCTTTTTGATGGCGGCGTTCAGGCATTCGGTGTAATCTCCGATCCAGCGCACCTGCGGAATGATGCCGCGGCCGGACTGCTTGGCGGCCTCCTCGGAGATCCGGTTCCAGCGCTCGAGCTTCTTGTCCCGCCCGCCCTCGTCGAGCTTTGCCACGCAGCGGTCGCTCTGGAAGAAGCAGATCTCGTGCGCTCCGGCCTCCACGGACTTCTGAATGATATAGTCTGTCTTGTCGCTCCCCTTGGGCAGGCCGCACAGGACCGAGACGGCGAGATCCGGCTCGCTCCGGCAGGGCGTCACTTCGAGGATCTCGGCCTCCACTTCGTCTTTGGTCGATTTGACGATGCGGCACTTGTAGTCGCTGCCCTCGGTGTCGCAGAGAATGAGATCGTCCCCGGCGCGGAGGCGCAGCACATGCACATGCTCGGCGTCTCTTCCCTTCATGATGGCGCGCCCTCCGGCGAGATTCGTCCCGGCAATAAAAAATCTAGGCATATGAATTCTCCAGAAATCGTATTTTCTTTATTATACTTAATTTTTATTCTATTTGCAACCGGACGAAAAAGTATTATAATGAAGAAAAATTTTATGCTCTGATCAGGAGGAGATACCATGCCTACGACCTGGAACCGCAGCCCCGAGGAATTTCACAAGATCTACGTCGCGAATACGGACGCCTTTTACCGCGTCGGCGGAAAAGAATATGCCAGGGAGCTGGACGAATTCATGAGCAAGTGCGCGCTTGCGCTCTGGAGCCGCGCCGGCAGCATCACGCAGCACCATGTGGACATGGCCAACGCCATTTACTCCCGCGGCATGGAGCAGCCGACCTGGATGCTCTGGAGCCTGACGAGCTCGGTCTGTGACAGCGACATGTTCCTTCCGCCGATCTTCTTCTGGAATCTCTGCGAGAGCGACCAGAAGCACAAGACGGAAAATTCCCGTTCCCTTGTGCGCGTCATTACCAACGTCCTGCTCTACTGCGCCGCGGCGGACGACGACGTGACCTATGCGGAGGCGGAATATATCACCGAGTGCCAGGACAAGCTCAATGCCATCTGCGATTCCACCGGCGTGAAGAACACCAAGAGCGCCATGAACCCGATGGACTATGTCACCTCCGGCGAGCCGTCCTTCCTGGAAAAGCATCCGCCCCAGCCCGCTGCGGCCGGTGCCGGCGGAGAGGCGGCCAAGCCTGCCGCCGAGGAGACGCCGAAGGAAGAGGAGAAGCCGAGCCTGGAAGAGGCCATGGCCGAGCTCGATTCGCTCGTCGGCCTCACAGAGATCAAGAAGGACGTCAAGAATCTCATCAACCTCGTCAAGGTCCGCAAGCTGCGCGAGGAGAATGACCTCCCGAACTCCGCCATGAGCCTCCACATGGTATTCATGGGAAATCCGGGCTCAGGAAAGACGACAGTCGCCCGTCTGCTCGGCAAAATGTACGCGGCTATCGGCGTTCTGAGCAAGGGCCAGCTCGTCGAGGTGGACCGCTCCGGCCTTGTGGCCGGCTACGTCGGGCAGACGGCGCTGAAGACGCAGGAGGTCATCCAGTCTGCGCTCGGCGGCGTGCTCTTTATTGACGAAGCCTACGGCCTTTCCAGCGGCGGCGAGAACGACTTCGGCCGCGAAGCGATCGAAACGATCCTCAAGGCGATGGAAGATCACCGTGACGATCTCATTCTCATCGTCGCCGGCTATACGGATCCGATGCAGGACTTTCTGGATTCCAACCCCGGCCTGACGTCCCGCTTCAACAAGTTCTTCCACTTCCCGGACTATACCGGAGACCAGCTCTTCCGCATCTTCCTCAGCCAGTGCGCCAAGAACAAGTATGAGCTGAGCGATGCGGCGAAGGATATGGCCGTCATTCTCTTCAACGACATGTATGAAAACCGCGGGGAAAACTTCGGCAACGGCCGCGATGTGCGTAACTTCTTTGAGAGCACCGTTGTCCGCCAGGCGAACCGTCTTGCCGCCATGGAAGCCCCGACGCGCGAGGACCTGATGACGATCCGCCCCGTCGACATGACGGAGTGCAGCGAACCCTCGTCCGAGGAGACGGAGGAAGCCAAAGAAGCCGAACCGGCGGAAGCGCCGGCCGAGGCGCCGCAGGAGCCGGCACCCGAACCGGCCGATGCCGAAGAGAGCGGCGAGAGCACGGAGGAATAATTCAAATTCCCGGAAGCGCAGGGGAGCATCCCCCGTACGCTTCCGGGAACTTTTGCTTTATTTAAAGCGGATCCTTGGCTTGTAGAATTCGAAGATCACGGTGTCCTTTCGCTTCTCGTTCCGCACCTCGCGGGATGTCCAGGCAACGCGCATGGCACCCATTGCCTCCGCCAGGCGGACGGAGAGCGGGCGCCTGCCGAGCTTGTAGGCGATGAACTGCGGCCGGGAGAGCACATTGAGGAGCGTGCGGCTCAGGAGAAAGGCCGTCAGCGGGCTCTGTTCCCTGTAATCCTCTGCAGGGGCCGCCAGCTGTCCGCGCAGCAGCTCCCTCGCGTGGAAGCGGAACCAGGCTACGATCGTCGGGTCAAAGCTCTCCACGCAGATGTCGCCGGTGTAGTGGGAGATATAATTATAGGTCTTCCGACAGAGCTCGCGGTTGCGCTTTCCTGTCTTCAGCTCGCAGATGATCGGCACGCGCCCGGCGACCAGGTCGAGAACATCCGTGAAGAGCGGGATCGGCTCGTCCGAGCCGCACAGCCGCAGCCTGCGCAGCTCGGCAAAACTGAGCTCGGAGACGCGCTCCGGTACGCCGCAGACGCGCTCAAGCGTGTCGTCGTGAAAGACGACGACGTAGCCGTCCTTCGAAAGCTGAACGTCGAGCTCGATGCCGTATCCCATTTCGGCGGCCAGCCGGAAGGCGGCAAGCGAATTCTCCGGAACGGAGCGGTCGCGGCTGTGGAGACCGCGGTGCGCAATGTTCCGGCCAAGGAAGGGAGCCTTCTGCCGGTAGGAGGCGTGCCCGGGAGCGAGAAGAAGGAACGGGGCGGCAGCCGCTGCAGCAGCGCCGAGGCAGAGCATTCCGGAAATTTTTTTCATAAGCGGTCGATCCTCGGTGTTCAAATGATTTTCTTTGTGCTATTATCTTAGCACAAAATTTGAGAAAAGGAAATGAGATCCATGTCGATTCGAGCTGCCGTATTTTCTGACACGCATCTGTCCACGGCCCTGATGCTGGAAGCCGTCCGCCGGGAGCGGCCGGACGTTCTGATCCATCTGGGCGACATGGAGCGCGATGCCGACTGCCTGCGCCTGGAGTTTCCGGAGATCCCGCTCTTTCGCGTCTGCGGCAACTGCGACATCCGCCCGACCTCCCCGGAGACGGACATCGTGCCCCTTGGCCCGGTCAAGGCCTTTCTTACGCACGGGCACTGCTATGATGTCAAATGGGAGGGCCCGGACCGGGTCGTCTACGCCGCCCTGGAAGCCGGCTGCAAGATCGCCCTTTATGGCCACACGCATGTGCCGCTCAACGAAGAGACGGCCGGCGTCATCGTCGTCAATCCGGGGACGGCCGGAAGAGGCCGCCGCCTGACCTATGCGATGCTGGAGGTCTTTGACAACGGCGGCGTTGCCGCCGAGATCCGGGATCTTTAAAACAGTTGCACTTTTAAGGCGGATTGATTATAATAGCGTATCAATTTTGAAAAGGCAGGAAGAGAAATGGGAAGCAAAAAGAGAAGAGACGGCGTACGCATCATCAACCCGGACGGATATCATAATATCCTCCCCTACATTATGCCGAAGCGCACCGAAGCGGAGGTCTCCAGCGAGGAGAGCTTCGACATCACGGAGCTTTGCGACTATATGAAGCGCCGCAACGAAGCGGAGGGGACGAACCTCAAGATGTTCCACGCCTTCTGCACGGCCGTCGCGCGGACGATCTACCACCGCCCGAAGCTCAATATCTTTATCTCCGGCCGCCGCTTCTGGCAGCGCAATGACATCACGATGTCCTTCGTTGTCAAGCAGAAGTTCGCGGACGACGGGGACGAGACCCTAATGTTCCTGAAGGTCAAGCCGGAGATGGATCTGAATGCCGTCTCGCACCTGATCCTGGGCGACGTCGAGAAGGTCCGCAAGGCCAAGAGCAACGATCTTGACAAGCTGATGAACTTCTTCGGCAGCCTGCCGCGCTGGTTCCTGGAGATCTTCTTCTGGATCCTCGGCCGCCTGGAATATCACGGGATCTATCCGAAGGCGCTCGCCGAAGGCGATCCGAACTATTCCACCGTTATGCTCTCCAATCTCGGTTCCATCGGCGCCGGGTCCCCGTATCATCACCTCAGCAATTACGGCACCTGCTCCATCATGATCACGATCGGCACGATGCACAAGGAAATGCGCCTGATGCCGGACGGGACGCAGCAGGAGCGCACGATCCTCAATGCCACCTTCACGCTCGACGAGCGCATTGCCGACGGCTTCTATTTTGCCAAGAGCATCCGCATCGTCCGCTTCCTCCTCGAGCACCCGGAGTATCTCGAGCAGTCCATCGAGACGGAAGTCCCGGTCGATGTGTCCTGAAAAATCCGAGAAAAATAAAGTCAGACTTTAGATTTCTCAAAAACAAAGAAGAACAGCATCCCATGGAAGGATCGAAGATCCGAAAAGGGATGCTGTTTTGCATTTAAAAACGGAAAACACGCTTGACGGTAAATGAAAATCCGAGTAAAATAAAGTCACACTTTAGATTTACCGAAATTTCGGAGGGAATATATGTATATCCGACGTCACATCGAAGAAACGGTTTGGAGAATGTCCCGTGCCTATCCGGTGGTTATGGTTTGCGGTCAGCGCCAGGTCGGAAAGTCAACGATGCTGTATCATATCAAAGAGGAAGCACGGAAATACGTTACGCTGGACGATGCAAATGCCAGAAGGCTGGCGTTTTCCGACCCGGAGTTTTTTTTGGAGACCTATGGTACTCCGCTTCTGATCGATGAGTTCCAGCGCGTTCCTTCTCTGCTGCTGGAAATCAAGAGGTTTGTTGACCGAAAGGCGCTGCAGGGGGAAGAAACCGCGGGCCTCTTCTGGCTGACGGGTTCCCAGAAATTCAGAATGATGCAGAATGTCTCGGAATCTCTGGCCGGAAGAACCGCCGTCCTGGACATGTCTACGCTTACCGCAGGCGAGCTGGAAGGGAGGGAACTGACCGTATTTTCTCCGGATCTTGAGGATCTGAAAAAAAGAGCACAGGGAATGACATATAAGAATATCCACAGCGTGTTTGAATCCATATATCGCGGAGGAATGCCGCGGCTGGCTGCCGGCGACATCGATCGGGAACGGTATTATGCCGACTATGTGAATACCTATCTGGAAAGAGACATCAAAGACCTGAGCCAGGTAGGAAAGCTGGATGAATTCTACCAGTTCCTTGTATACATGGCCTCCAATACTGCCCAGGAGTTAAAATATGAAGCGATCTCCAAGGAAGTGGGTGTATCGGCGCCTACGATAAAAAGCTGGGTAACGATTTTGGAACGTTCCGGAGTCATTTATATTCTCCGGCCTTATTATGCCAAAGCAACGGATCGTCTGGTGAAAACTCCGAAATTTTATTTTATGGATACCGGACTGGCCGCCTATCTGGCGCGGTGGCCGAGTGCGGAAACGCTGGAAAACGGAAACGCAGCCGGAGCTTTTTTCGAGACCTATGCAGTCACGGAGATCCTGAAGGGCTATATGAATGCGGGAATCACGCCGGATCTGTATTATTACAGGGATATAGACCAAAAGGAGATCGACCTCTTAATCGTCCGCGGCGGCACGCTTTACCCAATCGAGATCAAAAAATCCAAGAATCCCTCGGATGCCGATAAAAATCAAAAAGCTTTGGAAAAGTATAAAATGGAAATTGCCCCGATGCTGATCCTTTGCATGAGCAGCGAGCTGATTCCCTACAACCGGACAACCTGGCTGTGCCCGGTATCAATACTGTAAATAATAAGTCAAAAGCATCTCCCGGCCGAGAGATGCTTTTTCTTGTCTATGGATCGATCGGCATTTCGGAAAGGTCTTCCATAAAGCGGATCACTTCACTCGGCCGCATGCCGAGCGCATCGGAGAGCTTGCAGAGGGTCTCAAGATTGGGGAGCTTTGCGCCGGTTTCGATCATCGTCAGGTGCGTTCTCGCGATCCCCGCAAGTCCGCTCAGCACATCCTGCGACAGATGCCGTTCGGTGCGCAAGGCCTTTATTGCCCTTCCAACGGTATTTCCATCAAAGCTCAGCATACGATCCCTCTTTTCATGGGAATTGTATGCGAAAAGAGACATTTATTAGTCTACGATGATAGACAAAAAGAATTTTTTATGCTATTCTTTTTTAGAGTTTTCACAAACACCTTGTGAAAGACGAAAATACAGAGATGAATAAGGAGAAACAGAATGAAAATCAGAACCGATTTTGTGACCAACAGTTCCAGCAGCGGGTTCACCGTTATTAAAATCGAGTCTAATTTTTTCAAAAATTTAGCTTTGGAAAAAGGAATGGCTGAAGAGGTAAAAAAATTGTTTGCTGAAATAGAGGATGACTGGGAGGGCCGGAATATTTGGGCGGTTGATCCCAGCGTTTCAAAGGTTATTTGCAGCAGCATTTTGTTAGAAGGCGTATTTTCAAATCGATATAGTCGATATGAAAGTTATAGAAAAATTTTCGGTGAAGACTATGAACGGATAACAAACAAGCTTGGAAATATATTCGGAGCTTTTTCCACTATAAAAGAATTTTGGAAATGGGATCAGGTAATCCCCATAGTCGATGAATGGCTGGAACGTTCGGATAAAGCCGGACAAAATGAGCTTGGAGAAGAAAAGTTAAAAGAAATAAAGCAGTTTAAGCGCTTATTGGAATTGGTGAACCTGGTTTATGAGAATAAGGAAATAATCGATTCTGAAGCTACAGCTGAAATTAAGTCGGGGCATGCAAGTTCTGATTCGGGGGCAGTAGACTTTCGCTATGGGGGACTGAATATAAAAAATGGAGAAGGCGAATACATAGATTATAAGGTCTTCGATTCCGGATATTATGATGATTATCCTGTCGAGCCATCGCCGTTTTATCTATGGGCAAAGGAACATGGATATTATGGTTATGATTCAGAGTTAGACGTGACCGGGTTTAATGAATGTCTCTACGTAGACCCTCCATTTGAAGAAGTGGCAGAGTCTTATAAAGAAGCTCGGCATATTCCTGTAAAGAACGGGAAGATGAAGCGGGGAATAAATTAACATTAGGGCTGACGGATGCAGTATATTATCAGGGATAAGAAATACCATTTCCAATCTGCCTTTGATACCGAGACCGGGACGTATATCCGTACGGGAATTTTAGATGAGCATGGGAAAGACACCGGAGTCGATCCGTTTATGGCATCCTTTCCGCATCTGATCGATGTCGGCGTGATGGGGCACTGTATTCACGGGAAGACCGGGCTCTGCGTGAAGGCAGGCATCGGGTGTTATCAGAGCGGATTGCTGATCGAGCGGCCGAATATGACAGTGGAGAACTTCCGATGGATCGCAGAGCAGTGCCGCGGCAGATGCAATCAGCTGGCGCTCGGCGGAAGAGGAGATCCGGATCAGCATGAGCATTTCGAAGAACTGCTGCAGATCAGCCGGGAAAATATTCTGGTGCCCAATTTTACAACGTCCGGTTATGGGATGACGCCCGAGATCGCAGCGATCTGCAAAAAATACTGTGGTGCGGTTGCCGTCAGTTGGTACCGGAGCGAATATACGCTCCGTGCGACCCAAATGCTGCTTGATGCGGGCGTGAAGACGAATATTCACTATGTGCTCGGGAAAAACAGCATAGACGAGGCCTTGGATCGTCTGGAGAAGGACGATTTTCCCAAAGGGATCAATGCCGTCATTTTCCTGCTTCACAAGCCGGCAGGGCAGGGGGCGGAATCGAATGTACTCGATGCAGCAGATCCCCGCATAGCGGAATTCTTCGCAAAAATTGACCAACGCCACCCGTTTAAGGTCGGAATGGACAGCTGTTGCGTTCCCGGCGCAGTAAACTACAGCAAACAGATCCTGATGGAGTCTTTGGATACTTGCGAGGGAGGCCGGTTCAGCTGCTATATCGGAGCTGATATGGTGATGGTGCCCTGCAGCTTCGACCAGAAGAAGCGTTATGAGGTGATTCTAAGAGACGCAGATGGAAACGGAAAGACGATAAACACAATTGAAGAGGCCTGGAACAGCATCCCGTTTGAACGGTTCCGGGATCTTATGCGGAAAGCCTGCCCGGAATGCGAAAAAAGATGCCTCTGCCTGGGCGGCTGTCCTCTGATGCCGGAAGTCGTGCTCTGTGACCGAAAATCCGAGAAAAATAAAGTCAGACTTTAGATTTCTCGGAATTGATAGAATAACAGCATTCTGCCCGCGCAGGATGCTGTTATTTTATTCGGGTCCTTCTTGCACTGAAAAATAAGATATGGTAAGATAATAAGCAAGATAATAAGCAAGATAAGGAACAATAAAACACATGGAAGCTTATAAACCGCCCTATACGATTTCGGAAACCATGCTGGAGCTGGTATCCTCGATTTCGGAAAAGATCGGCCGCGTGATCGGACGGGGAGAATTGGAGTCCCGGCCGCATCTGCGGCGAAACAACCGGATCCGCTCCATTCATTCCTCATTGAAGATCGAGGCGAATTCACTCTCGCTGACGGAGGTGCGGGACGTGATCAATGGGCGAAATGTGCTGGGGGATCCGACGGAGATCCGGGAAGTAAAAAATGCATACCGTGCCTATGACGAGATCCGAAACGCAGACCCGTACAGCCTGGAAGATCTGAAGCGGCTTCATGGGATCATGACGGAGGGTATCGTTGCGGAATCCGGTGTGTTCCGCAGAGGAGCCGAAGGCGTGTTCTCCGGCGGAAAATGTATTTTTATAGCACCGCCTCCGGAGCTCGTCCCGTCTCTGATGCAGGATCTGTTCGGCTGGATGAGGAGAAGCCGGGAAATGGTGCATCCTCTGATCCTCTCGGCCGTTTTTCATTACGAATTCGTCTTCATTCATCCCTTTGCCGATGGAAACGGGCGAATGGCACGGCTGTGGCACACGGTCCTGCTGTCGAACTGGCGAGAGGTTTTTGAATATATCCCGCTGGAAAGCCAGATCGAGAGCTTTCAGGAAGAATACTATGAGGCGATCGCAAAGTGCCATGTAAACGGAAACTCGGACGTATTTATTGAATTTATGCTTCGTCAAATCGACCGGACGCTGGAAAACCTGCTGGCGGATTCGGAGAAAGACGGGGCCGGGACGAACCTTTATCTTCCGCATTTATTGGCGGTGATGCAGTACGATATTCCGTATACGGCGGCAGACCTGATGGAAAAGCTCGGGCTGAAGTCCAAGGAGACCTTCCGCAAAAACTATATGCATCCCGCGATCGAACAAGGCTTCGTCATCATGACGATTCCGGACAAACCGACCAGCCGAAACCAGCAATATATCCGAAAGGTTTAAGAAGATCATAAGCAACAGCATCCTGCCCGCGGAACCTTCTTCCGCCCGGCAGGATGCTGTTGCTTTATGAAGTTTGTTTTATCCGTTCCGGAATCTTGCGAGGAAGTCCTTCGTCTCCTGCAGCTTCGGGCTGCCGAAGACTTCGGCGGGGGCGCCGTCTTCTCCGATGATCCCGTTCGTCATGAAGACGACGCGGTTGGAGACGTCGCGCGCGAAGGCCATTTCGTGAGTGACGACGAGCATCGTCATCCCGTCGGCGGCGAGCCCCTGCATGACGTCGAGCACCTCGCCGACCATTTCCGGGTCGAGCGCGGAGGTGGGCTCGTCAAAGAGCAGGACCTCGGGGTTCATGGCGAGTGCCCGCGCGATGGCGACGCGCTGCTTCTGTCCGCCGGAGAGCTGGCGGGGTGTGGCGTTGATGTAGGGGGCCATGCCGACGCGGCGGAGGTAATTCATGGCGTTTTCTTCCGCCTCCGCCCGGCTGCGCTTGAGCACCTTGGTCTGCCCGATCACGCAGTTTTTGAGGACGGACATATTGTTGAAGAGGTTGAACTGCTGGAACACCATTCCGACCTTGGCGCGGTAAGCGGTCTCGCCGCCCTTGCGGCGGACGATGTTCTCTCCGTGGAAGAGGATCTCTCCGCTCGAAGGCGTTTCGAGCAGGTTGATGCACCGCAGCAGCGTGCTTTTCCCGCTGCCGGAGGCGCCGATAATGCTCGTCACGTCGCCCGCGGCGACGTTGAAGTCGATATCCCGGAGGACCTCATGCGTGCCGAAGCTCTTGGAAAGGTGCCGGATCTCGAGGATCGTATTCCCGCTCATGTGTCCTGCCCTCCTTTTTCGGAAAGCCCGGTCCGGCGGGCAAGCTCGGTCCCCTCGGGGCTCTGTTCATCCCAGGGCGTGCCCTTGCGGGGGCTGTTGTAGGTCCCTTCCGTTGCCGTGATCTGGTCGTCCAGGACGAGCTCGTAGTTGGAATCGCCGTCCATGCGGCGCTCCAGATAGCGGAGGAGGAAGGAGGCGGCAAGCGTCATCGTGAGGTAGGCTGCCATTTCAATAATCGCGGAGGGGAAGTAAAGATACGTTGCGCCGACGGCCGCCCGGTGCACCGAGAACAGCTCGCCGAAGCCGATGATGAACATGACGGAGGTGTCCTTGATGTTGATGATCAGGTTGTTGCCGATCTGCGGCAGAAGCACGCGGAAGGCCTGGGGGATGATGACATAGAGCATCGTCTGGAAGTGATTCATGCCGATGGCCTTTGCGCCCTCCGTCTGCCCGGGGTCGATCGAGAGGAAGCCGCCGCGGACGCTCTCCGCCATATAGGCGCCCGTATTGATGGATACGGTGACGAGCGCCGCCGCCGCGATGCTGGACCAGCGCGCCGCATTCCCCGTGAAATACGGCAGCCCGTAGTAGATGAACACGGCCTGCAGGATCATCGGCGTCCCGCGGAAGACTTCCACGTAGATGCGGATGATGACGCGGATCAGCTTCAGGAAGAAGCGCTTGAAGATATTGTCGTTGCGCCCGGTCGGGATCGTCTGCAGGATGCCGCAGATAAAGCCGATCAGACAGCCGATCAGCGTACCGAGGACGGCAAGATAGAGCGTGCTCCACATGCCGCCGAGGTACTGTGTGCCGTATCGCGACCAGGTCTTCGCGATGTCGGCGCCGAGTTTTGACCAGATGGACATCGATAAGGAATTACTCGTTCATCGGCTGGATGCTGATGGCGTAGTTCATCAGCTCGTTGAAGTCGTCCGCCGTCATGTCGGCGAGAACGGCGTTGATGGCTTCACACAGCTCGTCGTTGCCCTTCATCATGGAAACGCCGATGTTGACATTCTCTGCGCGCTCTTCTTCGGTGAACTGGAAGTCGCCGTCCGTGCCGGAGAAGTCAAGGATGACCATGTCGGGGTAAGCCTGAACGGCGCCCTGGGCGGTCGGCATATCAGTGCAGATGAAGTCGACCATGCCGGTCTCCAGCGCCATCAGCATGGCGGGAGCGCTCTCGGCTGCGGTCTGGATCTGGGCATCGGGGATCTGCGGGAGGCACTCGTCGTACCAGATGGTGGATTCCTGAGAGGTGCAGACGCCGCCGGCAAGGTCGGCGATGGAGGTGGCGGAAGCATAGTCGCTGCCTTCAAGCGTTACGCAGACCATGGTGGCGTAGAAGTACGGACCTGCGAAGTCGACCTGCTCGGAGCGCTCGGCCGTCATGGACTGGCCGGCGATGACGGCGTCATAGATGCCGGTCTGCACGCCGGGGACGAGGGAATCCCAGTCCGCCTGGATGACCTCAAGCTCCCAGCCGTTGGCCTCGCAGATCTTCTGGGCGATCATGATGTCGTAGCCGTTGGCATAAGCGCCGGAAACGTTGCTGATGGGAACGGCGCCGTTGCTGTCGTCGCTCTGGCTCCAGTTGTAGGGAGCGTAGGCGCATTCAAGGGCGATGGTAAGAACGCCGTCTTCCACACCGGTGGGGACGGTCTGCTCCGCGGAAACGGAGACCGCGCAAAGGGAGAGCACCAGAACAAGTGCAACCAGAAGGGAAGTGATCTTTCTCATGATAAGGTTCCTTTCAAAAAATATTTTACTGCTCCATTCTATGTCAACGCCGGTCCTCCGGCGAAAACAACAAAAAATCGGGACGCCGTGAAGCGTTCCGACTCAAAACACGTTCTCCCAAAAGATACGCGGATCCTCAATAGCGCTCCACAAGGGCAAAGCCCTTCGTGACAGTCTGCCGGATCTTCTCCGTCAGCCCAGATCCGGCACCGCGGGAACCGATGCCGCTCTTCGGCGGTGACCCCTTTCGCCCCTTCCGGTATTTCCCGTGCCTTCAGAAAGAAGCTACTCTTGATGACCGCGCCTCTATTTCTTTATGAAGTTGTCGCTTATTATAGCTATATTCCGGCAATTGTCAAGAAGAAATTTACGGTTTTTGAAAAAAGCTTTACGCCGTTAATAGCCTTCAGGAAGTTTATTTTGGAATTTGAGCAGTAAAGGAGAAATATCCGTCTTTATAATCGAATAGATAAATAGCTTTTTTATTTTCTAGAATTGAGATGACATTGCGCAATCCATACCCGTGTTCACTGGGGCGGATGCTTAGCGAAGAGATTCGATTGTTAACGATTGTGACAGAATGCGCCGTAGTATTTTTTATGTGTATAAAGCCTGCTGAACTGCCATTAGAAATCTTAAAAAAAATCTCTCGTTTTGAAGGCTCATGGATTTCCTTGCAGGCGTTTAATGCATTATCAATCAAATTCGAAAAAACGATCACAAGCTCGCTGTCGGCTAAAGGGAAATCACTTAAGTTATCCAACTGCAGAGAAAAGAAAATATTTAAAGCTAAAGCTTTTTCTTGCTTTTGACTGAGCAGGCTATCAAATGCAATTCGATGAGTCTGAAAAGAGAGAGTGCTGCGACTTTCTTGAACCTGTAATTGAGTAATATAAGAAAGTGTTTCTTCCGTGGTTGCATTTTGCTCTATTAGACCACGGAGCACGAGAAGAAGGTTTTGAAAATCATGAGTTTGTTTTCGCTGCTGTTCGTAGGCATATTCCCAAGCCCGAACAGTTGCTTGCTCAGCTTTGATGCTCTGCTGGAGAACCACGTTATCCTGAATCTGAATCTGTTGCTTTTCTAAAAGATTCAGCAGATAAATGGAGGCAATATCCAGAAACAGGAGAATTGCATTGCATTTTAAAAGTTCATGGGACATAGAAGGTACGTTGTAATAGATAGTTAATAACGAAAGAGAAATCAGTAAAGAAGCAAACGGTATAATCAACATGCGTATCCAACTAAAATGCGAGGACTCGCACGAGAGAAAATAGAATTTCAGCAACTGGCTAATTATTATAGTGCCAAAAAGTTCTGCTATTTTTACACTGAAGCAAATTAAATAATATGCATCTGGATCCTGAAAAAGATAAACGGCCTGACTGCCTATGACATAATAGATTAATGTGATTATGCAGTTATCGGCAAGAGAGACGTATGCGAGCCAAAATGCAACGGGAAAGATAAACTTGATTAACTTTTCATCGTAACAAATCAAAAGCCAAATGAATGCACTGGAAAAAAGAAAAATATATTTTAAAAGGTTAGTTTCGTCAAAAAACGAAAAAAAGACGCAGTTACTGACAGTCACAAGGAGCGAATGAAAAAATATGCTAAGCGGGGAGAGCTTTCTCTTGAACAGACCATCAACTACAAAATAAAGCATCTGAACTTCTAAAAAGACCAGAGCTGTGTTCATGAAGATATATTTCATCCTGGTAAAAGTTAGATGTGATTTGATTTCCAGCGTAGAAAAGAGGCCTGAACAGAACTGTAGTATTTTTCAGAAGCTTTTAAAGTGATTCCGGTACTCAAATATACCTGATATCCGCTAATTTTTAAAATATGGGACATGTTAGCTAAAAAACTCCTTTGCAGGCGGAGAAACCCTTTTTCATTTAAAAGCTTCTCATAAGTTTGCAGTCTGCCTGAAACCTCAAGAGGAGAGGTTTCGTGGTAAAGATGAAAATGTACTTTCCGTTCGGCGGTACCTTCGATATATACGATATTTTTAAGAGCAATATCGTATGTTCTGTCTTTTGTCTGCACAGGAATGTACATTGAAGATTCTGTCAGTTTTCTACAGACTTCATCTAGAACGATGGGCAATTCTTCAGAAAGATTCTGCTTCAGAAGATAACGAAAGGCAGAAACACGATAACCTGCAGGAGCGTAATCAATAAAAGCAGTAACGAATACAATGATCAGATCTTCAGAGACTTTCCGGAGAATCTTCGCGGCATCTAAACCATTGATATCGGGCATATCAATATCAAGAAAAACAACCTGTATATCTGAAAAATCAGTCTTAAGCATGGAGGAGACAGAGTTAAAGCATTTGAAGTTAATATATAGATCTTTTTTAGCGCCGATAGTTTCCAATTGAAATCTTAATTGAGCAACAGCTGCAGGAATATCATCGCAGATAGCAATAGTCATTGGAAGTAACGCCCCTTGACTTGGTTTCCATCCAAACATAAATCAATTTCCCTTCGTTGTCAATTCATTAAAAACTATTACTGCCGATGTATCTTAAAATGCGAATCTTTAGCACAATTATTAAAAGAAAATGTGCTAATGTCAAGAAAAACAGTTTCTTGACAAATGGAATGAGACAGCATTGAAGATATATGCTTATAACGGGCAGAGTAATATTTGTGGAAAGCGAATATATGAGGCTCGGAAGAAAAATCATATAACGCAATCACAACTGGCTGCTCGCTTGCAAATTGCAGGTGTTTGCATAGAACGCGACTCTATCAGCAAGATAGAGAGCGGTCGTAGATTTGTTGCAGACTACGAAATCGTAGCTTTTTCACGGGCACTTGACGTTTCCGTCATTTGGCTTTTAGGCATAGCAAACAATCAGCAAGATGAGCATTAATACTGTAATCATACCAAAGCAGGACGTAGTCCTGCTTTTTAATTGCCGTTTTTACGGAAAATTTGCCTGCATTTGCGTCAAGTTTTACATTTTCTGTGCCACGATGATAAAGTTAATTGCGGGTGATATACAAGGTGCATCAACTTGCG
>R05__coassemble_104_pt1 | contig 47122 bp, 40 predicted proteins | sample R05__metabat2_low_PE_040 | metagenome-assembled genome bin R05 | reverse complement strand
AGCTGCTCCGTCCAAAAGGTCTCGTTCTGCCCGAGCACATGCATCAGGAAGACGACGTCATATTCTTCGGAAGGATCGTAATCCTTCGGCACATAGACCGCAAGGCGCTTGGTCTTTTCCTCGCCCGGATCACGGACATAGTCATGCGCCGTATATTCCAGCGTCTCCACCCGGCTCGGAGAGCTCGGTTTCGGCGTCGGCGAAGGAGAGGGCGTCGGCTCCGGGGTCGGGGAAGCCTCCGGAGAAGGAGACGCCGTTTCCACGGCGGGCACCTCCGTCTGCCGTGCAGCAGCCTCCGCAGAGGCGCGATAGCGGTTCGCCCGGTGAACACACCAGACAGCCGCGGCCGTAAGCAGAACCGCCGCACAGAGAAGCGCCAAGAGGAGGATTCCCTCTGCCGTAAGGCGGCGGACAGAGGCGTTTCGGTTTTTTCTTTTATTATCTTTCATAGACTATATTATTTGATAAAGCCGATGAATTGTCAATGAAAAAGAAAAGACACGCTGAAAAATCAGCGTGCCCAAAGATGCTGTTTTGCTCCGATCAGAACTCGATGTACTTGCTCTCGGCATTGTCGTTGACGACATAGTATGCCTTGCGCTCGGCAACATTGATGTAGGTCTTGAGGGACTTGATGGAAGCGGCGGTGTGGCCTTCTGCCTTGTAGGCTTCCTTGACCTTTGCAACGATCTCTTCTGCGCAGATCTGCTCGCCGTTGACTTCATAATAGGTCTCCTGGACAGCCTTGGCAGCCGGCTTCTTGGCGGCAGCAACCTTCTCGGCGGCGTTCTCAACCGTCTTCTTGGCGGCAGCCTTGGTCTCGGCGGCGGCCTTCTTCACGGTCTTGGTGGCCTTCTTGGCGGTAGCTTCAGCAGCTTCGATCTTCTCAGCGACTTCTGCGTCGGTCTTAACGGTCTTTCTCGGTGCCATAATTGTTATCTCCTTAATATTTCATTTGTATTCTTTTTCATCAACTTTCCAAATTTCCTACGAACGTTGGAAAATTGCGGTGCAGCAACGTTTTTCTCCTGCACTCGAGCGCGGATTATACCATAGGTAATGCCATGTTTCAAGCCGAAAAAGTTCAAAATTTAAAAGTTATTTTTTAAACTCCGGTCAAATTGCACAAAATTTTGAAAACTCGGCCTGGATTCAGAAAAAAGATACGCCAAAAGCGCCCTCCAGCAGCCGCAGCAGGCCAAAGGCAAAGATCGCAATTCCAAGCAGAAGGAGGAAAGCATTCATAGCGGTGAAACGGTTCTTTCCGGTTCGGTGTTTCTTGACCGGTTCGGTCTTTCTTCTGCGCCGAGGTTCCACCGTAAAATCGTAGGCTTCCAAAAAGGCTTTCCCGTTTTCATAGCCGAGTTCTTCTACAAGCCAGCCCGCCATAGCATCCCAGCGGGAATGATTCCAGAGCACACGATCGACCACGCCGTCCGGATAAGTCTCGTCCAGCTCGTCCAGAAGCGCATCCAGATATTTTTTCAGTTTTTCCGGTTCATGCCCCGGCGCGTATTTTGCCATGCCGATCTCCCCTCTCGATTTGATTCCATTATACAACGGGATCGTCCAAACGAAAAGCCCCGGTTTTCGTCATTTTTACCAATTTTCAGGGGGTAAATTTGTATATCCTGTCCAATAGAAAGATTTGCGCATTTCCGTTATAATGTTAACATCAAATAAATTGGAGGTTTGTCGGCCGTGAAAAAGAACACCTCGATCCTGATCATCGTTCTGCTCGTGCTTGCGCTCCTTGTCACCGGCATTCTGCTTTATTCCGAGAAAAAAGGAAGAAAGGCAGATGTGACGGATCTGAACGGGCAGATCACAGAAGCAAACGAAACCATATCCTCGCTCACCGATACCGTGGCGGAGAAGGAAGCCGCGATCACAGACCTCAACACCTCCGTAGAAGAAAAAGAGACCGCGATCACCGAGCTCAACTCCTCTATTGAAGAGAAAGAGGCAACGATCGCCGAGCTCAGTTCCTCCGTGGAAGAAAAAGAAACAACGATCACCGAGCTCAATTCTTCCGTAGAAGAAAAAGAGACAACGATTGCCGAGCTCAACACCTCCGTAGAAGAAAAAGACAGCACAATTGCGGAACTCAATTCTACCGTGGAGGAAAAAGAGACCGCCATTACGGAGCTCAGCTCTTCCGTTGAAGAAAAAGAAGCCGAGATCACCGAGCTTTCCGCTCAGGTGGAGCAGCAGAGCACACAGATCTCTACGCTGAATGACGGCATCGAGGACGCCCAGGCGCTCGCGGCTTCGATCCAAAGCGAGCTGGATGAGGCCAATGCCTCCATCGAAGCGCTGACGGAAGCCAAAGAAGAGCTTGCCCAAAACCTTGCCGACGCTTCGGCTGCCTATGAAGCTTCCGTCGCACAGCTGACGCAGGAACGGGAAGACGCCATTGCGGTGCTGAACGCCGAGCACGAAAGCAAGCTCGCCGAGATCGCCGGTACAAACGAGCAGCAGATCGCCGCTTTGGAAATGGAACACGCCAAGGAGCTTGCCGCGTTGACGGCGGAATACGAAGAAGAAATCGAGGCGCTCAACACCGAGCATGAGACGGCCGTCTCGACTCTGAACAGCGAATATGAAGCAACCGTCGCCTCTCTGAATTCCGAGCACGAAGAACAGGTCGCGGCTCTCAATACCGAACACGAAGAGCAGGTCGCAGCTCTCAATACCGAACATGAAGAGCAGGTCGCGGCTCTGAACACGGAGCTGACCGAGACCGCCGCCGTTGCTGCGGAATATGAAGAAAAGAGCAACGGGCTCGTCGTTGAGCTGGAACAGACCGCTGCCGCCGCCAGCGAATATCAGGAGCAGAGCCTCGCCGCCATGGCGGAGCTCACGCAGGAAAATGAGAACCTGAACGCAGAAAATGAATCTCTCCGAAGAGAAAATTCCTCTCTGCAGGACAAGATCACGGACTACGAGGAACTGACCGAGCTGCTGTATCTCCGCCTCGGCGAACGCGGCTACACCGTCAACGACGACGGAACCATGACCTATACCGTCGTCACCGGAGATACGCTTGCCGACATCTGCAAAAACTGCGGCATCGACTACTGGGCGCAGAAAGACCGCATTCTCAACATGAACGATATGAATGACGCCCGCTGCGGCAATGTGATCTTCGTTGGGCAGAGGATCTCGCTCCCCTTCCTGGAGGAAGAAGAATAACCGTTTCCGCCTCATAAAAAACGCTCCCCACCAACGGGGAGCATTTTTTATGCATGGCTCAGAAAAGCCCGGTGATCACGCCGTTTTCGTCAACGTCGATGCGTTCGGCCGCAGGGACCTTCGGAAGGCCGGGCATCGTCATGATGTCTCCGGTCAGCGCAACGATAAAGCCGGCACCGGCCGAGACCTTGACGTTCTTGACCGTAATCGTGAAGCCCTCCGGGGCTCCGAGCAGCGCGGGATTGTCGGAAAAGCTGTACTGCGTCTTGGCCATGCAGACCGGCAGAGAACCGAAGCCAAGGGCCGTCAGCTCCTCGATCTGTTTTTTGGCGGCAGGCAGGATCGACACATAGGAACCGCCGTAGATCCGCTTTGTGATCGCCTCGATCTTTTCCTCGATCGTGCCGTCCAGCTCATAGGAATAGCGGAAGTCGCCTTTTTCTTCTTCACACAGGCGGACGACCTCTCTTGCAAGGTCTTCCCCGCCCTTGCCTCCTTCGGCCCAGACATTGGAAAGAACCGTATTGACGCCGAACTCGCGGCAGCGGGAGATGATGCTCTCGATCTCCGCGTCCGTGTCCGTCGGGAAGCGGTTCACGGCGACGACGCAGGGGAGCCGATAAACATTGCGGATGTTGGAGACATGACGGAGCAGATTCGGAATTCCCTTTTCCAGCGCTTCCAGATCTTCGTTGGCAAGCTCCTTCTTGTTCCGGCCGCCGTGCATTTTCAGCGCGCGCACCGTAGCGACAATGACAACCGCGGCCGGGGTCAGGCCGGCCATGCGGCATTTGATGTCCAGGAACTTTTCCGCGCCCAGATCTGCACCGAAGCCGGCCTCGGTCACGGCATAGTCTCCGAGCTTCAGAGCAAGCTTCGTGGCTGTGACGGAGTTGCAGCCGTGCGCGATGTTGGCAAACGGGCCGCCGTGGACAAAGGCGGGAGTTCCCTCCAGCGTCTGGACAAGATTCGGCTTGAGCGCGTCCTTCAGGAGAGCCGCCATCGCGCCGACCGCCTTAAGATCGCCGGCAGTCACGGGCTTTCCGTCATAGGTATAGCCCACGATGATGCGCGCAAGGCGCTCCTTGAGATCCGTAATGGAGCTTGCCAGGCAGAAGACCGCCATGATCTCGCTGGCAACCGTAATGTCAAATCCGTCCTCGCGGGGCATGCCGTTGGCTTTTCCGCCAAGGCCGTCCACAATATTGCGGAGCTGCCGGTCGTTCATGTCCACGCAGCGCTTCCAGGTAATGCGGCGCGGATCGATGTTGAGGGCGTTCCCCTGCTGAATGTGATTATCCAGCATGGCGGCCAGCAGGTTGTTGGCCGCGCCGATGGCATGGAAGTCGCCGGTAAAGTGCAGGTTGATATCCTCCATCGGAACGACCTGCGCATAGCCGCCGCCGGCGGCTCCGCCCTTGACGCCGAAGACCGGGCCAAGAGACGGCTCGCGAAGCGCCACGACAACATTCTTTCCGATCCGTTTCAGGCCGTCGGCAAGGCCAATGGTGGTCGTCGTCTTGCCTTCGCCGGCGGGCGTCGGGGTAATGGCCGTGACGAGGATCAGCTTTCCGTCCTTTTTGTCCATGGTCTTCATCAGGGCGGGATCGACCTTGGCTTTATAGCGGCCGTACTGTTCCAGATATTCTTCCGGGATCTCGGCCGCGGCAGCGATGGCAGTAATGGGCTGCATTTTGCACTGCTGAGCAATTTCAATATCGGTTAAATATGCCATAGGAACCTCTCTCCGTTTCCTTTTTTATCTGAAATAACGCACAGCCGCCTCAAACATGCGGATGTCGTAATTGCCGGGAACATTGCGGTAAAGTCCGCTGCCGACGCGCTCGCTGTGGCCCATCTTGCCGAAGACGCGTCCGTCCGGAGACGTGATGCCTTCGATGGCAAACATCGAGTCATTCGGGTTGAAGTGAACGTCCGAGGTCGCATTTCCTTCAAAGTCGACATACTGCGTGGCGATCTGGCCATTTGCCGCGAGCGAGCGGATCAGGGCCTCGTCGGCAACGAAGCGGCCTTCCCCGTGAGAAATGGGAACATTCACAATGTCGCCCACCTGCATCAGGCTCAGCCAGGGAGACTTGTTGGACGCAATGCGCGTGCGGACAATGCGGGACTGGTGGCGGGCAATGGTATTGTAGGTCAGCGTGGGGCAGGTCTCGTCCGTGTCAATGATCTTTCCATAGGGGACAAGACCCAGCTTGATGAGCGCCTGGAAGCCGTTGCAGATGCCGCACATCAGGCCGTCCCGCTGTTCCAGAAGCTCGGTTACGCCTTCCTTGACCGCGGCATTGCGGAAGAAGGCCGTGATGAACTTGCCGCTGCCGTCCGGCTCGTCGCCGCCGGAAAATCCGCCCGGAATAAAGACCATCTGCGCTGTTTTGAGGGAAGCCGCAAAAGCGTCCACCGAGCGGGAAATTCCCTCCGAGGAGAGGTTGTTGACGACCAGGATCTCCGGCTCGGCACCTGCATCGCGGACTGCCTTGGCGCTGTCGAACTCACAGTTCGTCCCAGGGAAGGCCGGGATCAGCACCTTGGGCTTCGCCGTCTTTACAGCAGGGGCGGGATAAGAGGACGCAGGATAAGAGAAGGTCTCCATCGGCTGCTCCCGCGTCGGGATATTGCAGGCATAAACGCCTTCCAGGCGGTTCTCATAGATAGCGAGGAGCTCCTCTGCAGAAACGCTCTCCGCACCGCAGGTAAACTGCCCGTCGTCCGTGACCGTGCCAAGGAGAATTTCGCCGGCGGCATCGCCCGAGAGCTCCAGGACAAATGCGCCGTAATCATAGCCAAACAGCGCCTCCATGCTCTGTTCTTCAAACCGGAAGCCGAAGCCGTTGCCGAAAGCCATCTTCATGGCTGCCTCGGCGAGGCCGCCCATGCCGGGCGTGTAGCAGGCTGCCGCCTTGCCGCTGCTCAGAAGCGCATGGACCCTGTCAAAGAGCGCAAGAAGGGACTCCGTCTTCGGGAGGCCGTCGGCATCCCGTTCGGGGCGAAGCACGATGACCTTGTCTCCCGCCTTCTTGAACTCGGGCGAAACAACCGAAGAGCACTTTTCCGTCGTAACGGCAAAGGAGACGAGCGTCGGCGGAACATCCAGCTTTTCAAAGGATCCGGACATGGAATCCTTGCCGCCGATGGAGCCGATCTGCAGATTCATCTGAGCCTTGAACGCGCCAAGCAAGGCGGCCAGGGGCTTGCCCCAGCGTCTGCCGTCCGTTCCGGGCTTTTCAAAGTACTCCTGGAAGGTCAGATATACATCTTCAAATTTGGCACCGGATGCAATCAGCTTGCAGACCGATTCCACAACGGCAAGATAGGCCCCGTGGTACGGGCTCTGCTCGGTGATAAACGGGTTATAGCCATATGCCATCAGAGAACAGTCATCCGTATGCTTTTTCTCGACGGAGATCTTCTGCGCCATGGCCTGGATCGGCGTAAGCTGCTTCTTGCCGCCGAACGGCATGAGGACCGTACCCGCGCCAATGGTGGAGTCAAACCGCTCGGAAAGCCCGCGGCGGGAGCAGATATTCAGGTCTGCCGCCATTGCGCGCAGATTTTCCGCGAAGCCGCCGGTGAAGGTCTTTTTCCGAAGCTGCGGGGCCGCCGGCGTGATGCGGATATGCTTGTCGGCGCCGTTGGAATTCAGGAAGTCACGGCTGATGTCAACGATCTTCTTCCCGTTCCAGTTCATGACAAGGCGAGGCGCTTCCGTCACAACGGCAACCGGGCAGGCCTGCAGATTTTCCTGCTGCGCAAGCGCGAGGAAGGCATCCACGTCCTTGGCTTCCACCACGACCGCCATGCGTTCCTGAGACTCCGAGATGGCAAGCTCGGTTCCGTCCAGGCCTTCGTATTTTTTCGGCACGGCATTGAGGTCGATCTCAAGGCCGTCCGCCAGCTCGCCGATGGCGACCGAAACGCCGCCGGCGCCAAAGTCATTGCAGCGCTTGATCATGCGGCAGGCATCCCCGTTCCGGAAAAGGCGCTGGAGCTTGCGCTCCTCCGGAGCGTTGCCCTTCTGTACCTCTGCCCCGCAGGTCTCGACCGACTGGACATTATGGGCCTTGGAGGAGCCGGTCGCGCCGCCGATCCCGTCGCGGCCGGTAGAGCCGCCGAGGAGGATCACCACATCTCCGGGGCAGGGCCGCTCGCGGCGGACATTTTCCGCAGGCGTCGCTGCGATCACGGCGCCGATCTCCATGCGCTTTGCCGCATAACCGGGATGGTAGATCTCATCGACGATGCCCGTCGCCAGGCCGATCTGGTTGCCGTAGGAGGAATAGCCGGCGGCTGCCGTCGTCACGAGCTTGCGCTGGGGAAGCTTGCCGGGAAGCGTGTCCTTCACAGGAACCGTCGGGTCGGCGGCACCGGTTACGCGCATTGCGCCGTAAACGTAGCTGCGGCCGGAAAGCGGATCGCGAATGGCGCCGCCGATACAGGTCGCCGCGCCGCCGAAGGGTTCGATCTCGGTCGGATGATTGTGCGTTTCGTTCTTGAAGAGGAGCAGCCAGGGTTCGGTCTTCCCGTCGACCTCGATGTCCATCTTCACCGTGCAGGCATTGATCTCCTCGGATTCATCGAGCTTGTCCAGCTTGCCGTTCTTTTTCAGGTAACGCACGGCGATCGTTGCCAGATCCATGAGGCAAATGGGCTTCGTACGCCCAAGCTCCCTGCGGACGGCAATATAATCATCGTACGCCTGCTGCAGAAGAGGATCCTCAAAGGACGCCTCATCGATGACTGTAAGAAACGTGGTATGCCGGCAATGATCCGACCAGTAGGTGTCGATCATGCGGATCTCCGTAATGGTCGGCTCGCGTCCCTCCTGCCGGAAGTAGGCCTGGCAGAAGGCAATGTCGTCCGTGTCCATGGCGAGACCATACTGCTTTACAAAGCTTTCCAGGCCCTCGCGGTTAAAGGCGCAGAAACCTTCCAGCGTCGCGACCTCCGTAGGGATCTCGTAGTTAGCTTTGAGCGTCTCCGGCTTTTCCAGAGACGCCTCGCGGGCTTCGACCGGGTTGATCACGTATTTTTTGATCTCCCGGAGCTCCTCTGCAGAAAGATCGCCATAAAGGGCATAGACCTTGGCGGAGCGAACGATCGGCCGCTCTCCCTGAGAGATGATCTGAATGCACTGCGCCGCAGAATCGGCCCGCTGGTCAAACTGCCCGGGCAGATATTCAACGGCAAAAACCTTTGCTCCTTCCAGGTCGGTCTCGGCACTTGCCACATCGACCTGCGGCTCGGAGAAGACCGTTTTTACTGCGCGCTCAAAAAGCTCTTCCGTGATATTTTCGGCGTCGTAGCGATTGATCACACGGACCTTTTTGAGAGATGCGATCCCCAGAAGATTGACCGAGTCATTGAAAAGAGCAGCGGCTTCGTGTGCAAAGGCCTCTTTTTTTTCGACAAAAACTCTATAAACCATGGCTTATCCCTCCTGAGCCGCAAGCGCACGGCGCCCGATATCATGGCGATAGAACGCATGATCAAAAGAGATCCGGTCTACCTTGGCATAAGCGGAGGAAAGCGCCTCGGGAAGCGTTTCGCCGACCGCCGTAACGCCAAGCACACGCCCGCCGCTGGTCACCAGCTGTCCGTCCTTAAGAGCGGCTCCCGGAACATAGACTTCGGGCTGGTCGTCCTGCGTAATCGTGATCGGATAACCCTTTTCGTAATGAGAAGTATACCCTTCGGAGGCCATGATCACACAGGCAGCGGCACCGGAGGAGAACTCGACCGGGCAGTCTGCCAGCGTGCAGTTCGTAACCGCCTGCATCACGGTCAGAAGATCACTCTTGAGAAGCGGAAGAACGACCTGCGTCTCGGGATCGCCAAAGCGGCAGTTGTATTCAATGACCTTCGGACCGTTCGGCGTGATCATAAGGCCGAAATAGAGGCAGCCCTTGAAGGTGCGCCCTTCGGCATTCATGGCACGCATCGTCGGGAGGAAGATCTCCTCCATGCAGCGAGCGGCAACTTCTTCCGTATAATAGGGATTCGGCGCAATCGTGCCCATGCCGCCGGTGTTCAGCCCCGTATCGCCGTCTCCGGCGCGTTTATGGTCCATCGAAGAGACCATCGGCTTGACGACATTGCCGTCCGTAAACGCAAGGACGGAGACCTCCGGGCCAGTGAGGAACTCCTCGATGACGATCCGGTCTCCGCTGTGGCCGAACTGGCCGTTCTGCATAATAGAGACGACAGCATTCTTTGCCTCTTGCCGCGTCTCCGCGATCACAACTCCTTTGCCGAGCGCAAGACCGTCCGCCTTGATTACCGTGGGGAGCGGCGCATTTTCCACATACTCCAAAGCTCTCGACGCATCGTCAAAGACCTCGTAGGCAGCGGTCGGAATGCCGTATTTCTCCATCAGGTTCTTGGAAAAGACTTTGCTGCCCTCGATGACGGCCGCATTGGCACGCGGGCCAAAGCAGGGAATGCCGATCTCCTCCAGCGCATCGACCGCGCCAAGGACGAGAGGATCGTCCGGCGCAACGACGGCATAGTCGATCTTTTTTTCCAGCGCAAATTTTACAATTTCCGGAATATCCTTGGCCCCGATATTGACGCAGACGGCATCCTTCGCGATACCGCCGTTTCCCGGCAGCGCAAAGATCTGCTCAACCGAGCTATTTTCTTTCAGCTTGCGGATAATGGCATGCTCACGCCCGCCTCCGCCTACTACCATTATTTTCATCCGAAAACTTCCTTTCCCGAAAGATCAATGGTGGAACAGGCGCATGCCCGTAAAGGCCATGGCCATGCCGTATTTATTGCAGCAGTCGATCACCGCATCGTCACGGATCGAGCCGCCCGGCTCGGCAATGTACTTGACGCCGCTGCGGTAGGCGCGCTCGATGTTGTCGCTGAAGGGGAAGAACGCGTCCGAGCCGAGAGCGACATTGCCCTTCGTGGCAAGATACGCCGCCTGTTCTTCCCGGGTGAAGGGGGCCGGCTGCTCCGTAAAATATTTCTGCCAGATGCCGTCTGCGCAGACGTCCTCTTCGTTCTGGTTGATATAGCCGTCGATCACATTGTCGCGGTCCGGGCGGCGAATATCCGCGCGGAACGGAAGATTCAGGACCTTCTCACTCTGGCGCAGGAACCAGGTATCCGCCTTGGAGCCTGCCAGACGCGTGCAATGGATCCGGCTCTGCTGGCCTGCCCCGACACCGATCGCCTGGCCGTCCACGGCAAAGCAGACCGAATTGGACTGGGTATACTTCAGCGTGATCAAAGCCACAATCAGATCACGCTTGGCCGATTCCGGAAGCTCCTTGTTCTCCGTGACCACGTTTGCAAGAAGCTCGCGGTTGATCTCAAAATTATTTCTGCCCTGCTCAAAGGTGATGCCGAAGACCTGCTTATGCTCCTGCACCTCGGGAACATAGTCCGGGTCGATCCTGACAATATTATAGGCGCCCTTGCGCTTCGTCTTAAGGATCTCCAGAGCCTCCGGCTCATATCCCGGAGCGATGACACCGTCCGACACCTCGCGGGCGATCAGCTTTGCCGTCGTCACATCGCAGATATCCGAGAGGGCGACCCAGTCGCCAAAGGAACACATGCGGTCCGTTCCGCGGGCGCGGGCATAGGCACAGGCGAGAGGAGACGCATCCAGATCCTCGATGTCATCGACGAAGCAGGCTTTTTTCAGCGTGTCGGAAAGAGGAATTCCGACCGCGGCCGACGTCGGGCTGACATGCTTGAAGGACGTCACTGCCGGCAGGCCAAGCGCCGCCTTCAGCTCCTTCACCAGCTGCCAGGAATTGAAAGCATCCAGAAAGTTGATATAGCCGGGGCGGCCGTTCAGGATCTCAACCGGGAGATCGCTGCCGTCGGCCATATAGATCCGCGCAGGCTTCTGATTTGGGTTGCAGCCATATTTGAGCTCAAATTCTTTCATAAGACATCTTTCCTCTCTCAGCTGTTTTTGTTGATCATGCGGCTCTCTTCCGCTCCGGTCGCGAGATCGATATAGCGGACATAGAGCGAGATCTTGTTGTTCTCATCCAAAGCATCCCAAAGGCCGTTCGTAAAGGCGTCAATATCATCCTCCATGGAAACACGCTCCGGCTCTCCCTGGAAGGTCGGGATCGGATCGCCGTCACAGACATACGTATGAATAAAATGGCCAAGGCCGGGCTTGGAGGGATAATCGAAGGTATAACGTGCGCAGTCCGTCCCCTCCGCGTCAATGCTCTTGAGGATGCTCATCCGGTAGCTGAAATCTCCGTTTGCAAAGGTAAGCATGCCGCTGATGCGCGGAGTCAGGTTCGGGGCATCCGGCTCAAAGCAGCGCTCCTTCAGAGCGTCGCTGAAGGAAAGGCCCTTTTCAAGACCGTGATAGATCGTATCGGTCTGATTGCCGTTCGTGACGATCAGCTTGTTTTCATAGCTGCGGACTGCCGCATAAATGATCAGGCTTGGGTCCTCTACCTTTGCCGCGTCAAACGGCTCGGTAAAGATCTCTCCGTTTTTCTCCGTAAAAATGCGGTTGCGGCTGTTTGCACTGCGGCCCATAATAAAATAAGCTGCGCAGGCCTTGCTTCCGTCCGGCGTCCGGCCGATTACAATGCCGCGGCCAACATAGGAGTTCCCGCGGATCCGGTCTGCCATGGACTTGATCTCATAAATATTCATTGCGCTTCCCCCTTCATGATCTGTTCCGATATCATTTCTACCGCCTGCGGAAGGATCTTCCACTCGGCCTGCTGCATGACCCGCTTCTGAAGCTTCTCGGGAGTGTCGCCCCTGCAGACGCGAACGGCCTTCTGAAGGATGATCTCTCCACCGTCCGGGATCTCGTTGACGAAGTGCACCGTGGCTCCCGTGACCTTCACGCCCTTCGCCAAAGCGGCCTCATGGACATGAAGCCCATAAAAGCCCTCTCCGCAGAAGGACGGGATCAGGGAAGGATGCACATTCAGGATGCGTTTTTCATAACGCGCCGTGAATCGGGCGCTGAGGATGGACATAAAGCCCGCAAGAACGATCAGCTCTGCCCCGGCGGCGTCCAGCGCTGCCATCAGCGCTTTCTCAAAGGCTTCCGTACTGCCGCATTGTTTTTTTGTGATGGTCTTCCCCTCGATGCCTGCATTTGCCGCACGCTGAAGCGCATATGCATTCGGATTGTTGGAAATGACGAGGACGATCTCGCCGCTGTGAAGCTTTCCGCTTGCCTGAGCATCGATCAAAGCCTGAAGATTGGTTCCTCCGCCGGATACGAGCACGGCAATGCGCGTTTTCTGGTCTTTCATCGTTCTCCCTCAGGCCGGCGTCAGATCAGTTCGATCTTCTCATCCGAACGGACGATCTCTCCGATGACATACGCGTCCTCTCCATTTGCTCTCAGAATTTCAAGGGAGAGCTCCTGCTGCTCCTTCGGGACAACGATCGACATGCCGACACCCATATTATAGGTATTAAACATATCGCGCTCGCTGATATTGCCCTTGCTCTGGATCAGACGGAAGATCGGCAGGATGCGGACGGAGCTCTTGCAGATCTTTGCCCCGAGGCCGTCCGGAATGCTGCGGGGAATATTTTCATAGAATCCGCCGCCGGTAATGTGGGAAATCCCCTTGACGTCTACCTGCTCCAGCAGCGCAAGAACCGGCTTGACATAAATGCGCGTCGGGGTAAGGAGCGTTTCTCCGAGAGAAGCGCCGTTCAATTCTTCGACCGGGGCCTTCAGATCGCAGTTTTCCACGTCAAATACCTTGCGGACGAGCGAAAAGCCGTTGGAATGCACACCGCTGGAGGGAAGCGCAAGGATCACATCCCCTTCCTGCATGCGGGAATTGTCGATGATCTTTTTCTTGTCGACCACACCGGTGCTGTAGCCGGCCAGGTCATATTCATCGATCGGATAAAAGCCCGGCATCTCGGCCGTCTCGCCTCCGATCAGGGCTGCGCCCGACTGCACACAGCCTTCGCAGACGCCCTTGACGATATCGGCGATCCGCTCCGGAACATTTTTTCCGCAGGCAATATAGTCCAGGAAAAAGAGCGGACGGGCTCCGCAGCAGATAATGTCATTCACGCACATGGCGACGCAGTCAATGCCGACCGTGTCATGCTTGTCCATCAGAAATGCGATCTTCAGCTTGGTTCCAACGCCGTCCGTTCCGGAAACAAGAACGGGGCGTTCCATGCCGGCAACGTCAAGCTCAAAGAGGCCGCCGAAGCCGCCGACATCCGAGCAGACGCCGCTTGTCATAGTCGTTGCAATGTGCTTTTTCATCAGCTCTACGGCCTTGTAGCCGGCAGTGATATCTACGCCTGCTGCGGCGTAAGCTTCCGATCTGGAGTTTGTGTTCATAATTTTTATTCCTTTCCGTTCCAGCAATAGGTGCAAAGCTCGCACGGGTCAAGGCCGATTGCCTCGATGACTCCGTTCAGGGACTGAAATTCCAGCGAAGAGAGATGCATCTGCTCGCAGATCACACGGCGAAGATTCTTGCCGCGCTCCGTCGTGCCGTCACTGTATTCCTCAATATGTTCAAAGCCTTCCTCGCCTTCCAGCTCCATGATCACACGCCGGGCGATCAGATCCATATCGGAAGTGGATCGGGAGAAATTAAGGAACTTGCAGCCATACATAATCGGCGGGCAGGCCGAGCGAATATGGACACCCTTTGCTCCGTTTTCATAGAGGAAGTCGACCGTCTCGCGAAGCTGCGTTCCGCGGACGATAGAATCGTCCACAAAGAGAAGATTTTTGTCCTTGATCAGCTCCGTTACCGGCAGCTGCTTCATCTTGGCGACCTTATTGCGCTCCGACTGCACCTGCGGCATGAAGCTGCGGGACCAGGTCGGAGTATACTTGATGAAGGCACGGGCAAAGTGCTTTCCGCTTTCGTTGGAATAGCCGATGGCATGCGGGGTTCCGGAATCGGGCACACCGCCGACATAATCAATGTCCTCCGCAACGCCGTTTGCCTTGTCCGTCCGGGCCATGATCGCACCGTTGCGGTAACGCATGGCCTCAACATTCACGCCCTCGTAGGTGGAAGACGGATAGCCGTAATAACTCCACAGGAAAGCACAGATCTTCTTCGTTTTTCCAGCTTCGCCGAGAATTTTGATCCCGTCCGGCGAGATCTCAACGATCTCCCCCGGGCCAAGCTCTTTTTCTTTTGCGAAGCCAAGCTTCTCATAGGCAAAATCTTCAAAGGAGACTGCATAGCCGTCGTCTCTTTTTCCAACCAGAATCGGAAGGCGCCCGACGCGGTCACGCGCTGCAATGATCGATCCGTCATCCTTGAGGATCAGGATAGACGCCGTCCCTTCAATGGAGCTCTGCGCAAAACGGATGCCGTCGGCAAAGCTGCTCTTAAGATTGATAAGGGCCGCACAGAGCTCCGTGCTGTTGACTCTGCCGCCCGTCATGGCGTCAAAATGGCCTCCGCTGTAGGAGAGATAACGATCTGTCAGCTCATCGGCGTTGTTGATGATGCCGATCGTGCAGATCGCATAGGTGCCCAGATTGGAGCGGATCAGAAGCGGCTGCGGATCGGTATCACTGATAATGCCGATGGCGGACGTGCCTCTCATCTCGCGCTGGATGTTGGCAAACTTTGTGCGGAAGGGAGAATTTTCGATATTATGGATCTCGCGCTGCAGGCCAAGCTCTTTGTCATAGGCTGCCATGCCCCCGCGGCGTGTGCCGAGATGGGAATGATAGTCAACGCCAAAAAAGACATCGCCTAAACAGTCTTCTCTTGATGTGATTCCAAAAAAACCGCCCATGATTCAGTTACCCCTTTTTTCGAATTTGCATTTGCGTTCTGTTTGAAAACCGATCAAAGCCTTTCCAGGATCGCCGCGTCTTTTGCGAGAACTGCAGCTGCGTCTGCCTCGCGCTTGGCATCCAGCTTCGCAGCAAGCTCCGGCTCGGCAAGAGCAAGGATCTCGCATGCAAGAAGCGCAGCATTGGCCCCTCCGTTGACTGCAACCGTTGCCACGGGAATGCCGCTCGGCATCTGGACGGTGGAGAGGAGCGCATCCAGCCCGTCAAGGCAGGCCGAAGAGCAGGGAATCCCGATGACAGGGAGCGTCGTATTGGCGGCAATCGCGCCCGCCAGATGCGCAGCCATGCCGGCCGCACAGATCATTACGCCAAATCCGTTCTCTCTTGCGCTGCGAGCGAAATCGCGTGCTTCATCCGGCGTGCGATGGGCAGAATAGACGTGAACTTCAAATTCGACGCCAAGCGTTCTCAGAAGATCTGTCGCCTTTTTGATCACCGGAAGATCGCTGTCGCTTCCCATTACAATGCCAACTTTTTTCATGATTCTCCTCCTTCATCGTTAAAAACAATGCAAATAAAATGGGCGCACTTGACCATAGCAAATTATCATCAAGTGTGCCCAGACGGTCGGCAAATATTTACTCTTTGTTCCTCTGCGGTAAACTCCGCACGATCCCGTCAGTTGCAAAGAGCACTCTGATTACAGTTTATTATAGCACGCGTCCTTTTCCCCGGTCAATGAATGAATTTGGAAAGAAAACGCCAATTTTTGCAGGCACAGGGATCGGAAAACTGTGGATTTCGCCCACAGTACGACATTTTTTAAGAGTTTCCCTCCACAAGGGCAAAATGAAGGCCGTATTTTTCGTTGAATTCCGTACTGGGGACAATTTCAAGAGAAATGGCATGGTCGATGACGCCGTGGCGCACAAGCGCTTTCTGAAGCGCATCTGCCATATAAGTCACCTGCGGCCAGTTTTCGCTGCCGTATTCTCCCGTAAACATTACCTCGATCTCGGCTTCCGTCTCCCCCGCTTCCACGGCGGAGACCACCTGATCCACAACGTCCTGGCTCACGGCAATGCAGGTCTCCGGCGTGATCTCACAGTCAATCGAATAGGACTCGCCGAAGGTGCGCCCCGGAGGATTTACGGCAACTGCGACAATCAGGATCAAAAGCGGAAGCAGCCTGCCGGATCCGGGAAATTTCTGAAGAAAAGCAGCAAAGCCGTCCATGGCAAGGAGGAAAATATAGAAAAATACGCTGATCAGGACTTCCGGGCGGGTGATATAGGACGGGCTGACTTTGGCGCAGAGGAGAAGGACAAAAACGACGACAGTGATACCGCAAAGGCACAGCAGTCTTGCTTCTTCGGAATGACGCTGATAAAGGCATATGCCAATTTCGGCTATAATTCCGAACACAATAATTAGAGAAAAAAGCCAGTTACAGCTTTTTAACGTTTGTATAAAGAGCATGAAAGTTTCTGCAAGATTTTGCCAATAATTTTGCTCTGTTTGGTATGTCAGCTTCGCTCTCCCACCGAATGCTTCAAAAATTACCGCAATGCTAAAGAAAAGAAGAATGAGAATCGGGATCTCATGCTCCTTTGCAAAAGATCTCAACTCCTGCCGTCCTTTCCCTCTGCGAATATGGCTCAGCAAATCCCATCCCGCAAAGGACGAGAGCAAAATTGAAGCATACAGATTGGAAAACAGGGAAAAATACAAACCGCAGAAAATAATTGCCGTGCGGAACCGCTCTTTTCCGGGCATAAAACTGAGTGTTTCCTTTTCCGACGAAAGCAGCATGTTCGACATTCCCGCATTCAGCAGGGCCGGGATCAGATAAAAATAGCAGCAGGTAAGATTTGCTGACTGAAAAAGATACGAATTGCCGATAGCCGATGTTCGAAAGGCCAAAAAATGAAGAAGGCAGAATACGGCCGTAAGTCCGGCAGCAATTTTTAAGCTATTGCCACGTCTTCTCATCAGTAGTCTTAATAAGGACATAAAATAAAAAACTTCAAGGCTGCTTAATACGAAAGCTGTGCCTGCCGTCTGTGCTTTAATATATTGGAGTTTGGGAAACACTTTGTTGATTGCCGCCCCGAGGAAACCGCTCAACGGCATAAGAATTTCCGGAAGCACTCTCGAAGGATTCCAAAAGGTAGGCCATGGAATCGGAATTCTAGTATAAGCTATATAGGACCAATCATCATAGTCAAGGACGACTTGCGGATGGCAACTATAAGAAAAGCAGAAAAAAAGCAAAAACATCCCAATTCCAAATATTGCTTTCGCCATGCTTACTCTGTGCTTTTTGATCATATTCTTCATTTCTTTTTTCCTGTGCTTACTTTATACATAAATTATCTTTTTCATGTTGAAAGTAGTTGGTAGCCTGTGTTAAACTGTAATTGAATTATCTTCATATTAGCAAAAGGAGCAGTAATGAGCAAACTTTTTTCTTGGAAAAGGACAGCCGGCGCCATTTTTATTTTGATTTTTCTTGTGATGCTGGTTCTTAATTTTTTGACACCGTTGGTCTCAGATGATTTTGTTTTCAGCTTTCGAAGTGACGGGGGAGGCAGAATCTCTTCTCTTTCGGACATTATCTGGGGGCTGTCAGAGCACTGGGTGCATGCAAATGGAAGAATTATCCCCCATTTTTTCGTCTATATTTTTCTAATGATGCCAAAAGCCATATTCAATGTTATCAATGCAGGAGCATGTACGCTATGCGTGTGGCTTTTCTATTCATTTTACCGTTCCAAAGACGATTTGAAAAATCTCATTCTTCTGATCTGCGGCATATGTATGCTTTGGTGTTTCATCCCGGCATTTGGAGAAAACGTATTATGGTTAACTGGGGCTTGCAATTATCTTTGGGGCATGGTCATCTATCTGGCATTGCTTCGGCAGCTCTATCCTATATTTACAGGAAAAACCGGCTTTCTCACTGAATACCGCTCTTATACAAAGAAGGCCGCATATATTGTGCTTGCATTTATTGCCGGGTTTTATTCAGAAAACGGAGGCAGTTCTACAATATTTATTTTTGTCTGTCTATTCATTGTCGGAAAGATTTTCCGGAGAAAAATTCCGGTAACTTTTTATCTGTCTTTTATCGCGCTTTGTGCAGGCTTCCTCCTAGTTGCCACGGCACCGGCTGTAAAAAACGGCCGTCTCAACGGTCTTTCCTTTTCGGATATTGCCGATTCTGTTCAAGAATGCATCTTGATGCTGAAACAATACGCATCGATTCCGCTCTGCATCTATGCAGGTGTTCTTGCTCTCAGCCTTGCAAATCACGTTGAATGGTCCGAAATTCTCTTTTCGCTGGTTCTTGTTTTGGGCGGCGTCATTTCTGTTGCCGTTTTTGCCGTAGCACTTTACTTGCCTCTCCGCTCTTTCCATATTATCATCGTTTATACTTCTCTTGCAACGCTTCTGCTGTTCTCTGCTCTTTGGAAAACGGGTGAAATTCGGTTTGCATCTATATTAACGGGGATTATGGCTATCGTTTTCGCCTTCAGCTTTGTACTCGGCGTCGGCGATAACTGTGCCCTGTATCTCCAATATCGAGCACGTGTATACACCATTCATGAGGCGCTTGAATATGGCGAGGACTCCGCTTGGATCGATCCCTATCTTTCCAGTACGTCTTATACTGCAGTGGCTGTAGAGCAACTTGATTCGTCTGCGGGAAATTGGTATAATGATTTAGTTGCCAAATATTATGGGCTTAATTATATTTGGGGGGAGTCGCTGTCCTGATCTCATTTTGACAAGGGGTTGAATCATGAAGCTTTTAAGTGTCATAATTCCTGTATATAATGTAGAGAAATATTTGGATCAATGCATTCAATCCGTCTTGTATCCGGATGAGAGCAACTATGAGATCATACTGGTAAATGACGGATCGACGGATTCCTCCCTTGAAATTCTTGAACGCTATCGTGCACTTTATCCTAAACTGGTTTTCGTTGTCAACAAACCGAATGGAGGTCTGGGTTCCGCACGAAATGCAGGTCTGTCGTACTCCGATTCCAAGTACGTTATATTTCCCGACAGTGATGATTATCTTATTCCGGGCGCACTTCCGGAAATACTTCAAAAGTGTCAGGATGAATTTGATATCTGTTTTTATGATGCTGACGCCGTTCTGGAAAATGGAACAGCAATCGAACACATCTGTGGAGCCGGCTCTTCAGGCACATTTTCATTAGAATCCTATCCGGATATCATCTTTGCCCGTGCGAACGCCTGGAACAAGATCTATCGCAGGAGTCTATTTTCTGACAACAGCATACGTTTTCCCGGCAGGGAATGGTATGAAGATATTTCTACAATTCCAAAGCTGTATCTTCACGCTTCTCGGCTTGAATATCTGCCTGTCACTTGGTACTGTTATCGAATGCGTGCCGGATCTATTATCAATTCAAAAAACATCGAGCGAAATTTGGAGATTATTTCAGCCGTCGATTCTACGCTGGAATATTATTCATCTCATAATGCCTTTGAGAAATACAAGCCTCAGCTTCTCTACCTTACTTACTATAATGTGTTCCTAACTGCGAGTGTCCGGGTAAACCAAATGGATCCGCAATCGCCTTTACAAGAAAAACTAATTCAATATTTTCTGGATAAATTTCCGGATTACCAAAAGAATCCGTACATAAAAACACTTCCCATAAAGTATAGATTACTGAACTCATTGATTTTTCACAGGAAACGCCGGCTATTGAAGCTAGTCATGGCTGTTAACCGGAATTTAAAGACTCATACATAACTCCAGTTCAGTGTGTCATTATTTTCTTCAATTTAAGCAAGGAAGCTGACAAATCGCTTAGGCCATTATAATTCAGCCACATTACAATTTTTCGATTCGTTGGTTCTTTCAAGAAATTACCGCACTGCATCAGGTCAGGAATTGCACTTTTGGCATAATCTCTCAGCTTTCGGATCACTGTTTTTCTGTCCCCTGTTTTTTGTGCACTGACGCGGTTGATTGCATCAAGAACCACGGCATCGAGCACCAGCCCCTGAAATTCATTATCTTTTAATTTTCCGTTCTCTTCTCCATATTTACGAATATGGTCGAGGATCTTAATGATATCCAAGTTCTTGACCGAATTGGCATTATTCATTGTTGATACGTGGCCGCATCGATAATAATACAGCGGTTCTCGTAAGAAAACAATTTTTTGGGCCATTAGCAGCGCCTTACCTGAAAACTCAAAATCTTCATACCACAGTCCTTCCGGGAAACGGATATTCTGAATCAGTTCGCGCCGAAAAAGCTTGTCCCAAACAGCGCCCACCGCTGAAAGGGGCGTCTTTCCATCATGGAAGACATCATAGCACTGCCCTTTTTCGTCGATCCGATTTACGGCACATACAGCAATATCTGCCTGCTCCTTACGGGCCGCTGCATAGAGTTTTTGATACATGTCGCTCGACACATAGTCATCGCTGTCTACAAAGCCGATATAATCTCCCTGAGCCATTTCAAGTGCAATATTTCTTGCCCTGCCCTGGCCTCCATTTTTCACGTGGATCACGTGAAAAATGTCAGGCCGGTTTTTTTTATATTCTTCACAGATTTCAGAAGAACTATCCGTCGAACCGTCGTCTACAAGAATTGCTTCATAGTCGTCAAACTTCAGTGATTCAAGAGAGTCCAGGCATGTACGCAAGTAGGCCTCTGCATTATATACCGGAACAACAATACTGAGTTTCATCCTTTTTCTGCTCCTTTCTGCATTTCCAATGCCGTTTCACAAAAAATCATTCCTGAAACTACAGCCAAATAAATCGATGCATTCGGGCGGCGGAAGATCTGCCCGGAAAAATATCCCAAACCGAGCTCAATGGCAAAACACATCAGTAAGCAGAAGTTCCGATTGGTCAAGACTGTCCGGAACCGTTCCTTAAGCAGGCGGAGAATGCGCAGGAGCATAACTGCGCAAAGAAGAACATATACAGCCAGGCCGTAATAACCAAGATAGTAGGCAATCGCATACCAGTCATTTTCCAAATCATTTCCTTTTTCTGCGCCGATGGAATCGTATTCGATGCCGAAAAGCCGGGTGAAAAGATCACTGTCATGGAAAATAAAGCCGACATACACCTGCTTCATATCCCGTGTGTCTCCGAGGACAGCAGCGCTGATCGTGCCGTCATAGGCACGGATGATCCGGTCAAAATCATACACTCTTCCCAGGATATCCACTTCGCCATAAACGAAGGTCTTGTAATAATAAACAAGCTTGTCGTGAACGACAGGATCCGACAGCTTTTCTTCCAGGGGCATGCTGTAAATATCGTAGCCCAGATCTGCCATTTCAGCCGCGAATTCCTGCTCCCGCGTATCAAAACGGGAGTTTTTATAAACGTCCATCTGATTGCGCGGGGAGACCGGGTATAAGATACAGGCCAAAGCTGCCATTGCAAGCATTGCTGCGAGGGAAACGGTCTGATACCGATCCGGCTTTTTTCTTATAAGGATCGAGCGAATCAGCAAAAAAGCAGGATATCCGACCATAATGGCATAAAGCGTCATATAGCAGGCGCGCGTGCCATTGGAATAGAGAAGCGTAAAAACAATGACCGGGCAAAGCACATTCCAGACGATTTTTTTTTGTGATGCCCCGAAATACGCTGCGAACATACAGACCAGCGCAAGAATATCGCTGTGACAGCAGCGGTTGTCCGAAATCACCCACCCGGAAATTCCAAAGCCTTCGCTATAGGTCGAAGTCGCGGTTCCTGTTATGCAGGAGAGGAGGATCAGCCCGCCCTCCAATAAAAAGCAGCATAAAATGCCGCGTACGGCCTGGTCACACAGTTTGCGGGAGGAGATCATATCACAGCAGCAGATCGCCATTACGGGAAGAAACGCCATACGAAGAATATTTTTCCAGTCGCTCACAACGCCTGTATATCCGTGCAGTGCACAGTTGACAATATGTAGAAGAAACACGGAGGCAACTGCTGCAAAGGACGCACAGACCCACACTTTTTTCTTTTTTATCGCATTTAGAAAGACGGCGCCGCCAAATCCAAGCATAATCGCAAGACGAATATAACCGGAAACCGTCCCCGCTTCGTTTTGCGTCCAATAAGCGATCACATCCAGAAGCGGCTGAGCAATCAGGAGCAGAAACAGCCAGTTGTTTTTCAATTTTTGAATCATTGCGGCACCGCCTTTTGAATGAATACTGTTATTATATCACGCAAAGAGAATAAAGAAAAGGCGCTCTCTTTCGAAAGCGCCCAATTCTTTGGAATTACAACTTCTCTTTGATCTTGGCAGCCTTGCCAACACGATTGCGCAGATAATACAGCTTAGCTCTGCGGACTTTGCCCTTGCGAACCGTCGTTACACCGGCAATCGAGGGAGAATGCACCGGGAAGACCTTCTCGCAGCCAACACCATAAGAGATACGGCGAACGGTGATCGTCTCATTGATGCCGCCATGCTTTCTTGCAATAATCGTGCCTTCGAATGCCTGAATACGCTCACGGTTGCCTTCCTTGATTTTTACATCAACACGCACCGTGTCGCCGACATTCATTTCGGGGAGCTCAGGCTTCATATACTTCTCGCTGAGCGCTTTGACCAGATCCATAATTCTGAATCCCTTTCTCGTATAGACGTTCTTAAACTGTAGGGCATACAGCCTCAGCCAGCGGACCGCCTTTCTTCTTACATGCAAACCGCATGCTCAGTAAGAATAGCACAGAATCAGATATATTGCAAGGATTAATTGGCCAGTGCATAGAATTTTTGTAAGATTTCTTGATTGTATTGAGCCAAATTGTCCGGTTGCTTTGCTTTTTTTTCTGCCTTAATAATTGCTAAAGACAGGTCAGAGTATCCCGAAAGTCCTTTTGAGTACGCCTCCAAATTTTTGGAGCAATAGAGCGGCAACCCTATCACTCTCGCTTCCATAATGTTTAATGGCTGCCCTTCATAGCGTGATGTTGAAACAAATGCATCCATTTTCTGCATATAAGCATAAGGGTTTTCTTTGTTTCCTAGAAAAGTGACATTATTCGCGATCCCGTTACGTGCGCATTGCGCTTCCAGTGCTTTCCTCTCCGGGCCATCTCCGATAATATAGAGGCAAACATCCTTTCTGTTACTGAGAACCGTTTTAAACGTCTCCAGCATGATATCATACCCTTTCTGATGGCAAAGCTTCCCTAATGCAACGAAATTTACTTTTTTCGAATCAATAACAAGATCCGGAGTCCCTTCCTGCGCTTTTTTTTGAATCTCATTGGCATCAATATAATTTTGGATGACCGTAAAACTTTTTTCGGAAATACCGGATAAATCTTTAAATGGCTGAATCAATGCCTCAGAGCATGGGATGAACGCATCAAAATAGCGAAACTTCCCTTTAAATGCATTCCAAAGCACCCTGTATTTCCACTCTTCGCGATATTTGATTGCAACGTTATTGTGGATCCACATAATTCTCTTCTTCGCAGGAATCGTGGCCGCCGCTAGCGCGCAAGACATTTGATAGGAATTAAAATCAATCGCAAGATCATATTCGTCGACTTCTGTATACGAAAAATCAAACCGGAACAAGTGATGCGCTGTTTCAAAGGGAAGAAATTTGTAAAAAGAAGGCATTTTTTTCAAATAAAATACCTTAACTTTCGACGGCAGTTCTGCTCCCCAAAAATTATTAGCGCTCATCAGAAACAAATGCACACAGATGTCGGGATTCCTTATGTTCTTTAATAAATTTGCCAGTGATTTCTGAATTCCGCCCACGCCCAAATCTTCTTGAAAGACAGCTATATATTTCATAATGTTTTATCGATAAATACGCATATCCGCATCATATGTCTCAATTCTTTGAAATACCGCAAAATCCGGTGCAATCTCCGGGGCTTTCTGACGCAGCGTCTCGGCGATCAGGTCCGGATTGAACGTTGGCTCCTGGGCAGATACCGTCATCCGGACAAGCACCATTCCGCTCCCTGCTTCAAATAAGATCTCACGAATAGCGGGGATAATATCAAATTCAGAAAAGCCTTTCTTGCTTTTCTTCGTGATTACGATCGAATTCCGGGCAAAAAATGCGCTCAGGGCCTCCGCCATCGCTGCCGGATCCCGGTCATCGTATTCCAGTCGGCCCTCCAGCTGCAGCCATTTCAGCTCGGCTGCCTTGCGGCCCGTTTTATAGACTTCGATCACTTCAATTCCTTCCGGAAGGGCCTCGGTCAGACGATGCGGAAGCTCATCGAGATTGGCATCTTCCTGAAGGCGAAAGTCCATGATCTCGCACACGCTTGCCGTACCTACGGAAAGAGGGAGCACAATCGAGATAATCGGATGCGGATTAAAACCCTCGGAATGCGCGAGCTTGTAGCCTGCCCGGGAAAAGCCGCGCTGCATGGTGTGCATCAGGTCAAGGTGGGAGATATAGATCGCACGTCCGGTCTTCCGGAATCGGATCCTTAATTTATCCATCGCATTTGCCCCCTTTCAGCTTTGCAGCCGCTCCGCAGCCGGAGCAACCCTTGCGGCAGTCCGGTGAAAGCTGCGCACGATAGGCCATTTCCCTTTCATGAATCAGGTGCTGTTTGCGCACCCCAACATCGATCATATCCCACGGCAGGACTTCATCATTGCTTCTTTCCCGGAAAGCATAAAATGCGGGGTCGATTCCCGCTTCCGCAAAAGCGCTCATCCAGTTGTCGTAAGAGAAGAAGTCGCTCCAGGCATCGAGCCGGTCTCCTTTGCGCCAGGCAAGCTCGATCGCGTCCGCAACGCGGCGGTCCCCTCTTGAAAGAACCGCTTCGATCAGGCTTGTCTCCGCATCGTGCCAGTTATAAACGACATTTCGTGCCGTAATCGAAGAACGGAGCAGATTGACGCGGCGCAGATACTCCTTGGGTTCGATCTGCCCTTCCCATTGGAAGGGAGAATGCGGCTTTGGGATAAAGCAGGAGGTAGAAATGGTAATTCGGACGCCGCGATTTTTATTTTTTGCATACTGACGCCAGCAATGGAGCACCTGATCAGCCATTTCCGCGATGCCGACGATATCCTCGTCTGTCTCCGTGGGAAGGCCGAGCATATAATAAAGCTTTACACTGTTCCAGCCGCCGGCAAAAGCAATGCGGCAGGTATTCAGAACATTTTCTTCCGTCACATTCTTATTGATCGCGTCCCTCAGCCGCTGGCTGCCGCCTTCCACGGCAAAGGTCAGCCCGCTTTTGCGGACGCGCTGCAGCTTTTCCATCAGTTCCATGGAAAAGTTGTCTGCACGCAGAGACGGAAGCGCAATGCCAATGCTTCTCGGCTCACAATATTCCAGCAAGCCGTCGCACAGCGGACCAAGCTGGCGGTAATCGCTGGAAGAAAGTGAAAGGAGCGTAATATCTTCATAGCCTGTATTCTTCAGGCTCTCGATCCCCTGCTCCAGCAGCGTCTCCGGTTTTTTGGAACGGATCGGGCGATAGATGTGTCCCGCCTGACAAAAGCGGCAGCCGCGCACGCAGCCACGGAAAAGCTCCACATCCACGCGATCCTGGATTACTTCCGTAGACGGAACGATCGGATGTGTCGGGAAGGGCGATGCATCGAGATCCCGGACGATCCGCTTGCTCACCTTTTCCGGTGCGCCGTCTTTTGCCGCAATTTTTGCAACCGTCCCATCCGATGCATATGAAATTTCATAGAGGTCCGGCACATAGATTCCCTCGATCTTTGCCGCCTCTTTCAGGAAAGCTTTCTTGCTCCACCCTTCCCGCTTTGCCGTAAGCAGCAGGGCGAGGAGCTCGTTGTTCATTTCCTCCCCTTCCCCAATTACGCAAAGATCCATAAAGGGCGCAATCGGCTCGGCGTTGACACAGGCAGAGCCTCCTGCAAAAACAAGAGGAAGAAGGCTCGGACGATCCTTGCTGCGAAGCGGAATGCCGGACATGGCAAGCATATCCAAAACCGTGGTATATGCCATCTCATAGCCAATGGAAAAGGCAACCGCGTCAAAGCTTCCGACCGGATCTCCGCTCTCTAGAGCATAGAGGGGGATCTCTGCCTTCTTCATCTCCTCGTACATGTCGCTCCAGGGAGCGAACACGCGCTCACACCAGACATAGTCCAGGCTGTTCATGGTATGGTAAAGGATCTTCATCCCCAGATTAGACATACCAATCTCATAGGTATCCGGGAAGCAGAAGGCAAGCCTCAGATCAACCGCATTTTTATCTTTCAGGATCTCATTATATTCCCCACCGGTGTATCTTGCCGGTTTCTGTACTTTAGGGAGGATTCGTTCAAGTGCTTTATTCATTGTATCGTCCAATCTTGTAAATCACTTCTTATGATGCTATAGATTGTAATATAATTTTTCCCATTTTACAACAAAAACAAAAACTCAAGTTTCTTTAACAAGAAACTTGAGTCATGTGGTCGGAGTGTGGAGATTTGAACTCCAGGCCTCTTGGTCCCGAACCAAGCGCGCTACCAGCTGCGCTACACCCCGAAAGCTTGGTTATTATATTCCAAGCTCTTGCTTTTGTCAAGAAGAAATTTTAAACAATCCGGAGACTGCAATTTCTCTTTAATCATAATTATGATAATAATAGGTGTCTAACGCATATCCGGCCGAATATGTCGGGTTTACGATATGATCCTGTACCAGGTTTCCTGCGGAGTCATAGACCAGCCGGTGGGTCAGCGTGCGAATGCCTTTTCCGGTATCGTCCTCAAATTCTTGCTCTTCATGCGTAAATTTGATCTTGTATCCTTCCCGGTCTTCATAGGCAGGCTCGATCACGCGGTCGTAGTCATAGATCGTGCTGTAGGAATTATCGAATTCGATCGGCATAAAATCATCGTCTTCCAGGGTTCCCCAGATCTCAACGGTTACTGTTTTAAACGGCTTTCCGTCCTTCTCCGTTTCCTCACAGTAAGCAATGATCTTGATCGGATAACTCTTGTTGTTTTTGAACTTAAAGTCGATCGTGCGGCCGCCGCCCTCCGGAATCGTGACCGTGGCGTCCAGGCCGAGCTGAATATAGTTCGGAGGATAAATATGGCTGGTATGGCTCGTGACATCCAGGAAAGCAAACAGGGCAGAAGCGTACAGCGTAGTAGAGACCTGGCAGATCCCTCCGCCGATTTCTTCCTTGATATCATCGTATCCTGCATAAGCAGGAGCGGGCAGAAAGCCCCGCTCTTCCGTCCTGACGCCGACGACTTCGTTATAGGAAAATTCCTCCCCCGGATAGAGAACCACTTCGTTGATCAAAGACGCCGCAAGACGGACATTGCTGCAGCGGTTCTCTCCGGAGTTATTGTATTTCGTTGTCGTTGCACCAAGGAGATCCCGATAGAGCCGACTTTCCAGATACTCCGCAGTGACCTCCGGAACGGTAACCTCGATCGGAATGCAGACGGTATCCGCAAGCTCCGCCTGCTCCCAAAGAGACTGCGCTTCCGTTATATCGAACTGATATCCGACCGATTCCGGAATAATCGTGTAGGTGCCGTCGTTTGAAAAACGGGCATTCTGCATTTCGGAATACACGGCTTCATAGATCGCGGCAAAATCCGGACAGGCGGATTCGCCGGTCAGGCCGGTAAAGGTCAGTTCCGTTTGATTTGCAAGCAAAGCGGCTGTCACAGCTTCGCAAAGGCCATCTGAATCTAGGCGAACCGTTCCCTGGCCTTTGACCAGACGAAGCTCGCAGCTTTCCACATCAATGATATACCCATCGTCTCCCAGGAGTTCATTCACGGCATTGGCGCATTCCGCAATTTTTTCATTCAAAAACTCCGAATTCAACTTTGGGTATCGGCTGCAAATATCAGTTTCCTTCCAATGGCAGATTAGGAAGCGAAACAGATCCAAAAAAGCGTTCCCGGTTCGTCCATAACGAATTGCTGCCCGCACTGCCGTGCCTGTATCAGGCAGAACACCGGAATCCGTAAAAGGCAGATCCATCGTTATGCCGTGAATCGTCTCAACATGAAGCGTCCTGGAAGTTTTTTCTTCCCAGCCCTGACGGACAAGCTCCTGTTCGGCTTCTTCGGCATTCATTCCGCCGACGGCTATGCCGCCAATCGTCACATTTGGGAAGATCCGGTTGCCTCCGGACACGGCAAGTCCGGTCAGATAGGTCCCGACGAGGATCAGAATCAAGGCCAGAAAACCGATCCATATTCCGGAAACGGAAGTTTTTTTCTTCTTTTTTGTGCGGCGAAGTGAAGAGCTGCGTTGATCCTTCTTTTGCATATAAGTCCCCTAGGAAATACAAAGTGTTATCAGTATAACATAACCTGCCCGCCTGTGCAAGAAGTCCGGCGCACTTGCTTTTTCACTTGAGTGTGCTATAATCAACAAGCAAGCATAAAGAAAGGCTTACTGTTTCTCTTCTTATGAATTACGGTGCGATCAAAAACTGTGATATTGCCAACGGGCTCGGGTGCCGCGTATCTCTCTTCGTATCCGGGTGCACAAATCATTGTCCCGGCTGCTTTCAGCCCGAAACATGGGATTTTTCCTATGGGAAGGAATTTACCTCTGCAGAGGAAGATCTCATTCTTCAGCTTCTTGTCCCGGCTTATATCCGCGGCTTAACGCTGCTTGGCGGAGATCCTTTTGAGCCGCGGAATCAGAGCGCGGTCCATCATCTGGTAAAGCGGGTTCGGGCCGAGTTGCCCGAAAAAACGATTTGGGCCTATTCCGGATTTACCTATGAGATGCTGACCACTTCCGGCGCTTATCCCCACACGGATGTTACCGATGATCTGCTTGCCGGCATCGATGTTCTGGTGGACGGACCATTTGTTGAAGCTAAGAAAGATCTCTCGCTTCGTTTCCGCGGATCGGCCAATCAGCGTGTGCTCGATCTGAAGCTGACGCGGGAAAAGAACGCTCCCGTTCTTTTACAATTTTAAGCAAAGAAGGAAACTGAAATGGAAACGCTCTATCATGTACTCAATATCGCGCTGATCATAATCGGGATCATTATCCTTGTAAAAATTCTCTCCGCTCCGATCCGCTGGCTGTTTAAGTTGCTCATCAACGCCGTCGTCGGACTAGTCGGTCTTTTTGCCGCTAATCTTTTACTCAGCACCTTCTTTGGGGTTGCGTTAGAGATCAACGTGATCAACGTTCTGGTAACAGGCATCTTCGGGATCCCCGGAGTTGCCGTATTGATCGCGCTGAAATTTCTTCTCTGATCTCTCCCGCATAATAATTAAGCCGCTCAACGGAGCGGCTTAATTATTTTTATGGCTCTTTCCGATAACTTTTTATTGCTTCCGATACTTCTTCCAGCATTACCCCCCTCGACGCCTTTACGAGAACGGCATCCTTTTCATGGACGAGATCAAAAACAGAACTTAAAAGTGCATCTTTCGACTCAAACCAGGCGGCACCCGAGCCGTAAGCTTCCGCCATATATTTTGCCAACGGGCCTACCGCAATCAGGAGCTCGATCCCCAACGATTTTGCCAGGGCCCCCATGTCACGATGCATCTGATCGGTATGTTCGCCAAGCTCCAGCATATCGCCAAGGATGGCCACCTTCCTTCCGGGAAGAAGGGCCAGGGACCGCAGCGAGGATGAGAGAGAATCCGGGTTGGAATTATAGCAGTCATCAATCAGACGGAAACAGCCGGTGTCCACGCAGGCAAACCGCCTTCCGCAGGGGCGATAATTTTCGATCCCGCGCATGATCTCCCCGTCTGTCAAGCCAAGAGCAAAGCCGGCCGCTGCTCCCTCCAGGGCCGCATAGACCAGATGCTCGCCGAAACCGGGGATCCGGACGGGAAAGCTGCGATCTTCATAAGAGATCGTGCACTGCATAAAATCGTTTTGCATCCGGCAGATCCGGGACGCCCGAACCGCACAGTTCTCTCCCAGGCCATAATATATTTTTCTTTGGCTGCAAGTGAGAGAGGTCAGCATTTCGTCGTCTCCATTGAGGAGAAGAAGCGCATCCTCACTCATGGATTCCAAAACTTCCGTTTTTGCACGCCGAACGCCTTCCAGATCCCCAAGAAATTCCAGATGCGCATGCCCGATATTCGTAAAAAGGACAATATCCGGCCGCACCATCTTTCCCAACCGGCGCATCTCTCCAAAATGATTGATCCCCATTTCCAGAACGCCAAATTCGTGCTCCTTCCGGATTCGGGAAAGCGAGACGGGAACGCCGATGAGATTGTTTAAATTCCCCTCTGTTTTATAAAGAGAAAATCGCTGCTCCAGAACAGAAGATACCATCTCTTTCGCGGTCGTCTTCCCGACGCTGCCTACGATACCAAGCAGGGGGATCTTCAGCCTTGAGCGGAAAGCGGCCATGAGCTTCTCCATGGCCTCCTGAACGCTGTCTACCAGAAGGATCATTCCATGCTCCTCTCCCTGAGGCAGCTCTTCACACAGGGCACAGATCGCTCCCCGGGCAAAAGCCGCAGGAACATACCGGTGGCCGTCTGTCTTTTCTCCGCGATAGGCCGCAAAAATAGCGCCCGGCGTTACACTGCGGCTGTCAATGCAGACTTCTTTTATCTCCTGTTCCGGATCTCCGGCACCATAGACCGAGCCGCCGCAGATTGCGGCGGCTTCGGAAATCGTAATGTCAAACATGCTTCCGAGAATCAGGACACAATATCATCCGAATTGAACGGATCACCGCACTCCGGGCAGAATTTCGGCGGATTGGTCGGATCCTCAGGAACCCAGCCGCATTTGTCGCATTTATATTGAAGCGCTCCGGCAGGCTTCTTCGTCCCGCATTCCGTGCAGAACTTTCCCTGATTGGCGCTGCCGCAGGAAGGGCAGTACCATGCATTTGCTGCGGTCTGCGCATTCGCCGACGGCTGTGTTCCGATTCCGTAGAGAGAAGATGCCTGGAAGCCGCCTGCCTGAGCAGCCATATTCATGCCATAAAACGCCGTTGCCGCGCCTGCCGTATTGGATGCCGCACTCTGCATAGCACTGGCCTGGGCGCCGACGAGATGAGCCGCCGCCATTGTCGGATCCTTGAATGCAGCATTCCGCTGCAGTTCCTTGATCATCTTCTCGTCGTCATCCGAAGCATTTACGCTGGACATGCCCGCCGAGACGACTTCGATTCCCCGAAGCTCCTTCCACTTGGAGCTGAGCGCATCGTTCAGCGCCTGAGCAAGCGCTTCGGTATGGCCGGGAAGCGCCGAATAACGGATTCCCATATCCGAGATACGTGAGAAAGCCGGCTGAAGCGCCGTCAGAAGCTCTGACTTGAGCTGGCTGTCAAGGGCCGAGCGGCGATAGACATCGGAGATATTTCCGCAAACGTTCGTGTAAAAGAGGATCGGGTTCGTGATGGCATAGCTATACTCGCCATAGCAGCGAATGCCGATATCGATATCGATCCCCGCATTTTTATCAACGACGCGAAAAGGCACCGGATGGGGCGTTCCATACTTGTTTCCGATGATCTCCTTGACATTGAAGAAATAAATTCTCTGATCCTTGGCAGCCGTACCGCCGAAGGTGAAACGCTTCCCGATCTGCTGAAACACCTGAGCGACCGAATCGGCCAGATTCCCCGTAAAAACAGAGGGCTCCGTCGACATATCGTAGATATACTCGCCCGGCTCCGCGCAGAGATCAACGACCTTTCCCTGCTCCGTGATCATCATGCACTGTCCATCCGCAACGGCGATCACCGAGCCGTCCGTAATAATATTGTCGCTGCCGCGGTTGTTGCCGGTGACTTTTTTCCGGCCTTTTGCAACCAGAATGTCAGAACTCAAAGAATCACAATAGAAAAATTCCTTCCACTGATCTGCAATAACGCCTCTTGCCGAGCCGGCCGCTGCACTGATAAGTCCCATATCGTTGAATCTCCTTTATTAAAATTAGATTGATTTAACCGTTATTGATAGAACTGGGCATTATACTGCTTAATTTTCTCCATTTCCGCTGCAGCCTCTTCGCTTCGGTCATACTTCCAGCGAAGAACATAGCTGCTGTCCGGAGCCATTTTGTACATATCCTTTCCGGATACATAGCTGAGTTCTGCGTCGAAAATATAATTGACCCCGTCGATCTCGATCTCGACCCAGCCGTGTTCTGTCATTGCCCCGGCGGTGTCGGAATCCTGAGGAATGATCCCGCTGTACTCGATGGCATCATATTGCAGAGCTCTCGCAAGTTCACAGAAGGATGCAGCAAAGCCATAACAATTCCCGTATCCTTCCGTGAGAGTGCTGAGCGCTTCCTCTGCCGCCCAGCCGGTCTCACCGACGTCATAAACATTTCCCTTGCGATAGCTGATATTCTTTACCACATACTCGAAGGCGGCACGGAGCTTTTCCTCCTGCGTCATGTCATCCGCGGTGATTTCCTGCAGAATGTCCGAAATGATCTCATCGAGTTCGGAATTGCCGGATGTATACCTTCCGGCCTCGTCGAACAGAAGATTCCCGACCTTGGTATCGATGGCAAGAGAGCCGTCCTCCTGCACATAATAGACGGATCCGTTGATCGTATTGAACCCCGGCTCAAACCGGCTCGTCTGTTCCACGTCCGTCCATTTCTCTCCGCTTTCCGTCTGCTCGGCCTGATGCGAAAGTGCCGCCTCGGCAAAATCCGCATACCATTCGGCATTCGGACTGGCATCGGGAACGGCCGCAAAAATGCCTTGGAGCGTTTCTTCATCTGCCGACCGGCCAATCAGCGCATTGATCATTTGGGCTGCCTCGCAGCGTTTGATGGGATCGGACGCATTCTTGATTCCGTCCGCGCGAAGCTCCGCAAGAGGCCAGACTCTGCATGCCATGTCGAACAGCTCCTGTCCGGTTACCGAACGATCCGGGTAAAGCTTTTCCCCGTCGATAAGCGCAAGGCTTTTCGCGAAAGCGGCCGCCGCTTTGTAAGAAGCCTTTCTTGGAACATCGGAATAACTCTCGCTTCCGGTCGAAGGAGAACCAGAGAGAATGTAAAATAGCTGAACTGCTTCCGCCCGGGTCAGATCGTCAGACGGCCGATAAAGCCCGTTCTCGTCCGCTAGGAGATACGCATCGTGTTCTCCCTCCGGGCAGACAACTGCGTAAACTGCCTGATAGACGGTATCCTTCTCCGCCGTCACAGTATCGGACGCGACAAGATCACCTGCAGCATTTTTCCACCCCTCGAAAGCATATCCCTCCGCTGCCGCAGGAATAGGGAGCTGCACTTCCGTACCGCGGCTCACCGTGCCTGCTCCGCTCTCCTCGCCGCCGGAGATGAAATGAAGCTCCACCTGATTCAGCGGCTGATAGACCTTAAAATAAAGAATCCCACCTGCTATGCCGGCAAGGACAATGCAGATCAGCATGGTCAGCAAGACAGGCTTTACCGTGCTCGGTGAGTCCTTTGAAGGCGACAAGTGCTCACTTCTACGGGACCTGCTCATACGACTTCTTTCACGACTTCGGAGTCGCCTTCCTTATAAGTGTACACCGTAAAGCCGTCATAATCCAGTTCCCCGTCCTGACCCGGACCGAGGCAACTGGAGGCGTAGTCCGTCGCTTTCGGCTCCCCAATCGCCGCAATCAGCTCGGAAGCCTCGCGATCAATAAACTGCTCTGCAACACTGCGAAGGCTTTCTTCGCTTTGCGAATCCGGCTCCTCTGTTTCAGCAGCAGGTGCCACGGTTTCAGAAGGCTCCGGAGTGGTCAGCGTTACGGTCACCGGCTCTTTGGTGCTTCCGCAGCCGGAAAGAATGAGAGCGGCAAGAATAACCATTAACAATACATAAGAGGCCGGCTTTTTGTTCATAATACGATTCTCCATATATGTTATCCCAAAATATTTAAAAGATTTCGTTCTACGATCTCAAGGATCACATAGTCATAATTTCCATCCTCGAGCTTTTCCGCATCGTAGGAAGAGGATCGGGAAAAGGTCGCCTCATGGAAATTTTCGGCAAGGAAGGGATACAGGGAGGCGCCAAAGGAATCTCTCCAGCAATACAGACGTCCGGAGGCTGACTCGTTTTCCGTTCGGATCGTGATTGCATTGCCGTTATTGTCATTGTTCAGAAGCTGAAATTGAAACCCGGGAGCATAGCAGAAGCCTTCTTCCGTTTCCGTCCCGGCAGGATACAGCATCTCATACAGGTCACCCTTATGAGCATCCCCCCCGGTAAACTCGGCAGAGAAGAAATTCGGACTGCGGCCAAATTCGGCAAGGATCGTGTCAGCGGCAAACGCGGCACCCTTATTGTTCCAGTGAGAATCCGTGCGATAATAAAGGATCTCGCTGCAGCCTTGAAAGGCTGCGTGCAGATCCGCATAGGGCACATCAAGCTCATCAAGCTTTCGGTAAAGGCGCTGCAGATCCGTCCGTTCTTCTGTCAGGGAAGAAAACGGCATATATTGGGAATATAGGCTGTTCTTATTGGGGGCGATCACAAAAAGGAATTTCGCTCCTTTCGCCTCGCAGGCATCCCGAAGCGCCGCAAGGCGCAGAGCGATCGCCTCCGCCTGTTCCTCTGAGAGCACATCGCCCACATAATCGTCGACCGTGTCCGCGTAGAAAAGCCAGCCATCCTTCCCCAGGAGCACCTGGTCTTCTGCAGAAGAATGAAACAATACGGCATTTACTTTTGCCCAGATCGTGCTCAGCTCCTGGCGCAGAGCGAAACGGCTTTCAAAATAGTCCTCAAATTCATTGAGCACCGATGTGTTGAATTTTCCGTCTTGGATCAGGACCGGTTTTGAAGCCAGGATCTCATTTGCCGCCGCTTTGCTCTCGCCAAAGAAAAGGATCCCGAGAGAAGGAACCAGACAGATCAGCAAAAAACATGTTGTGATAAAAGCAGAAATCTTTTTCATCGGTCAAAACTGAAAATAGATAAACGGATTAAACCCGCCGCGTGCCATGGCACAGACGGACAGGAAGAAGATCGTCAGCAGTGCAACATCCTTGCATAAAACAGCCGTCTTGTTTTCCTTTAAGACGCAAGCTTCGGCCGCAAAGCGTTGTGGAAGATTTCCGGCAAACAGGACTCCCAGCAGGATCATTGCAATATTTGCCCCATTCAAGATCTGAACAAGATGAATCGTGCTGTCCGGACGGACAGACAGAGAAAACATCGCCCGGATCATCGTTCCGGCATCTCTCAGGCTGTCTGCACGGAAAACGACAAACAGGAGAAGAACGGCAAGAAGCGTATACAGCCTGCCCGCTATTTTCCCGGCTTTTGACTTCTGCAGGCGTTCGACCGGGATGATTCCGCTGTTCTCCAGGTTGGAAAGGATACCATGGCAAACACCCCAAACCAGAAATGTCCAGTTTGCGCCATGCCAGATTCCGGTAGCCAGGAAAACGATCATGCGGTTTAAGGAGGTTCTGCGCTTCCCCTTCCGGTTTCCGCCGAGCGGAATATAGAGATATTCACGAAACCATGCAGACAAAGAGATATGCCATCTGCGCCAGAATTCGCGGATCGAAGAGGCGCCATACGGATGATCGAAATTCTCCGGAATCGAGAAGCCGAACATATGCCCGATACCGATGGCCATATCGCTGTAACCGCTGAAATCAAAATAGATCTGCAGCATATAGCACACCGCTCCCAGCCACGCCAGGCGGGTATCCGGAACGCTTTCGGAAAGGAGACCAAATACAGAATCCGAAACTGCTCCGACCGAGTTTGCGATCAGGATCTTTTTGGCAAATCCGATGATAAAGCGCCGGATCCCCTGCGCCGTTTCCCCGGCTGAAGTGCAGCGAGCATCGATCTGTGAAGAAATATCGTGATATTTCACGATCGGTCCTGCAATCAACTGCGGAAAAAAGGCAATATACAGGAGCACTTTGGAAAAACTCTCTGTTCCCGCTTTTTTATCCCGATAAACATCGATCACATAGCTCATGCCCTGAAAGGTAAAAAAGGAAATGCCGATAGGAAGGACGATTCCAGGCAGAGAAAAACGGGTTCCAAAAGCGAGATTGCAGTTCTGAAGCACAAAATCCGTATATTTGAAGACGCCCAACATCTCAAGGTTCAGAATGACAGCGCTCCAAAGAACTGCCTTCCGAAATTTGTCCAGACGCTGCAGCAAGAGACCGGATGCATAATTCAAGCAAACCGAAAAGAGGAAGAGCGGAACATACACCAGCTGCCCAAAAGCATAAAACAGAACACTGGAAAGCGCAAGAAAAAGATTCTTCCCCTTTCCGTCCGGCAGGATCCGATCCATCAGGAAAACAGCCGGCAGGAACAGGAACAAAAACACCGGAGAACTGAAAACCACGTTACTTTTATCCTCGCTTGATTATTTCAGCCGCTGATCGATGTCATTTCCGCAGCAAGCCATTTCGAGTCACTGCGGACAAAGGCGATCTCATACGCATTCTGCACGCCATAGGAATATTCTTCGTACCAGGAAGTCGAAGTGAGATCCGCCTGATACTGTACCGTGCACACAAAGCAATCCTCGCCGACGTAAGAAAAATTGCCAAATGTCAGTTCGTTATACTCCGTCTGCGTGCTGGTTGCCCAAAGCATCACATCATAGGAATTCGCAAAATACTCATAAAGAGTAGAATGGCGGGCAACGCGGTTTATAATTCTCTGGTAAAGCGTTGCATCATACTTCGTGGAGCAGTAGGCCGTATAGGCATCGAAAAAGCTTTCCGCCGTTTCTTTCGCTTCCGCTTCCAAAGTCGGATCGTTCGCATGAAAATAATGGAATTCTCCTTCTCCGACGACGATCGGCTCAAGGAGATTTCCGTCCGCATCCGTTGCCGTGACCTGCGGCATGGCATAAAGCCCGGAAAAGCTGTAAGTGTTCGTAAGATACGCCGCCTCGGCAACCGTGTCCGAAAGATTTTCAAGAATTCCAAGGGATCGAGATGCGACATCCTCCTCCGTGAGCGTGTAACCGTTGAGACTGATCCGAACGTCCTCCGGGGCCGAAACGGAAAGCGTAATCGTTGCCGTGCTTTCATCAATGAAGCGGAGCCGGCTTTCCGTGGAATCCGCGGAAAGGGTCAGAACATCCCCCTCCCCGTTCCTGGCCGAGATCTCACCATAAAGCTTTCCGATATTATATTGGGCAAACTCGATATCGGAAGGGAATTTCGATTCAACAGAGTCTTCGATCGGGCAGACATTCCCTGTCGAGATTCGATAGGCCGAGGAGACCTGCACACCGTTTACATAGAGCTCCGTGCCTGCAGGCGCTTCCAGAATCACTTCCGTGCTGGCCAAATTCTGGAGAAAATTCGCAGAGGATATCTCTCCCAGCTGCCATTCATGCCTGCCAAAGCCAAGATCGGCTTTGGGGACAAGTGTCACCGTGCAGATATTGTGGATCCCGTCGCGAACCGTGAAAACGGCCTGATCTGCAGACGTTGAGGCAAGCGCGCTTCGATAAGAGAGCTTTCCGCTCAGGTCCGCGCTCTGATAATAATCGTCAAAAAGCGTTTCCGCGTCTTCAAATTCCGTAATATCCAGGGAAATGGCATTTCTTGCTTCCGCGAGGAATTCTTCCTCCGTCATTTGTTCAAGGAGCTCATCCATTACGAGTTCCGGCCGGGAGATCTCATAGATCTGCGCATACCGATAGAAAACAGCGCAGGCCGCTGCACCAAGAAGAAGCAACACGCATGCCCAGATCACAAGCCCTTTCAGCCAGTTCTTCCGCTTCCCTTCCGTGCGCTGTTCATAAGGCTCCTTCTCGATCTTTTCCGGTGTATTCTTCGCGGATGCGAGGTGACGGGACACATATTTTTCAGCCATGCGCTCACCTCACTTCAGAACGATAAATCCGGTCGGCACTCTTCTCGGGCCGGTGACGGATGCACAGTTATTGATGATCTCTCCCTCATAGACCATAACGGAAGAGGAGCCTCCGTCCAGGTTTCCGGCATTGATTGCGCCATATTCCAGCATAATGTCGCAGATGTTTTGCATCGTAGCGCCAAGCGTATTGATGCTGCGTCCGTCCAGCACCAGCAAAAGCAGAGCTCCGTCCGCTCTCTGGCCGATCGCCGTGCGCGGATTGATACCGGCGCTGAGATTCTGCTCCTGAACTTCACCGTTGATAATGAGGGAGGACGCCAGGCCGTCATGCGTTACGAAGCTGACGCCATTCACGATTCCGGCATCCAGGGCTTCCTGACCGGTCATCGTTCCGACATGAAGGATCCCGTCTGCGTCCAAGCCGATCACATTGTAACGCTCCGACGCGCTGCCCCATAGGATGCCGTCTTCCGTAATGACGAGCCCGGTCGGTGTTCCGCCATTGCCCAGACCGTTATTATCATTGAAACCGCCCGCATTGATGCCGGCAATACCGTTATATTTCTCTACCATTTCCGCCATCTGGATGCCGGGTTCGGTTCCGAACTCGCCGGAAATACCCAGGATCACTTTTTTGGGATCCCTGACGATCAGCAGCTTACCCTTGCAGGTCCCTGCGGAAATGTCGATCAGCTCGATGCCTTCCTCTTCCGCCTCGGAAGCTTCCTGAGAAATATGGATCAGCGAGGTGTTTACATTGGCGGTGTCGAGCGTTTCCGTGCTGACGCTGAGATACTGCTCCAGCTCTTCCTCATCAAGAAAGATCCCGGAAAGCCAGCGAATCGCGCTCGTCTCCCGTACAGAACGGCAGAACATCCCTGTCAGCGTCTCGGAAGGTCCTTTTTCAAAGATCCAGATCACGCCGAGAAGCGTAATGAGAACGCAGAGAAGCGTTACTCCGAGATAAGCGAGAACGTGTGCAGTTTTACGGCCAACCGAGGAATTTGAGTTTTTCTTTATCATAGTGTTTGATTCCGGAAATTTGATTAGATACTATAATCCATGTTGAATAAAGATTGTATCATCTCTCCTGCCCTTTGTCAAACCTCTGTTCGTTCCGTAAGCCGGCAATAAATAAAACCGCGGCAAAAACCGCGGTTTTATGCATAGGAAGCTGATCGGTTTTAAGCGTCCTTGCTGCGCTCGGAAAGCGTAACAATGGCGGAATTCTTATAGCCGGAAGAGGTGCCGTCCGTAATGTGGCAGCGGTACGTACCATAGGCCGCAGAGGTCACGCCATGAGCTGCGAGCTCGGAATAGCCCTTCGATTCGTCCGTGTAGACATGCAGGCCATAGGTATCATTGTTGCTCTCGCCGTCCCATGTGATGTCGATCCAGGTCGAGGTTGACGTATCCAGACGCTGCCAGGTGAATTCCAGATTCGTCCCGGTGGCGTAGACCGTGAAGATGGGGACATTTTGCGTCGTGTCCGAGTCACTGCCGCGGTCAAGATACGTGGCGGTATCCGTCGGCTCCTTGGAGATCGTAATGTTCTTCCCGGCTTCCGACTCCGTGATCGTCGTGTTGACGGAGCCGATGGTACGCTCGAGCTCGCTTACCTTGCTGTTGAGCTGCTCATTGCTGTTCTGCAGCTGATAAAAGAGAGAGAGCGTATCCTGGTTCATGGAATTCAGGCTCTTCTTTACCCCGGCAACCGAGATCAGAGAGATAATGCAGAGGATCAGGCAGGCGATCAACCCGCCCATCGTAATGACCGTGGGGTTGAGCTCCAGCTTCTTTCCGGAAGAAACCTTCTTCTTGGAAGGTTCTTTCCCTGCTTTCTCTGCTTTATCTGTTTTCTTCGCCGTCGCATCTGCTGCTTTTTTTGCGGCTTCCCGGAGCGAAGCGCCGAAAGCTGCCGCCTTTTTTCCCTTGGCCGGATCCCGCTTCACAGGCTCTTCCGCCGGAGCTTCGGCAGCAAACTTATCCGTCAGCTCCTCAGCCGGATCCACAGCAGGGGCCGCCGCCTTGGCAAGCTTATGCCCGCAATAAGGGCACTCCGTCTCGTTTCCTTCGAGAAAGCTGTTACAAAAACTACAAGTCATAAACAAACACCTACTTTATGTTTGGATTTGTAGTTGTATTGTAACTTATTTTTAAAGTTATGTCAACATATTTTTGTAATTTTTCTCGGTTTAGTTACAATTTATTTGTCATTTTTCGATGAACGCATATTTTTTCAGGCGTTCGAACGCTTCTACCGCAAGCGATCTCGGCAAAGCGAGGTTCATCCGGATCGTATTGGGCATGCAAAATGCCTCTCCGTCCTGCCAGATGACCCCCTTCCGTACGCCGCGCAAGAGCAGATCGTGCACGGTCTCATTCTTTTCTTTGCACCATTCCGTGCAGTCGAGATAAAGCATATATGTCCCCTGCGGTTTCATAACACTCACTCCGGCAAAATTGTTTTTGATGAAATCACAGGCAAAATTCACATTTTCCGCAATCACCGCGTTCATCTCGTCTGTCCATGCTCTTCCCTCTTTGCTGTAAGCTCCGATCAGCGCATGCATGGAAAGAACGTTCATCTCGTTATAATGCGTTGCTGCGGCAGAGGCGCGCACGCGGTCTCTCAGCAAAGAATTATAAACGACGTGGTAGGATCCGACAAGACCTGCCAAGCTGAACGTCTTGCTTGGAGCATAGAAGGCGATCGTCCTGTTTTTCGCATCGTCCGAGACGGACTGCGTCGGCACATGGGTTTGGCCGGGTGCAAGAATGTCGCTCCAGATCTCGTCTGAGATCACAAGGCAGTCATTTGCCCGGTAGACCTCCATTGCCTTTTCCACTTCCCACCGTTCCCACACTCTGCCGCTGGGATTGTGAGGAGAGCAAAAGATGGCCAGATGGATCTGATTTTCCCGGATCTTTCGGTCCATATCGTCAAAATCCATTCTCCAGATGCCGGCTTCATCCCGCTTCAGCGCTGAGTGAACGATCTTCCGTCCCAGGGAGGTCAGTGTGCCGGTAAAACCGATATAGGTCGGTGAATGGACCAGAACCGCTTCTCCCGGAGAGCTGAATGCCGTGATCGCACTGCGTACGCCGCCAAGGACGCCGTTTTCATAGCCGATGTTTTCTTCCTTCAGATCCGAGACATTCTTCCGGTCGCGATGCCAGGAAATGATGCTGTCATAATATTCCCTTCCGGGGTGGAAATAGCCGAAATTCGGCATTTTCATTCGTTCCTGCATGGCTTCAATGATAAAGGGTGCCGTAGGAAAGCTCATGTCAGCCACCCACATCGGGATCGTGGAAAAGCCTTCCTCCACAGAAACATTTTCAAACGGGATCACGTCGGCGGCAAGAGAATCCTTTCCCTTTCGGTCAAGGATCGTTGTAAAATCATACTTCATGGGCTTCCTCTTCTTTCTTATATAGAATAATCAAAAATGCGATGGTGACGTCGAGCTCCGTCAGGCGGCTGCATTTTTCCTGATCCTCCCGTCCGGTCTTGTAATAATACGGAGTCATACAGAAAAGCGCCTGAATGTCGTCATTGCCTTCGATATGGATCCGGCTGCGGAGCTCCCGTTTTTCCAGAATGCGGAAGCCGGCTTCTTCATAGGAGGGAACCTCATTTTTATAAGGCCGGTCGTAGATCGCCTTTTTCAGCTCCCAAAGATGATCCTCCAGAGGGACAACGCGGAGCAGGTATCCGTCCGGCTTTAAAACGCGGAGGAATTCTTCTCCGAAAAAAGGCGAAAAAAGGTTCAGCACAACATCGGCCGACTGATTCCGGAGAGGGAGATCCGCCGTGCTGGCGACAAGGGAAAGGATCCCCTTTGAACGTTTTGCCAGCGCCTCGGCGGCAGCCTTGGAAATATCCGCCCCGACCACATCCGCACTTTTTCCTGCGGACTGCAGGGCATTCCAAACCGAGACTGTGTACTTTCCTTCCCCGCAGCCGGCATCGAGAACGACTCCGCACTCCGGGCAAAGCTCCGCTGCCCGGGCGGCGACTGCATCGGCAAGAGCGTCATAATAGCCCCGATTTAAAAATGCCGTGCGCGCAAGGATCATTTTCTTGTCGTCGCCATGATGTCCGCTCGAATTGCTTCGGTAGAGATTCACATATCCGCTGCGGGCAATATCGAAGGTATGCCGGTTGGGGCACAGATACGAATGCTCCACCCGTACCAATGGCTGCGCACAGACCGGGCAGGTCAAAATATCCGCTTTCATAAACAGCACCTCAGAAACAGTTGCTTAATCTTGAAAATCATGCTATATTGATATCGTTAATTTATTTTTAAGAAAGGAACAGCTATGAGCAAATTTGTATCCGAGTTCAAGGCCTTTATCACGAAGGGCAACGTCATGGATCTGGCCGTCGGCGTTATGATTGGCGGTGCCTTCCAGAGCATCGTCAACTCTCTCGTCAACGACATCTTCATGCCGATCATCAGCGCAATTACCGGCGGGGTCGACTTCTCCAGCTGGGCAATTACCTTCGGCGAAGGCGAAAATGCCGCGCAGCTGACCTATGGCAACTTCATCGCAGCCATCATCAACTTCCTGCTGATGGCCCTTGTTCTCTTCCTTGTCATCAAGGCGTTCAACAAGGCAAAGGCCGGGTTTGAGAAGCCGAAGGCTCCGGAAGCTCCGAAGACCAAGAAGTGCCCCTACTGCAAGACAGACATCGCCATCGATGCCACCCGCTGCCCCAACTGCACGAGCCAGCTCTGATTTTTCAAACCGGTTTCCGTATAAAATGCCATCCGATCTCGGATGGCATTTTTATTATGTTCGATTAGGAGAGAAGGACGGAATCCGTCTCTTCCTGCTTCCCTGCGACCTCGGCAAATTTACTGAGGAGATCCTCCTTTGTCAGGCGCTTTTTCTCTTCGCCCTCGATGTCAAGAATAATGCGGCCTTCGTTCATCATGATGATGCGGTTTCCGTGCTTAATGGCATCGGTCATGTTGTGCGTAATCATGAGAGTCGTAAGATTATTTTCGCTGACGATCCGGTCGGAGAGATCCAGCACCTTGGCAGCCGTAGCCGGGTCAAGAGCCGCCGTATGCTCATCGAGCAGGAGAAGCTCCGGCTTGCGGAGCGTTGCCATCAATAGCGTGAGCGCCTGCCGCTGGCCGCCGGAAAGGAGCCGGGCCTTGACATAAAGGCGGTCCTCCAGACCAAGCCCCAAGGGCTTGAGGAGATTGTAATAAGCTTCCTTTTCTTCTTTGGTTACGCCCCATTTCAGCGAACGCTTTTCGCCGCGCCGTTTGGCAAGCGCCAGGTTCTCAATGATCTGAAGATCCGGAGCGGTGCCAAGCATCGGATCCTGGAAAACGCGGCCGATGGCATGCGCACGCTTATGCTCCGGCATGCAGGCAATGTTTTCGCCCGCCAGATAGATCTCGCCCTGATCCACCGGCCATACACCGGCGACCGCATTCATAAGCGTTGATTTCCCTGCGCCGTTTCCGCCGATGACCGTGACAAAATCACCCGGCTTCAGATGCAGGCTGAGGTCGATGAGCGCGCGCTTTTCATTGATCGTTCCGGCATTAAAGGTCTTATAGATATGCTTGACTTCCAGCATGTTATTTTCCTCCCTGCTTCTTCAGACGGCTGAACGAATTCTTGCTTTGATCTCTCAAATAAGGCACAGCGAGGAAAATCGTAACCACGATGGCGGTAAGAAGCTTCATGTCGTTGGCCGGGAACTTCAGCCAAAGCACAAGGACATAGACAAGATAATAGATGATCGCGCCGATAACGACAAAAACAAGCCGCAAAGCAAAATTCAGCCGCTTCCCGAGGAAGGCCTGTCCAAGGACCTCACCGATAATAATTGCCGCAAGCCCAATGACAATGGCGCCGCGACCCATATTGATGTCGGCAAAGCCCTGATACTGCGCCAGCATGCCGCCGGAAAGAGCAACGAAACCGTTGGAAAGGCCGAGGGCGATGATCGTCATCGTTTGCGTATTGATGCCAAGAGCGCGGGACATGGCGGGATTGTTGCCGGTCGCGCGAAGCGCCGTGCCATGCTCCGTCCCGAGATACCAGTACATAATGGCGATGATCACGCCGCAGGCGGCAATGCAGATAAAGATCGTTCGCGTGAGATACTTGGCATTGGAGGTGATATGGAGCGTGACCTTATTGACATTGATCGCCTGGTTGGCCTTGCCCATAATGTTCAGGTTGATCGAATACAGGGAGATCTGCGTGAGGATCCCCGCAAGAATGGCCGGAATGCCGAGCTTGGTATGAAGGAGGCCGGTGACAATGCCGGCGAGGACCCCGGCGGCAAAGGCCACGATCAGCGTGAGCTCCGGGCTCCAGCCGGCAAGGATCAGCATGATGCTGACGGCGCCGCCCGTTGCCAGAGAACCGTCCACGCTGAGGTCGGCAAAATCAAGCATGCGGAAGGTAAGGAAAAGACCGAGTGCCATAACGCCCCAAATCAGCCCCTGGGCGATGCCGCCGGGGCAGGCCTTCATCAGTGCGGCAGGGTTCAGCGAAGAAAAATAAGCTGCCATAAACAGTCCTCCGAAAGATGCCAATAAATTTCTAGAATAAAATATAACAGAAAAACCCTGCCGAGGCAATACCTCGACAGGGTTTCATGGAAACTTTTTTAATTATTCGCCAATTACGATGAAATCTTCCGGGATCTCATAGCCGATGGCTTCGGCATACTCGGCATTGATCTCCTTGACCGGACTGGAGCAGTAGGCGATCGGAGTGGCAGAAACATCGGCGCCCTCGGAGAGGATCGCAACGGCCTGCGCGCCGGCAAGCTCGCCGACCTCGGTATAGCTGATGGAGACCGTGGCGAAGCCGCCGGCCTTAGTCATGTTCTCTTCGCCGCAGATGACGGGAATGCCGGCAGGCTCGCAGACATTGGCAACGATCGTCATGTTGGAAGCGGCAGTGTTGTCGGTCGGGATGTAGAGAGCATCGCAGTCGGCAACGGCGGAGGTGACGACGGACTGCATATCGTTGGAGTCGGCAAAGGTGTAGACCGTGCAAACGATATCGGCATTGATCTCAGCCATAGCGGCGATGAAGTCGTCCGCCTGCTTGACGGAGTTGGCTTCTGCGGAGCAGTAAAGCACGGAGACCTTCATGGCATCGGGAACGAGCTCAAGAGTCAGGTCGGCATAGAGTTTGGCGTCCACGCCATCGGAAGCGCCGGTCACGTTGATGCCGGTTCCGACGGAAGCGTCCATTTCGTCATCGGCAAGAGCCGTGCCGTAGTCCGTAACAGAGGTGCCGACAATGGGGATGGTGTCCGTGGCGGCAATGGCGGCCTGGAGAGCCGGCGTGGCGTTGCACATGATCAGATCGTAGTCATTGGAGACAAAGCCGGTGACGATGGTGGAGCAGGTAGCAGAATCGCCCTGGGCGTTCTGGATGTCCCACTCGATATTCTCTTCGCCGAGAGCTGCATTGACGGCGTCGACAAAGCCCTGCGTCGCCGCATCGAGAGCATCGTGCTGCACGAGCTGGCAAACGCCGATCTTGTAAGTTGCACCGTCAGCGAAAGCGACAGCGGAGAAAGAGAGAACCATAACAAGGGCAAGAATCAAGGAAAGCGCTTTTTTCATCTGAGTTTCCTCCTGTTTTAAAAGTGAATATGATTATATCACTTTAAATTACAAAAGCAATTTGGCATTTTCACCAATTATTTTATTACGCTAATTCGTGATTTGGCATTTTTGCACAAGCAGGATTATTCTTACGCATAAAGTGCTCGATCTCTTCGATTGACCGCGGGATCGCTGCCGTGAGGTTGATGCAGCCTGTTTCCGTTACCAGACAGTTGTCCTCCAGGCGGAAGCCGATGCCCCATTCTCTGCAGTAAACTCCGATGTCTACGCAGAATACCATACCGGGCTCCGTCGAACGGCTGTAGTTCACAGCATCGTGCACGTCAAATCCCACATGATGCGCTCCGTCGTGCCACATGAGCGAACGGATATCGCGAAAATTCTCGATCAGCCCCAGCTTTTTGAGCTCTTCAAAGCAGAATTCCCTCGCCTGCTCGTCGATGCTCCGCATCGGCATTCCGGGGCGGATGACGGAAAACATATGCTCGCTGGTGCGATAGATGCACTGATAGAGTGCCCGCTGCCGCTCTGTAAAGATCCCGTTTGCCGGCCAGGCACGGGAGACGTCGCTGCATTCGCCGTCCCACCAGGCGCCGACGTCGCTCAGCACCATGTCTCCGGCGCGGATCTCGTCGGTATAGCTGTAATAATGCAGGCAGAAGTTATTCTCTCCGGCGCAGACGATCGAAGGAAAAGCGGGCGTCAGGACGCCCTTCTGCGCCAAAGCGTAATCAAATTCCGCTTTGAGCTGATATTCGCGCATCCCGGGCCGGCAGGCGGACATCATGGCCTCGATCCCCGCCTTCGTGACCTCGGCCGAGCGCCGCATCGCCTCGATCTCGCATGGCTTTTTGATCGTGCGCAGGTCGCAGAGCAGCGGGTGCACGTTTTGAATTTCCCACTGCGGCATTTCTGCCGCGGCACGCTCCGCCATTTTGTCGGCTTCATTTGGCGCCGCCCCGTCCTCTCCCAGGTCCAGATCCAGCCAAAGGCGACTGACACGGCCGCTTTCCGAAAGCGCATGCAGATCACCCTCAAACTGTGCAAGCGAACGGCAGGCAAAGGCGCCGTAGGTCTCCTCGACCTCCGAGGCGTGGATCGATCTTCCGAACCAACGCTCGCGGATCTCGTCCTCTTCCTGAAGAAAAATGCTCTCCTCACACCCGGAGGGATCCTTTACGGCAAGATAAATGAGATGCGCTTCTTCCATGCCGGTGAGATAAACGAAATTGCGATTGGCGAAAAAGGGATATTCCGCATCCGCGCTCTGCCGGGGAGCCGAGCCGGAAAAAATGAGCAGGGCGCTCCCCTCCGGAAGCTGTGCCAGCAGCTCTTCCCGATTCTGACGAAAAAACGATTTTGGAAGCATGCGGCACCTCAGGCCCATTCTCCGCCGCGGAAGACCGGGACGGCCGAGCCGTCGGCGCAGACGGCATCGATATTGAGCCCGTCATAGCCGATCATGAAATCCTCATGCACCATGGAATCATTGACGCCCAGCGCCCGGCATTCCTCGAGCGTCTTTTCCTGAAAGCCCTCAATGCAGTCGGCAAAGCCCATGCCGAGCGCCAGATGGCAGGCGGCATTTTCATCAAAGAGGGTATTGTAAAAGAGAAGACTGCTCTGCGAAATAGGCGAGGAATTCGGAACCAGGGCGCACTCGCCGAGGCAGGCACTGCCCTCGTCCATTCCGATGAGCTGCCCGGGAAGCGCGTCGTTTTTATCCGCGTGCCATTCCACAGCCCGCCCGTTT
>R05__coassemble_87_pt1 | contig 49225 bp, 39 predicted proteins | sample R05__metabat2_low_PE_040 | metagenome-assembled genome bin R05 | reverse complement strand
CCCGAGCGGATTTTTTTGCATATCAGCGCCTTATTAAAAATTTTCCATCAGCTTTCGAAGGATCCGGTAAAGCTGCGCGGCAGATTCCCGGTCCAGGTCAAGGCATCCTGCCAGCCTCTCCGGAATCGTGACTGCCTTCTCTTTCAGTTGTTCCCCTTCTTCCGTAAGCGTAACGATCAGGTTTCGTTCATCGTCTTTGGAACGCTCTCTCTTCAGAAGACCTTTTTTCTCCAGTGTTTTCAGCACCGGAGTCAGCGTTCCGGAATCCAGATAGAGTCTCTCGCCAAGCTGCTTGACCGAAAGGCTTTCATCCTCCCACAGAACCATCATGGTGATGTACTGCGTGTAAGTCAGATCGATCTCATCTAAAAAAGGTTTATATCTGCGGACAATTTCCTTTGAGCAGGCATACAGTGGAAAGCACAACTGATTTTCGAGCTTCAGGCATTCATATTTATCGTTTTGCATAAGCTTCTCCTCGTCTGTGTTTTTCACTTCCTAATTTACCACAATCTTTCCTCCCGTGCCAACCCCGGATTTTTCACCGAAAACCCGGTTTTCAATCGTCCTCTTCGAGCAGCGGAACATAATTCGGATCCAGCGATGCCTCATACGCAGCGCGCACCGCCCTTGCCAACTGATCCGAGCAGGATGTGGACCGTCTGCCGCAGGTGATTCCCGCCAGTTTCTTCTCAATCTGCCCGACGCTCCAGCCCTCAAGCAGGAGAGACGTTGTTTTCAGGTTGCCATTGCAGCCTCCCGTAAAGGCAATGTTATGAACGATGTCCCCGTCCAGATCCAGGCTGATCATTTGAGAACAGGTATTTTCGGTCAAATAGTCGAAATGAAACATATTTCAGAGCACCTCTGTTACCTTTGCTCTCACCTTCGCAATATCGGCCGTCGGTTCAAAACGTCCTGCGATCTCTCCGTTCCGATCGATCACGAATTTGGTAAAATTCCATTTGATATTTCCGTTGTTTTTATAATCTTTGTCCATTTTCTTGACAATGGGAAGGAGAAGCAGCTTCATAGCGCCGTCAAATCCCTGGAAAGTTGTATTGGCAGTCAGCCATTTGTAAAGCGGAACCGCATTCTCCCCGTTTACCTCGATCTTGCTGTACTGGGGGAAAGTGATCCCATAACGGCCGGTACAGAAATCGTGGATCTCCCCGTCTTCGCCCGGTGCCTGATTTGCGAACTGGTTGCAGGGGAAATCCAGGATCTCAAAGCCCCGCTCCTTCAGTTCCTCGTACATGGCCTGCAGTTCCTCATATTGCGGAGTAAAGCCGCAGCCCGTTGCCGTATTCACGATCAGAAGGACTTTCCCCTCATAATCCCGAAGAGAGACCTCGCTGCCGTCCTGAGCCTTAACGGTAAAATCATATACGTTCATTATTTTTCCTCCATATAATTGTGTGCAATTTAATTGCGCACTATTTAATGTAATTCAATTGTACACAATCAATTTGGATTTGTCAACTCTTTTTAAATAAAATTTTCGTCCGGAAGTTTTTCAAGCAAGGAAAGCTCGTCATTAAATATGTAGATTACCTGATTCAAGTCATTTGTGACGGAAGGTGGAAGGTTGATCAGGAACTTCGCTATAGCCTATTTTTCGGTCGAAAAAAGCTCTATAGGGAGTTTTGAGAATAGCCTTCCACCCTCCGTCACACACATGGCTTACTTAAAGGGAACCGGAATTCAAATAAAGACAGTATAATTTTTGTTCACACTGCAGAGATATCGAGAAACCACCTGCATTTTTCTCACAAAAGCTCGCTAGGAGCTCCGAGATCAAGCTGCTCACGCGTAAACGAATGCGTCACAGCCTCCCGGCCCCGGGCATCCGTCACCGTCAGGAAAAACCAGGGGGCGTAGTCCGGGATCTCGAAATCGGCAGATGTGATCTCTCCTCCATCCGACCGGTAGGCGTTCAGACATTTCTTTTCGCTCATACACAAAACCACACGCTGCGCAGGTGTAAATTCCATATGCACGTGTGTTCCTTCAATCGTGAATTCCCGGATCTCAGGGCCCGTGGAGGCATAGAACCGGCCCTCCTCAAGTGCCCGAATCACGGAGGGATAACTCAGGTCTTCCGCAAGGACCATTGTCCAGGAACGGAAAGAGTCCGAGAGAAAATCATCCAGGGGCTTTTTATTGTGGTTGTCATCCGCGCCATGCACAAAGGGGAATTTTCCATGACGCATCAGTCGCTCGTACAGGGCTAGATTTTGCTCATGACCGCTGATGACTGTGCAGCCGGAATTGAAGACCTCCAGGCTGAACCAGCCGTCATACTGCAGGATTCGCTCCGGCTCCTCCATGGACCAGACAGGATGATTATACGTTACCAGATACCCCGCCTCTCGCGCCGCGGCGATAAAGGCATTGATATAGTCCGGTGAATATTTCCGTGCTCCAAGTCCGGTACCTGCCTGTGGCAGTGCTTCTGCCAACTCATGCGGCATATATTTGCAGAAATTGGGATCATAGGCAACATAAGTGGTAATGTGTGGTTCACGCGCCAGAAGATTCATATGAATCTCCGGGCCGAAGTACTCCGTACGGCATTCCGCGTTAGGCCGGATATATGCTTCCCAGCCTGTAAGCATCAGAAAGTTCTCAGAAGAGAGATCCGTGTGGTCATACGGAGCCTCGTGGTCTGTAATGGCCAGGATAGAATAGCCACGCTTTTTATATTCCTCTGCCATCTGCTCCGGGGTCAGCGTTCCGTCCGAGAGGCATGAATGACTGTGAAGGTTTGCTTTATACTGCGGCATATCCCGAGTTATATATTTCATGATTTCATCTCCACTTTTATTTCTATCTCAGAAAAAGCAGCGCCATTCTGCAGGCGCTGCTTTTTCTGCTTTATTTCATGGCCGCCTTGGAATAACCTGTCATCATATACTTCTGGAAAACCATAAACAGGATCACCAAAGGCATGATAGCGAGCACCGCTCCGGCCATAATGTGATGATAGTTTGCAACATACTGGCCGGCGAACGTCTGCTTGAGCATGGCCAGGCCAACCGTCAGCACACGCCGCGTCTCATTTCTCGCAATGATCTTCGGCCAGAAATAGGCATTCCAGCCGTTGGAAAACGTTACGAGTGTTACCGTAAAAATCGTGGCCTTGCTCATGGGAACGAGAACGTGCACAATGGTTCCGATTCGCCCCAGGCCGTCGATCTTTCCGGCATCCACATAGCTTTGATCAATCGACATAAAGGTATTCCGCAGCATAAAAATATAATAAGCTGAAACGGATTCCGGCAGAATCAGGCCAAGGAAGGTATCGTTAAGGCCCCAGTGGGCGCACATGATATAGATAGGAATAAACGTGACCTGCAGGGGAATCATCAAAGCGCCGAGAACAACGTAGAACAGCGGCTCCCGGAAACGGAACTTTCCGCAGGCGAAGCCATACGCAGCCAACGTTCCGGTCCCGACCTGGAGGATTAAAATCCCGGCCGTCATTACGATCGTATTCCAGTAATATTTCAGGAAGTTCTGACGCTGCAATACGTTGAGATAATTTTCCAGGTGAATGGTATGGGGATACAGCGTCGGCTTGACAAGAAGGACCTCCTCCTGGCTTTTCAGCGATGTGGCGACCATCCAGTAGATTGGGAACAGCATAATGACCGTCACAATTACAGCCAGCACAGGCTGAATATAATGCCAGGCAGAGCGGTTTTCGCCGATACGGGATCCCGCGTAGGTTTTTTTACTCATTTCCGTCCCCTCCTTACGCGTCATAATTGACAGAGCCGTTGGAGACCTTCATCGTCGCTACTGTTACGATCAGCAGAATGCAGAAGAACATGACGGCCGATGTCGCCGCGCGATCCATACGGAAGTCTGTCATCGCATAGCGGTAAATCAGATAGACGAACACCTCCGTTGAACGGGAAGGTCCGCCTTCCGTCAGGATATCCACTGACTGGAAAACCTTCATGGAGGACAGGAACGTAGTTACCAGCAAAAACAGCGTTGTGGGCGAGAGCAGCGGAAGCGTAATTTTAAAGAACTGCTGCCGCGCATTTGCCCCGTCCAGGGAAGCTGCTTCGTAATAGTCCTTCGAAATGCCCATCATGGCAGAAAGATAGATCATCATTCCATATCCGATGACGCGCCAACCCGTGCACATCAGCACAGAGGCAAGCGCCGTCTGACGAGTATTCAGCCAATCCGTCCCTTTAATGCCGAAAATACTGAGAATATAATTCAGAATACCGTAGTCCCCGTTCAGAATGACAAGAAAGACCATGGCCGCAGAGGACATGGCGACGTATTTGGGAACAAAGACCACCGCGCGCATAACGCTGAAGCTTCTCGTCATGCGGTTAAACAAAACGGCAAACAGAATACCGCCGACAATCGTGATGGAAATTTCCCCGAGGGAATAGATCACCGTGACTTTAAGGGAATTCCAAAGATATTTTGCACCGGAGCCGTTAAACAGCCAGTTCCAGTTTTTCCAGCCGACATAGTTCCAGTCCGGCTTGAGAAGATTCCAGTCTGTAAAGCTGATTTGGACGAGCTTGCAGATCGGGTAATACGTAAAAACGGCAAGAAGGACAAGCGCGGGTAAAACAAACAGAAAATCCCCGATACGGGATTTTGTTCTGTTGGAAATTCCCTTTTTGTGCTCCTTCCTGACCGTGGGTACAGGATTTGCCATCGTTCCGTTCCTTTCCCGCCGGCCTCCCGGCGAAGGGACAGGCCCGTCACTGCGGGCCGGGTTCCAGTAATAGCTGTCTCACGCTCTGCCGGAAGGCAGAGCGTGAGCGTGAAAACAATTCAGTCCGATCAAATTCGAACCGGATCCGACCGAAGTCGGATCATTCGGCCAGAATCTCGTTGATCTCTTCCGCCATGTCTGCAGAGGAGGATGCAATATCATCGCCCTCGTTAATCATGCGGTTCATATAATCCATCCAAATGTTGGCAAGCTCGGACCAGTGAGCGTCCTGGATACGCGGGTTGATAAGATTCAGGTTATCGAAGATGCACTGGAAGGCCGGCTTTGCCTCGAGGAATGCCACACCTTCATCCGTGGTAAGAACGGAGTTACGGGTCGGGATATAGCCGGTGCCCTCAGCCCACTTCATATTCACTTCCTTGCCGCAAAGATACTGCAGGAAGACCCAGGCAGCATTCTTGGTGGCCTGATCGTTGGCAGACGGGATACCGAGAACGCAGCCGCCAACTTCGGAATTATGAGTGCCGTCATCGCCGGTCGGGAACCAGATCATGCCGACTTCGAAGTCCGGGCAGTTGGAGACGTACGTGTTGTACAGGGAAGAGGTGTGCATAACGCAGAATGCGTTCTGATCATAGAACTTCTGGCGCATATTGGCGGAGGCGCCGGAGCCGTAGGCGAGATAGGACGTTCCGTCATCGACCATGCCCTTGATGAACTCGGTAACGGCGATGGCCTTGTCGCTGTCAAGATCCGTTGTGCCGTCTTCCGTGATGATTTCAACGCCCTGGTTGAGATAGAGCGTCTCATAATACCACTGATCCCAGCCGCCGAAGACCGCGCCGTAGGCTTCCTCTGCGCCTTCCTGCTCCAGGGCAGCCTTGCCGGCCTCTGCGAATGCCTTGAACTGCTCATACGTCATGCTGTCGGGCACTTCAATGCCGTACTTGTCAGCAATCGTCTTATTGTAATAAATGACCTGCGTGGAATGCAGGAACGGGAGAGCGACCTGCTTGCCTTCATACTGGGAGGAGATGAGAAGACCGGTAGAGAAATCGCTGACATCGTAACCCGTTGCCTCGATATAAGGTCCGAGATCCTCATACAGGCCGGAAGCGCCATACTGCGCCACATAAGGAGTATTGGCCACGACGACAGCGGGCAGGCCGGAGCCGGCAGCATTGGCGGAAACGAGCGCCTCATTGACTTCTGTATAGGAGCCAATGTACTGCGCAGTAACCGTAATCAAATCCTGGGAGGCATTGAATGCTTCCACGATTTCATTTACGAGCGGAGTATACTGATCTTCCAGAGCATGCCACCAGACGATCTCAATCGGTTCCGTTACCTCATAGGAGACATCGTCTGCAAATACAGCCGTGGCGCCCAGGGAGAGCACCATTGCTGCCGCGAGCAGGATTGCGAGAAGCTTTTTCATAGTTTTCTGCCTTTCTGTAAAAAATATTATTGTCACGGATCTCTCCGCGATAACCGGGTAAAAACAGCATTGTAAAACAGCTGGTGTGAACTTGTAAGACTTGTGTAAAATAAGCAAAATGCTTGGGTTTTCTCTTACTTGTGCTTGTTTGTTTTGTACAATATTACCATGCCTTTATTATTTTATCAACAACTTTTTGAAATTCTTTTCTCTGTCGGTCAGGGTTGAATCAGCGTCCTCCGTATGGTATACTTTTTTTAATTCATGCGAAGGGAGCCCCTCTGTGAACCGTCTTTTTAACCCCGAAAACAAATTCTGGAATTTCATTGCCAAGCTGGCGGACGTTGCCTGTATGAGTCTTCTCTGGGCGATCTGCAGTCTGCCGGCGGTCACTCTTGGTCCGGCCTCCGCTGCATTTTACGGCTTCACCATGCATCAGGTCAACGACACGGAGGGAGGGGTATGGAAAAGCTTCTTTTCCGTTTTCCGGCTGCGCTTTAAGAAGGCCTTTGTGATTGGTCTGGTGCAGCTCCTGCTGTCCGCTTTTTTTATTTTTGATATTTACGCAGCATGGCAGTATTTTACCGGTACAAATTCCATATTCAGCGTTGTGATTCTATCCTTCTGTGTATGCATCATGCTGATCTTTCTCGGCATGATGCTCTATATCTATCCGATCCTGGCCGTGTTTGATTTCCCCCTGAAAAAGCTCTTTGCTGACAGCTTCATCATGGCCGTCGGAAATCTGCATGTTACTGTGACACTGTTTCTCTTATTAGCCCTGGCCGGCGTCGGGATATATTACATCAGCGGGCTTTATTTCTTTTGGCTGGGCCTTTATATCTTTTTCTCGTCTTATTTTATTACGGGCGTCTTCAACCGGTATATCGGAGAAGCGTCGACGGGAAGCAGCTTTTTTAGCCGGTGGAAGGAGCGTTCAAAGTGATAGGAGGTGCCGGTCTCAGCTTTCGTGAGAAGCTTCGGAAGTGGCAGTCAAATACGGCGGAGCAGATTCGCCCCTTGAATTTTTGGCAGAAAGCGGAATACTTTTTTTCTTATTACAAGCTATGGCTGCTGGGCTTGCTGATTTTCATTCTCTTTGCCGGATATATCGGAGACGCTGTGATCCAAAGTCATAAAGAGATTCTATTGGAGGGTTTCTTCACAAATGACGAGTGGAACGTGTTTGACGCCTCCCGCCTTGAAGATGAGTATGCGTCTCTCTACCCTCCGGAAAAGAATCAGATGTATCTGTTTGACGACTCTCTGTACATCTCTCTCGATGGAGATGCGACAGAATATACGGCAGCCAGCAAGGGGAAGATCATCGCCTATATGGCAACACGTGAGCTGGATTTTATTATTACGACAGAGCCGGTTCTTGACTTTTACCTGGACAGCAACGCAGTTCCCATGGAGGATTTTGAGGATATCCTGATGCCGGATCAATTCTCACAACTTCGGCCGTATCTGCGTTCCGGCACGGATTCCGAAGGCGTTGCCGCTTTTGTCGCGCTTGATCTCTCCAAATCTCCCCTGGTGGCAGAAAATGAAAATGTTCTTTCCGGCAATGCCACGGATACATACTGGATGTTCATTCCCTATGGAGCGCCTCACAGGGAAGCTCTTATACAGTTTATCGATTTTCTGTTTCCGGCAGATGTCCCATGATTGAAAGCCGGCCTGCAAAAAAAGTGGAAATCCCTTATAAAAAACAGATAAGACCGCTGAGATCAGCAAATCTTATCTGCAAAAATGGAATACCTGATGTTTTTTCTTCTTACAGGAACCGGTCATACAAACTCTCCGCAAGCTCGGAGAGTTTTTTCCTTTTTTCCTCAACGCCGGAAATCAGCTCGTCCTTCTTTTCCTCAAGCTCCGTCTTCAGGCGGCGGGCTTCGGAGCCGAGCTCGGCGCGGCGCTTTTCGGCGGCGAGCAGCACATCCATCGAACCCGCCAGCCTGCCGAAAAACTCGTCCGTCAGCTTTTCGTGGGCAGGGCAGTGGCCGGAACGGTAATTCTCGATGACGATGCCGTAACGCTCGTAGGCGTTCCTTACGGATTCCTCCCAGGACATGTAGAGCTCCTGCTGAGCGTTTTCGCCGATGCGGCGCATCTCTTCCGGCCTGTCCAGCAGCTGCAGAAGCTTTTCCGCCATGGCATCGGCATTTTCCTCGATGAGGAAAGCATTTCGGTCCTCCGTAACGTCCTCCGCGGCGCAGCTGCCCCGCACAAGAACGCTGCCCAAACCGCAGGCGGCCGCCTCGCGGACGACGAGGCCGTTGGTATCGAAGGTGGACGGGAAGAGGAACAGATCGGCGCGGCAGTACCAGGCGCGGATGCGGTCCCGGTCATGAATGGGTTCTATGAAGAAGACTTTGTCCTCCAGCTGCAGCTCGGACGAGGTGCGCATTACATCCTCCCGGTCGCCGCCTCCTCCGACAAAGACCATGCGAAAGTCCTTCCCTGCCGCCTTCAGCTTTGCAAGGGCGTCGAGGATGATCCTCAGCCCCTTGTACCACATCATTCTCCCGACGAAGAGAAACACGGGGACGCTTTCCGGCAGGTCCACCCCCTGCGTGACCTCCGCGATGAGCCCGTCCTCCACGCGGCCCTTCGGCAGGTCTACGCCGTTCGGCATAACGATGAATTCGCCCGTATAGCCCAGCTTGCGCAGGTTCTCCCCGGCGCCGCGGCTCACTGTCCACACCTCATCGCAAGCGGAAATGTTTGCCGCAAGGATCGCCGCTGCCTCCTCCTGCAGCATTTTGCTGCGGACGGCATTGGCAATGTCGATATCAAACTTGGTGTGGTAGGTGAAAACAACGGGAGCGTGGATCCGGTCGCGCAGGGCGCGGGCGAGCATCGTGGAGGCGATGGGACAGTGGGTATGTATGAGGTCATATCCGCCCGCCTCCAGCCGGCCCATCACCTCGGGGGAATACGGGATCCCTGCCCGATAGCCGACGAGCTTCGTCGTGTCCAGGCTGGGATAGCGGATCACCTCAAAAGGATAGCGGGAATCGTCTGCATCCGGGTAGAACGGTGTGACCACCGTTGCCTTTCCGAGTGAATTTTCAATGATCGTGCCGTAGTTGACGACTGCATTCGCGACCCCGTCGATCGCCGGAGGGAATGAATCGTTCATGAGGCAGATGCTGCGGTTTTCCATAGAGGGATGTCTCCTTTTTTACTGAAAAGGGCTCAGGCAGGCTGCCGGATCTTCCCCTCGAAATACGGAATCCGGGGGATCAGGCGGAGCAGCAGCAGGCCGAGCACATAGCAGGCGATCAGCTCTCCGATGCCGACCGTTGCCCCGTTATAGAGCCAGGCAGCCGGGAATCCGGCGGTAAAGCCCGTCTCGAACCAGGCGATCTCCGCCCCGACGATCACGACATTGCAGATCACGGGTGGGAGCGGTGCGAGCCACTTGTTTTTCATCCGGCTCGTCCAAAAAGCGGCGAGCAGCGTGGCAAGCGTGCCGAAGATCCAGTCCAGCACATAGGGAGAGCCTAAAAGATTGGCGATCAGGCAGCCGATGGCCAGCCCGGGGACCGCTTCCGGAAAAAAGAACGGAAGCACCGTCAGGGCTTCCGAAAAGCGGATCTGCACCGGCCCATAGGAGAGCATCGGCAGCATCAAAGTCAATGCGGCATAGAGCGCCGCAAGCACGGCGCCGTTGCAAAGGCGAAGGGTCTTGTTTCTGTTCATAGCAGGAAAACCTCCATTTTAATATTTAGAGTGCGGCGAACAACTCCGCACAGCAGCCGGGATCGACCGCTCTCGGCTGTTTGGACCGGGTCGTGGAGCAACCGGTCGAGAGGAATGCTACCATAATTCCTGCAAAATTTCAACTTCTTCTTTCCCTCTGTCTTTTTTTATGGTAGAATATTTTGTAATTTTGTGGTTTGTGTAAAGGGATCCTGCTCATGAAGCTGACTTCTGAGGAAAAACGCGAGATTGGCGCGCAGCTCTCCGCTCTGCGGAAGAACCCGAAGTTTCATGCCATGCGGCACTATCGGCAGCATGGCCGCATTTCGACCTATGACCATGCCCGCTCCGTTGCGCTCATCAGCTTCCGGCTCGACAAGCTTCTTCACGCGCATTCCGACCGCCGCACGCTTCTGAAAGCTGCGCTTCTTCATGATTTTTATCTCTACGACTGGCACCGGAAGGACCATCCCCATGCCGCGCTGCATGGATTTTATCATCCGGCCGTCGCAGCGAAGAATGCGAAGAAGGAATACGGAGTCAGCGAGGAGGTCGCGTCCGCGATCCGCTCGCACATGTGGCCTTTAACGCTCACGCGCATCCCAAAGAGCCGGGAGGCCGCCCTCGTGTGCCTGGCAGACAAGATCGCCGCCGCGCGGGAGACGCTTTTCCAGAGGTAGGATCTAAAAAGGGATTCAATATGCTGACATCGCTCATTTTATATTTCGCTCTCGCCGGCTTTTTCGGCTGGATCTACGAGACCGCCGCCATGAGCTTTTACGAGGGCAAATGGGACAACCGGGGCTTTCTTTCCGGGCCGTTCCTCCCGATCTATGCCTTTGGCTGCCTCGGCTGCCTGCTCGTCTTCTCGTTTCTGATGCCCGGAAGCAGCATGCTGCAGGTGTTTCTCGTAGGCGTCATTGGAAGCGCCGTGCTGGAATTCGCCACATCCGTAGTGCTGGAGAAGGTGTTCCACTGCGCGTGGTGGGACTATTCTATCTGTCCGGGCAACATTCAGGGGCGGATCTGCCCGCCGGCCTCCCTCGGGTTTGGGGTCGCGGCGCTGATCATCGTTTTCGTCGTCAATCCGAAGCTTTGGCCGCTCATCACGCTGATTCCCGGCCGCTTCGCCAAGCTCGTCGCCGTCTCGTGGGTGCTGCTTTTTCTGACGGACGTTGTGCACACGGTGCTGCGGCTGAAGTTTGGCTTCCATGACTTTCAGGCTTTGGAAGACTGGAATGACCGGATGGACCGCTTCGTTGACCGGCACCACTTCACTGACAAGAGCATCTGCGAGCGCGTCCACGAGCACATCGGCGACGCGGAGAGCCTCGGCGAGGAAGGAGAGCGCCTGTGAACCGTCCGTTTCTTCCCGAGGAGGAGACCGTCTACTACAAGGGGATCTACTCCCGTTGGCGCCGCCGCATCGTTCTGACCTTCACAGGCGGCTGGCTTGCCGTCACGCTGGTGGAGTTACTTCTGGGATACGTCATCACCCGTTATGTGCAGCAGTCCTTTGATCTGCTTTATATCGCCCGCTATGTTCTTCTCCCCTTTTCGATCGACGGGCTTGCCATCCTCCTCACAAACATGACCCTGCAGCGGGAAGACGTCTCCGATGCGCACAAGAACTATCTTGTCATCGGCATGATGGCGCTGATTGGAACGGTCTTGACGGCCGTACACAGCTATTTTCTCATTATGCCCGCCTGCTTCCTCGTCGTCATCGCGATCACGGCCGCCTTTGCCGACAAGCGCCTCACGGCCTTCTCTGCAGCGCTTTCCTTTGCGGGGCTTCTGATCTCCTTTCTGCTGACACCGCTTTTCGATCAGACCTGGGAAACGCCGGTCCGCCTGCTCACGCTCGCCGTGGTCTCCGTGTTCATCGCGATCTTGACCTTCATTCTTTTCCTCATCGCCGACATCCACCGGCAGCGCGAATCGATCCTCGGCCGGATGCGCAAGGACAACGATGTTCTCCGTACGCTCGCCCGTCACGACGGGCTCACCGGTCTCCTCAATCACAGCAGCTTCCACGAGGATCTTTCCGCTGCGCTCAAAGCTGCGCTCCCCTTCTCCGTCGTCATGATCGACATTGACGATTTCAAGCATTTCAACGACACTTACGGCCACTCCACCGGAGATGAGGTGCTCCGTCTCGCTGCGTTTTTCCTGCAGGATGCCTTTGACGCTGATTCTGTCTACCGCTACGGCGGAGACGAGCTCGCTGTGATTTCCCACGGCGGTCTGTCCCCCGAGGATGTCTATACACGCATTGAAAATGTCCGCAGCCGCATCTCGCAGGAACGGCTCAGCTCCGTGCGGGAGCGCCTCAGCCTCAGCGCCGGGATCTTCGATGTGACGGACTTCTCCCTTTCGGAGGACGAGGTCTTCCACCGCGCCGATCGCGCGCTGTACACGGCCAAGCAGTCCGGCAAAAGCCGCTGCGTCCGCGTCTGAGAAAAACCTCCAAGCGCAAAAAATTCCCTGCTGCCCTTTTGAGGCGGCAGGGAATTTCGGTTTTCCGGGGTCTTTAGGCGTAACTGTGAACACCGGGGAGAAGCGTGTTGACGCCGATATAGGTAAAGATGACGCAGATAAAGCCGATGACGGCATACAGCGCTGCGCGCTTTCCGTTCATCTTGCGGAAGATGCGCTGATGGAGATAGATGGCGTAAATGATCCAGGTGATGAGCGCCCAGGTCTCCTTCGGGTCCCAATTCCAGTAACTGCCCCAGGCCTGCTCGCCCCAGATGGAGCCCGTGATAATCGTGAAGGTAAGGAACAGCAGCCCCAAAGATACAGCACGGTAATTGATCATATCGAGCCGGCGCGCCTCCGGGATGCGCTCCTTCCAGAAGGGGTTCTGCAGCCGGTCACGCAGGAGAAACATCAGAGAGACGGCAAACGCCACGCCGAAGGCTCCGTACGCAATGATGGACGTGGAGACATGCACGGCAAGCCAGTTGCTCTGCAGCGCAGGCATCAGTTCCTTGACCTCCATGCTCTGCATGGCCGCATAGCCCATCAGGAGAAAAATGACGGGATTGTCGATCGTACCGAGAGCTTCAAAGTGAAAACGGCGGATAAAAATAAGCGTAACAAGTGCGATGCCCCAGGCGAAGGAGCAGGCGAACTCGAACTGATTTGTCAGAGGCAGACGGTGCGCTGCGATACCGCGAAGCGCGAGCGTTGCCGTATGCACGGCGAAAGCAGCCCACATCAGCTTCTCCGCAAACGCGGAGATCTTATCTTTTCGCAGGACGATAAAAAAGAAATACAGCACCATCGTCACGAGATACAGGCCCATCGTGACATAAAAGAAGATCCCGTCAAGCTTCAGCAGGTCATTCATCGTTCTCTCTCCATTTCGTTATCGTAAGCAAGTTTGCTTTCTCCAGTTCCTCCGCTTTTTCCCGGAGCTTCTCGCGATAGAGCACACCGCCCTTCGGGCTGCGGGCATAGATGCGCCATTCGCCGTTCTCCTCAAGGGCACAGAGCTCCTCTGGGCGGAAATAGAAGGCAAGAAGCAGGGCCGCCATCAACACGATGCCGCCCGCAAGCGGAAGCAGTGTGAACGGGTCATGCTTGAGCTGGAGGAGCGTGTAGGGCCGGGGATCCTCAAAGCGGATCGTCAGACCTTCTACAGTAATTTCCTCATCCGACATCAGCACATTCATGCCGAGGAGCTGATCGCCATAATAGAGCATATAAAGATAGGCGGGGTTGTTGAGCTGCGAGGTCGCCGTGGCAGGCTTGCCGGAGGACATGACATAGTCCGGATAAAAGGCGCGGAAGACCAGATACAGCTCGTCGATTGCCTCGATCGTTGTATATTCTCCCGCGCAGACGATCTCCCGCTGGATCTCCTCCCCGTTTTCATAGACGACGGCATCCGCCGCCCAGCCCGTAGAGTTCTGGTAGATCTTCATGCCAAAGAGCTGCAGCGGATGATTGACGCTCGCCTCTCCGCTCCGCTGCTCGCCGGTTGCGGTGTCGGTCAATGTCAGGGAGGAGAGATACTGCACGACGGTCTCGTCTTCCCGGAGGGGGATCTCGAAGGAATCGATCGTAAGCTCATAGTTTGTCCCTTCCACGGCCTTCGTCTGCCCGGGAACGCCATAGACCGTATACTTGACCGTAAAGGCCTGGCTGAGGGCAAAGCCGACGATAATGATCAGAATGCCAAGATGCGTCAGCCACGCGCCCCAGACGCCGGCGCGGTTGCGGGCGGCATAGCACCCCGCCCGGCCTGCGGCTGAAGTAAAGCGCTGCACGTTCCGGAAGCCCATCGCTGCAAAGAGCGCCTCCGGATCGGAAGCGGAAAAAAGTTCCGCCTCTCCCTGCGTCCAACTCTCCGCCTGCTCCGCCGTAAAGGCCTGCATTTTTTTGAGGACCTGTGGGAAGTGGATCAGGTTGCAGAGAAGCAGATTCAGGCACAGCAGCCCCGTCAGTGCAGTGAACCAGCCCGTATGGAACACATCGTCAAGCCCCAGCTTTAAGATCACGGTGCTGAGGAAGCCGGAATATTCAGATGTATAGTAGGTAGCGCTCTCCCCCTGGGAAATCAGACTGCCAGCAATGCAGGCAGCCAGCACCAAAAGCAGCAGCACAATGCCGCACTTCATCGAGGAGAAGATGGCAAACAGTTTTTTCCCTTTTTTCACGGATCTCTCCCAATGCCCGGAGAACTCTCCGGGGTTCTGAAAGGCTGCGGGCTCCGGAGAGCCCGCAGCCGGCTTTCGCTGTGAGAAAAATTACGCCTTGAACAGTTCCATTGCTTCGGCAATATAGGCCTCGGCAACCGTCAGGCACTGGTTGGCCAGCGTGGAATTGTGTGCGCCTTCGGAATTTTCAACATAATCAAAGTCGAAATACCACTGGGCACTGCGGTAAAGGTCGCGGATCGCGTCGAGCTCCTCTTCCGTATAGTCTCCGGAAGCGTTGGCTGCGGCGAGCGTATCCTTGAGCTCGGAGAGAGCATTGCCGACCTCTGTCTCGCGGGCGGTGATCTCCGCTTGGAGCGTGTGAACCTTCTCGGTCATGTCCGTGCTGCCGTGGCACTGCACGCAGGTAGCGAGAAGCGTCTCGTTCTCAAGCGGGCTCTCCAGCTTGTGGCTGATGTAGGTGGTGCCGTCTTCCGCCGTCTCGGTAGCCATGTGGCAGTCGGCACACGTCAGTCCGAAGACCGCGTGCTGTCCGCCGTCCGCCATAAAGGTCTCAAACTCGGGGTGCTGCGCCTTGAGCATGGCAGTGCCGGTGCTCTCCTGCGTCCAGTCGGCAAAATCAATGGAGTTATAATACTCCAGCATCTTGACCGGATGCATCTCTTCCTGCGAAGAATATGGCACAGAGGTCGCCTTGTTGTCGGTGGCGTCGAAGTAATATTCGATGTGGCACTGGCCGCAGGAGAGGATGGAGAGGTCGATCTCGCCGATGTCTCCTTCCATGTTCTCGACCATGTAGTCATGCGTCATGACGAGCTGGCCCTGATTGCCGGCCTGATTCTCATGGCATGTGTAGCAGCCGACGTCCTCATGGCTCATGCTCAGTGCTTCCTCATAGTCCATGCTGTAGGCTTCCGTGCCCATAGCGTTGACGAGGGCAGTATAGTCTGCCGTCTTGCAGGTGAGGCAGTTGGCCAAAGGATGCGGGCGCGCCGTTCCGGGGCCGTCTGTCAGGCAGTAGCTGTGGCCGCGGGCGCTCTTGTAATCCTTGGCGAAGCCGTAGCCTTCGTAAATATTGACGAGGTACGGATCCTCCTCCAGATAGTCGATGGCATAGCTGTTGTCGGCATTGGCCTCATAGGAAGCGACCAGATCCGGCATCACCTCAGCCCATTCCGCCGCCGTGATCACACCGTTTTCCTGCGTGACTTCGGGCGCATCCACCGTCGGATAATCCACGCCGGTGCGGCTCTTCTGCTCGGCAAATGCCCCGCATACTCCAAGGCCCCCAACGATGGAGCACACAAGAAAGCTCGCGATCAGTTTCTTTGCGTTTTTCATTTTGTATCCTCCTTTCCTCTAAAATTGCTTTAAGCATAACATATTTTTATTTTATTTTCAACCGATGCAGAAGAAACGCCGGCAGTTTTCTGCCGGCGCCATGCGTATTTTTTGTGTTTTCAGACTTCCGGGCCGTAGATAAGGTTCGGAAGGACCGTGATGAACCAGGGGCAGAACGTCAGCAGCATAAGCACGAGGAAGAGGCAGAGGATGAACGGCCAGACTTCCTTGATGAACTTGCTGATGGGGCAGCCTGTGATGCCGCAGGTCGTGAACATCATGGAGCCGAAGGGAGGCGTAATTCCGCCGATCATGATGTTGACGATGGCGACGAGGCCGTAATGATAATCGTTGATGCCGAGAGTTCTCGCGACCGGGAGAAGCAGAGGCGTCGTGATCATGAGAGCGGCGCCGCCCTCGAGGAACATGCCCATGACGAGCAGGATCACATTGCACATTAGCAGGAAGACGTATTTGTTGCTCGTAAGGGAAAGCATCGCCGTCGTCACGATCTTCGGCAGATTGATCCAGGTCATGTATTGGCCGAAGCAGCTCGCGGAAACCATGATCAGGACGACGCTCGAGGTGCCGGCAATGGTGTCGAGCAGGATGGGAATGAAGTGCTTCTTGAGGTCGATCTTCTTATAGACAAAGATGCCGATGATAAAGCAGTACAGCACGCCGACGGCGCCGCCTTCGGACGGAGTGAACAGGCCGAAGCGCATGCCGAGGATAATGCCGAACGGGAAGAAGAGCCCCCAGAAGGAATCCAGCGCCTGCTTGAGAATGACCTTGACGGGAGGGATCTTGTCGCGCGTCGTCGGATAATTCCGCTTGTGTGAAATGATCGCGACCGTGACCATCATCGAGATGGACATCAGGATGCCGGGGATATAGCCGGCGGCAAAAGTGCGCCCCAGAGATGCCTGCGCGATCAGGCAGAACACAATGAGATTGACTCCGGGAGGGATGACCGGCGTTGCCGCCGAGGAGGCCGCCGTGATGGCAGCGGAAAATTCCTTGGAATAGCCGCGCTTCTCCATTTCCGGCACCAGCATCTTGGACTGCATAGCGCAGTCTGCATTGGCCGAGCCGGAGCAGCCGCCCATCAGCATGGAAAGGAGAACGTTGACCTGAGCCAGGCCGCCCTTCCAGTGTCCGGTGACGCATTCGCAGAAATCCATCATTTTATCCGCAATACCGCCAAAGTTCATGACGGAGCCCGCCATGACAAAGAATGGAATTGCCAGCATCGAGAAGGACTGCGTTGAGTTCATGACCTTCTGCAAAAGCATCCAGCACTCCGTGCTGGGGTCAAGCACGAGGAAATAGAAAAATGTCGAGCCGAAAAGCGCATAGACGATCGGCATCCCAGCAAAATAAAGCAGGAATACCATAAGGACAGGGATCAACTGCTGGAACGTCAGTGTCATCAGTAGTTCCCTCCTTCGATCTTCACTTCGGAATCAGAATCATCCTCCGGCTTTTTTACCTTGATGATGTGGAGATGATCCGTCAGCAGGAACCAGATGGAGTAGATCGTAGACAGGCCGAACCCGATGGGGACGGCCGCGCCGCTCCATGCCTTGGGGATACGCAAGACGTCCGTTACCGTCGGTTTATAGTGGCCTCTCACATACAGCAGATGATAGACATACTGCGCGCTGATGACCGTCAGCATAATGAGGACGGCAAGCTCGAGGATCGCCACGACAAGCGTGATGACATCCTTTTTCTTCCCGTGCACCAGGTTTACCACAATATCGACGCCCAAATGAGCGTGCTTGCGGTAGGCAAAGGCGCTGCCGATAAAAACCGTCCAGACAAAGAGGCTGGTGACTACTTCCTCGCTCCATCGCAGCGGAGACTTGAAGAAGTAGCGCATAATGACGTTTGTGTTGACGAGGATGACACAGAGCGTCAGCGTAACGCCGGTAACGATTGCGTCAAGGTTGGTCAATATGAATTTGGGAGTGATCTTTTTCTTCTTCATATTTTGATTTCCTTAACTGCAGAGTGTTTCAAAAATTTCAACATGGACTGCCCTTGACGGGCAGTCCATTCGGTTTGGTTATTTAAGTAGGTTTTGAGGAAGGATTATTCGTTGGCTGCGCGATACTCGGCAACGAGACCGACGAGTTCGTCGTAGGCTTCGTAGGAGGAGCCATACTGCTCAACGATCCAGTCAATGACCGGCTCCATGGCGGCGCCGAATGCATCGAGGTCAACATCGTTCCAGGTGACGCCCTGGCTCTTCAGGAACTCGATCTGGGTAGCTTCGTCGTCCTCGCAGGACTTCTGCTCCCACATACCGCACTCATAAGCGCACTCTTCGATAATCGTCTGATACTCTTCGGGGATCTGCTCCCAGGCATCCGTGGAGATGAAGAGCCAGCGGGTCGCGATCAGGTGGTTCGTAGAGGCGACCTTCTTGACGAGCTCATAGGGGTTGCCGGCACCGGCGAGCGTGGAGACGGAGCCTTCAAAGCCTTCGACAACGCCCGTCTGGATGGCCTGGAGGCATTCGGTAAAGCTCATCGGGTTGGCCGTGGCACCCAAGGCCTCGAGGGTCTTGGCAAAGAGAGCGGATGAGGTGGCGCGAAGGATATGGCCGTTCAGGTCTTCCGGCTTGGTTACGTCGAGGTTGGTGACGACGGAGCGGAAGCCGAAGCTGTAGTGCGTGTCAAGAACGTGGATGCCCCAGGAGTCAAGCTCTTCGCAGAGATTGGCAACGAAGTCGGAATCCATAACGTAGTTGTATTCCGCGTTGGTGGAGTAGAGCATCGGGGCAATGACCATGGCGGCGTCGCCGCAGTAGTCAGCAAACAGAGAGGGCTCTTCCAGACCCATCCAGTACTCGCCGTTGACGGCACGGGTGACGGAGTCAGCGTAGCAGTCCAGCTCGTTCTGGCCGTAGTAGGTGACGGTGATGTGGCCGTCGGTCTTCTCGTTGATCATCTCGGCGAGCTTTTCGGATGCCTTGTAGTTCCATTCGGTGGGCTGGAAAACGTTGGAGAACTTGAGATCCATGTGGAAGTCGTCGTCCGCGCTTGCGCAGATTGCGCACAGAGAGAACACCATGCACATTGCGAGCAGAATTGCCAGAAATTTCTTCATTTTTCTTTTCTCCTTTTTTATTTTATTTTTCTGCAGGCTGAAGCACACCTGCGATACACAAATTATTGTATAATCTGCTGTGCTTTTTGTCAATCGCATATTGGTTTTCTTCTTGATTTTTGGCATTTTGTCTAATTTTGAATCTGTATTTTTGTGCAACATTTTTTCTTGACAAAAAGGCTCTGCCGAAATCGGCAGAGCCTTCATTTTTGTTTTTTCCCGGAATCAGCCGTAGATGAGATTCGGGACGAGCAGGGAGATGGCGGGGATGTAAGTGATCGCGAGCAGCGCAATGATGAGTGCGAGGATGAAAGGCATGACTTCCTTGATGAAATCGCCCATCTTGCAGTTCGTGATTGAAACGCAGGTGAACATCATGGAGCCGAAGGGAGGCGTCAAGCCGCCGATCATGATGTTGACATTGCAGATGATGCCGAAGTGAACAAGGTCGATGCCGGCCGCCTTCACGAGCGGAACCATCAGAGGAGCAAGGATGATGAGCGCAGCGCCGCCTTCGAGGAACATGCCGAGGAAGAGGAGCGTCACGTTCAGGATCAGCAGGACGGCATACTTGTTCGTTGCGATGCCGCTGACCATAGCCAGAACCTTGTTCGGGATGCTCTCCCAGTTCAGGTAATAGCCGAAGACGGAAGCAGAAACAATGATCAGCATGACCGTGCAGGTGCCGGAGAGCGTCTCTTTGAAGATCTGAATGAAGTGTTCCTTCTTCAACCCCTTATAGACGAACTTTCCGATGAGGAAGCAATAGAGCACACCGACGCCGCCGGCCTCGGTCGGCGTGAAGAGGCCGATGCGCATGCCCATGATAATGCCGAGAGGGAAGAGCAGGGCCCAGAGGGAGGAGAGGCATTCCTTCATGATATACTTGAAGGGGGCCATCTTGTCGCGGCTGGTCTCGTAATTGCGCTTCTTGGCGATGATGCTGACGGTGATCATCAGGGCAAGGGCCATCACGAAGCCCGGAATGTAGCCGGCCGCAAACAGCTTGCCGACGGAGGCACCCGCGATGAGGCCGTAGACGATGAGGTTGATTCCAGGAGGAATGATCGGCGTGATGCAGGAGGAGGCCGCCGTGATGGCAGCGGAGAAGCCCTTGGAATAGCCGCGCTTCTCCATCTCCGGCACGAGCATCTTGCATTCCATGGCAGCGTCTGCGTTGGCCGAGCCGGAGCAGCCGCCCATCAGCATGGAGAGGATCACGTTGATCTGAGCCAGGCCGCCCTTCATGTGGCCCGTGAGAGCATCAGCAAAGCCCATCAGCTTGGAGCTCATGCCCGAATAGTTCATCAGGGAGCCGCACATGACAAAAAACGGAATGGCGAGATACGGGAAGGACTGCGTAGAGGTGATGAACTTGCTCATCAGAAGGTAAGGTGCGGAAGTCGTGTCCAAAACGCCGAAATAGAAGAGCGTGCCGGCGAAGAGAGCATAAGCAATGGGAATGCCCGTGAAATAGAGGACCAGAGCGATAATAATCGGAAGATACGGCGTCATTTCATCTCGACCTCCTTCTCCGGAGCCTTGTTCACGGCCTTGATGCTCTTATAGAGATTGTAGACCGAGTAGATCGTCATCAGGCCGAAGCCGATGATCATAGCCGAGTTGAGATAGACAGAGCTGACCTTGGTGATCGGCATGGTCTTGATCCGGCCCTTGTAGGTATACTGATAGCTGAGCTTGGTCAGATAGGCATTCAAAAACAGGATGATGGCGTCCGTGCAGCAGTTCACGATGCGGGCTGCCTTGTACGGGAGCCGTTCCACCAGCATATCAACGCCGACCAGCTGACGCGTACGAAGGCACCAGGCGCCTCCGATAAACGTCGTGTAGACGAAGCAGCTCGTCGCGACCTCTTCTCCCCAGGGAATGATATAGTTGAAGATATACCGGGTAAAGACGTTGACGACGACCAGCACGAGCGTGATTGCAAACATGAATCCGGCAAAATAGGCATCCAGGTTTTTGAGGATGTGCCTGAAGCGTTCTTTGGCTGTCAAAGCAGGTTTCCTCTCTTTCTGTCAGAAAATAACGGGAGATAATGCAGTTGCCTGCTGCCCGAAAGCAGCAGGCAAGCTGTATTCAGAATGTGTTTTTCAGATTGCGGCAGAGGCGATCAGGCATTCGCTGCGTTGTACTCGTCAACAAGAGCCTGGATCTGAGCGATGAAGCCGTCAGTCACGCCGTCTTCATCGACCATGCGCTGATACTCGGTCTCCATAAGGGCCTGGAACGGAGCGGTGTCAACTTCGTTGAAGGTGCAGCCTTCCTCGGCGGTCAGGCGCTCCATGGTGGCAGCTTCGTTTTCAATGGTGAAGTCGGTCAGGTCGGCAGCACCCTTGGTGAACTCTTCCTGGATAATGTCGCGGTACTCTTCCGGAATGGAATTCCACACATCGATGTTGATGTAGGCGCCGCAGGTTCCGATGAGGTGACGGTCGAGCGTCATGATCTTGGCAACTTCGCAGGAGCCGTTGGTGGAGTAGGCGTTGATGTTGCCTTCGAGGCCGTCAACAACACCCTGCTGAACGGCGGAGATGGTCTCGGAGAAGGCCATGCCGGTCGGGGTTGCGCCGAGAGCGTTCATGCAGTTGATGTACATGGAGGAGTTCGGAACGCGGATCTTCATGCCCTTGAGGTCATCCGGAGTGGTGATGGTCTTGTTGGTCATGAGGGAACGGAAGCCGACGTTGAAGTCAAGAGCCAGAACGTGGATGCCGTACTGCTCTTCAATGCCCTTGCACATGTCCTGAACAAGATCGCTCTGGCAGACGTAGGAGTACTGTCTCAGATCGGTGTAGAGGAACGGAGCGATGAGAGCTTCGAAGTCAATGTTGTAGTCGGCAAGGTAGGAGGGGTCTTCGCAGGCGATCCAGTTTGCGCCGTCAACGACCATCTGGACGTTGTCCTTGTAGGTGGCAAGCTGGCCCTGGGGATAATGCTCGATCTCGACGGCGCCGTTGGTGCGCTCGTAGATGTTGTCAATGACCTGCTGCATATAGACGGTCAGAGACTCGGTGGGGGCGAAAACGTGGGACATCTTCAGCGTGATGTGATAATCATCGGCAGAAGCGGACATGGCACATACGGAAAATACCATGCACATTGCGAGGGCGATTGCGAGGATCTTTTTCATAGCGGTTCTCCTTTTTTGATTTTTCACTTTGGCCGTTTCCGACCTGTGTTGCCTAATTATCTTACTTTTCTCCGTGCTTTTTGTCAATATTGATAAAATTTCTGCTTGTTTTTTTGGCGAATTCCACAATTTTCTGTGCACTTTTTTGTGCAATATGCTCTCTTGACAAATGTCTTCCGGAAAGGCAACATTAGTTTATCTGTATTTTACATTGGGAGGAACCGATATATGAATACCATCAAGATCGATAAAAAGAACGTAAAAATGATCGCCCACCGCGGCCTGAGCGGACTGGAGAAGGAGAACACCTGCTCCGCCTTTGTGGCCGCCGGCAACCGTGCCTCTTACTTCGGCATTGAAACGGACGTTCATGTGACGAAGGACGGCAAGTTTGTCATCTTCCATGACGACGACACCGCCCGCGTCGGCATTGACTCGATGATCATCGAGCAGTCCACCTTCGACACGCTCCGCAAGCTGCAGCTGACGGACATCGACGGCAAGCGCGGCCGCATCGACCTCGTGATGCCGGAGCTTCTCGAGTACATCGGCATCTGTCAGAAGTATGAGAAGACAGCCGTTCTTGAGCTGAAGAACGAGTTCGTCCCGGAGGACATCTTTGCCATCATCGACCGCATCAAGACCACCGGCTATTGGGATCATGTCCTCGTCATCTCCTTTATGCTCAACAATCTCATCACGCTGCGCACGAAGTACCCCGACCATCCTGCCCAGTTCCTCATCGAAAAAGAGTGGAAGGACGAATATTATCAGGATCTGGAGAAGTACAACCTCGGTCTGGATATCGACTTCCATCTTCTCACACAGGAGATCGTCGACAAGGTCCACGCGCTCGGCAAGGAGGTCAACGTATGGACCGTGAACACGAAGGAGGACGGCGAGCGCATGGTCGCCCTCGGCGTTGATTACATCACGTCGAACATTCTCGAATAAGCGCGCCAAAAAATAACGGAAGACCGCGCAGATGCCCTAAAGGCCAGGGATCTGCGCGGTCTTTTTTTCGTCAGTCGCTTACCATCCGAAACCGAAGAGGCTGCCGAGGCTGCCCCAGGGGCTGTAATAGCTGCCGGAGGACTGCGCGGAGCTTTCGGTATTGGAGGCCGTTCCGGTCCGGGTCCCGTTTTCCATAATGTCCCGCACAATGGCGACCACATCCGAGGTCGGGATGGCAAAACCGATGTTGTCGATGGAAGCAGAGGACGAGGAGCGGCTTCCGGAATACTTCGCGTTCGTTATGCCGACCACTTCCCCGCGCATATTGAAAAGCGCCCCGCCCGAGTTGCCGGAATTGATGGCGCAGTCCGTCTGGATCAGGTTCATCCGGGTGCCGCTGGAGAGCGTCACGGCGCGGTTGAGCGCGCTGACCTTCCCGGCCGTCAGTGAAAAGGTCAGCTCGCCGAGCGGATTGCCGATGGCGACGACATCGTCCCCCACACGGAGCACATCCGAATCCCCAAGCGTGACGGGAGAGAAGCCGCTTCCGTCGATCTTCAGCACAGCGATATCATTCCCCGCGTCGTAGCCGCGGATCGAAGCGCTGTAGCTTGAGCCGTCATAAAGAGCGATCGACACGCTGTCCGAATCCTCGATCACATGGTAATTGGTGAGAATGTAGCCGTCCTCCGTAAGGAAGAAGCCGGAACCCGAGGCTGCGCTCTGGGAGCGGAAGCCCCAGTAGTTTGTCGTCGTGATGGAGGTCGTGATGCCGACGGTGGAGTTGACGCAGGCTTCATAGAGCTCTGCCGCCGTCATCTCTCCGCTGCTGTACGCCGGAGCCGCCGTTGCCGCGGCCGGAACGGGGGCGGCAGCCGTTTCCGTCTTCCCCGTAATTTCCTGCCAGAGTAGGATCCCGCCCGCCCCGAGCACGCTGCCGAGAAGCGAGCAGCATAGCATCAGGGCAATCAGCGCCCCCGCCCCGGAGCGGCGCTTTTTCCGGCTGCGCCGGGCATTCTGCGGAGGCACGTAGCGGTATTCCCCGTCGATCTGCTGCCAGGTGCCGTTTCCGGCTCGTTTTTCATCATTATAATCATATGCCATGGCCCGTCCCCGCCCTCTTTTTGTTTTCTGCAATTATACACCAAATTTTCGGATAGACAACCCCGCCCTTTTCATGTATATTATAATAGAGTAAGAAGGCAAATCAGATTATTTAGGAAGGACCGTTCCTTCCGAAGGAGGCCATATGGCTGTATTTTATCATATCATTGCTCTTCTTGGCGGGCTTGCCATGTTCCTTTACGGCATGCGCATTATGGGAGACGGGCTCAAGGCCAATTCCGGCGGTGCGATGAAGGCCGCTCTCGCCAAGGTGACCGAAAAGCCGGCGCTCGGCTTCCTGCTCGGCGTCGTCGTCACCTGCATCATCCAAAGCTCCACGGCAACCATCGTGCTCACGGTCGGTCTCGTCGGCGCCGGATTTCTGACGTTCACGCAGTCCATCGGCATTGTGCTCGGTGCCAACGTCGGCACGGCGATCACGGCGCAGATCATCCGCCTGATGGATCTCGATTCCGCCGAGAACAGCCTCATGTATTTCTTCAAGGCGGACAATCTTGCGCCAATGGCGCTCATCCTCGGCATCGTCATCCTGATGACGACGAAGCGCGAGTCAAAGAAAAACATCGGCAATGTTGCCTGCGGCTTCGGTGTGCTCTTCATGGGGCTCATCTTCATGAGCGACGCCGTCAGCGTGTTTGAGGATTCGCTCAGCGGCCTGCTCACGGCCTTTGCCAACAACTATCTGCTCGGCTTCGGCGCCGGCGTCCTCGTAACGGGCGTCATCCAGAGCTCCTCAGCCGTAGTCGGTATTATCCAGTCGGTCGCCAGTTCCGTCGGTGTGACCTTCAACGGCGTATTCGCCGTGATTATCGGTGTCAACATCGGAGACTGCCTTACGACCTTCCTCGTCAGCCGCATCGGCGCCCGCCCCGAGCAGATCCGCACGGCCGTGGTGCACGTGGTATATAACGTGTTCGCCGCGCTTCTTCTCATCGTCCTCCTCGCCGTCGGCCGCCTCACAGGCATTCTGAACGACCATATCTGGTATCTCTCCCTCAATTCCGGCGGCGTTGCCAACCTGCACGGGCTTTTCCGCATCATCCCCGCGCTGTGCCTGCTCCCCTTCTCCGGGGTCCTCGCCGCCATCACGGAGCGTCTTGTGCCGGAGAAACCGGTCGTCGGTGAAGACACAGAAGAAGCCCGCATTGCCCGGCAGATGTGCGAGCTGGACTCCCATCTTGTCACGAGCCCGATCCTCGCTATGGACGAGGTCTCCGACCTCCTGCAGAAGATGGCCGAGGTCGCCTATGCCAATGTGCTCGACTGCACGCAGGAGATCTTCGCCCCTCATCCGGCCAACGCCGAGCACATCCGCGCACGGGAGGATCTGCTCGATCAGATCACGGACTCCACCGGCCAGTATCTTGTCAGCCTCACGCCCTATATCAAGCGTGACCGCGACTTCCGCATGCAGAACTTCCAGCTCAAGACGAGCGTCTGCCTCGAGCGCATCGGCGACTCCGCCGTCGTCATTCTCCACTGCATGGACCGCCTCCGCGCGGAAAACAAGAGCTTTTCCCAGACAGCACTCGACGAGCTTGCGATCACTCTCGATGCCGTCGACGAGGTGCTGAATCTTACGCTTGACGCCTTCCGCACCCGCGACGCCGCGCTCGCAGCCGGCATTGAGCCGCTGGAGGAGGTCATCGACGACCTGACGGCCGATCTCAACACCCGCCATATGGCGCGCATGTCCCGCAATCTCTGCGATGCCGCGCAGGGCATCCAGTTTCAGGCCATTCTCTCCGCGCTCGGCACGATCTCGGATATGTGCTCCGATATCTCGGTCTACATCACGGAGCTTTCCGAGGAGTCCATCCGCGGGAAGGAACACGAATATATCCACAAGCTGCATCACTCCGTCAACAGCGAATTTCAGGTCGCCTACCAGGCCGACCGCGAGAAATATTATTCCCGCCTGATGGCAATTCCCTTCCTTCCGGAGGCATAATTCATGTCCGATTCCCCTGAAAAAATATATTACAAAGTAAAAATGACCCACTCGGAGGACAGCTTCACGGCGCTGTCCCACATGCAGTATGATCTTTTCTGCATGCGCAACTACGTCGTGCGCATGATCCTCAGCGTTGTCATCATGCTCGTCGGCTGCCGGTACTTCAGCGAATGGTACGGCATTCTTCTCGTGGCCTACGGCGCCTATCTGATGACGAGCAAGTATTCCTCCTCCAACCACACCGCGCGCAAGCTCGTCAAGGGTCTGCAGGACGCGAAGCTGCCCTTCCCCTCCTCGGAGTATCTCTTTGAGAAGGACAAAATGCGTGTCGTCTCCGCGATCGACGGAGAGGAGCTCTCACCGCTCTATTATTCCCACATTCTCCGCCTCGGTGCGGACATGAAGTATTTCTATCTTTTCCGCGACGCCTCCGGCGGATACATGATCCCGAAGGATCAGCTGGGGGCCGACCCCAACGCCTTCCGCGATTTCATTGAGAAGAAGACCGGGAAGGTCTTCGTCTCCCGCCGCACGAGCCCGCTCGGCCGCGTCTCCGCCTGGATGCGCAAACGGCAGAACGAGCCCTATCATCTCTGAGAGGTATTCCCTTTTGTTTACGGACTATGTCTTCACGATCTCCCAATACTCCGTTGCCCTGCTCTCCGTCCTGATCCTTTGCCGCTGTCTGCGCTCCATGCTCAGTGAGCGGACAGATCCGGAGATCTGGGCCTATGTCCGCGTCGGTAAGGACACGCTCCCGGTTACGCACTGGGAGAATCTGATCGGGCGTTCCCGCTCGGCCGACGTGCGGATCTTCGGAGAGGGGATCCGGCGGATCCATGCCGTTCTGCGGCGTTCGGCGAAGGGCATCTGGTTCGTCCACGATGTGTTCGGCCGGGGCAGCGTCTGGGTCAACGGCGTTCCGGTGACGGAGAAGGGGCTCCCCCTTCAGAACGGTGACCGGATCAACCTTGGCGGCAGCTGCATCCGCTTTCTCAGCATGAGCACAAAGCAGCTGGATAAAAACGAAAAGAAGCGCGCCTGGGCCGGCACAAAGGTCAGCCCCGCGGTCACGCTCGCCGAGCTCAGCCTGCTGCAGGCCTTTCTGCTCCTGCAGCATCTTTATTCCTCCTCCAGAGATGAGCGGACAAGCATCGTTCTCGCCTTCGCCACACTCTTCGTCCTTGAATGGGCGCTCTATGAGGCGCTCCGCCTCTTCAACCGGCTCGGCTTTGAGATCGAGCTTCTGGCACTTTTTCTCACGACGCTCGGGCTCTCCGTCTCCGCCTCCTCGCAGCCGGAGGATCTGTACAAGCAGGTGATCCTCATCACGGCGGCCGTGCTTCTCTTTGTCTTGAGCGGCTGGTGGCTGAGAGGACTGCGGAGAACCTACGCGCTCCGCATTCCGGCGGGGCTGCTGGCGCTTGCGCTGCTCGCCCTGAACATCTTCACCTCCGACAGCGTCAACGGCGCCAAGAGCTGGCTGGAGTTCGGCGGCTTTTCCTTTCAGCCCTCCGAATTTGTCAAAGCGCTCTATATCTACGTTGGCGCGGCAACACTCGATGTGCTTTACCGCCGGCAGAATCTTTATTCCTTCCTGCTCTATTCCGCCTGCTGCGTCATTGCCCTTGCGCTCATCGGCGACTTTGGCACGGCTCTCATCTTTTTCCTCACCTTCCTTGTCATCTCCTTTATGCGCTCCGGCTCTCTCGCGACCGTGCTTCTCGCCGTGACAGGAGCAGGAATGGCGGGTTTTCTCGCCGTCTCCATCAAGCCGTATATTGCCCGGCGCTTTGCCGCCTGGGGCCACGTCTGGGAGGACGTATACGATACCGGCTACCAGCAGACGCGGGCGCTCTCCGCCGCGGCCTCGGGCGGCCTCATTGGAAAAGGAGCCGGCGGCGGCTGGCTGAAGAACATCACCGCAAGCGACACGGACATGGTCTTTGCCTATGTCTGCGAGGAGGAGGGGCTCATCGTAGCCGTTTGCATGGTGCTCGCCGTTGTTTTAATGGCCTTTTTTGCCGTCCGCAGCGCCCGCAGCGGGCGCTCCGCCTATTACGCGATAGCCGCCTGCGCCGCTTCGGCGATGCTGCTCGTGCAGCTTGCCCTCAACGCTTTCGGCTCGGTCGACCTGCTTCCGTTCACGGGAGTCACGTTCCCCTTCGTCTCCCGCGGCGGCAGTTCGCTGCTCTCCTGCTGGATGCTGATGGCCTATCTCAAGAGCGTGGACAACCGAAAGGGAGCAAGCTTTGCCGTCCGCCCCGTGGAATCCGAGGAGCCCGTCTTCCCGGAGGAGGAAGAGAACGCAAAGGAGGGCAAGGCATGAAAAAGATCCGCTCCCGGGCCGTCTTTGTGCTGCTTCTGGCCTTCGCTGTCCTGGTCGGAACGGGATACTACGTGCAGAGCGAATATCTTCACGGGCGCAAATGGGCGCTCTACTTCTCTGTGTTCAATTCCGGCTCGGAAGGCGCCATCTATGATCGGAACGGCAAGGAGCTCGCCTCTTTTAACGGCTCGGAGAATACCTTCCAGCCGGATCAGTATACCCGCATTGCGAACTACCATGTCACCGGAGATTATTTTGGCCGCACCGGAACCGGCATTCTCTCCCGTTTCTGGAGCGACGCTCAGAATTACGACTTTATCCGCGGTACAACGCACTCCACCGTCAGTTCCCTCACGCTCACAGTGGATTCGGACCTGAACAACAAATGCTTTGAGTGCCTCAGCGTCAACGGGAAGGGCGCCGTGATGATCCTCAATTACCGCACCGGCGAGATTCTCGCCCTGGTCTCAACGCCTTCCGTCGACCCCATCGACAATGAATCCGAACCGCCCGACGGCGCCTATGTGAACCGTGCCCTCTCCGCGACCTACATCCCCGGCTCCACCTTCAAGCTCATCACCTCTGCCTGTGCAATCGAGAACATCCCGGACCTCGACTCCCGCCGCTTCCAGTGCTACGGAGAAGAGGACATTGCCGGCGTCAAGATCACCTGCGAAACGATGCACGGCTCGCAGACCTTCGCCGAGGCGCTCGCCAACTCCTGCAACTGCGTCTTCGCGCAGATCACTGTGGAGCTCGGTTTCTCCCGCATGTATAAATACGTCAGCGATTACGGTTTTCTCGACGGACACACCATCAACGGCATCTACACTTCCGCGGGAAACTACCTCACGGAATACGTCGGCGATCCGGAGCTTGCCTGGTCCGGCATCGGACAGTCCGTCGACCAGGTATGTCCGTTTTCCATGCTGCGATATGTCGCGGCGATCGCGAACGACGGCGTTCTTGTCGAGCCGACATATCTTCTCAACGACCCGGATCAGACCTCGCAGCAGCTCGTTGCACCTGCCACGGCGCAGAAGCTGCAGCAGCTGATGCGCAACAACGTGGCGACGCACTATGAGGGCGATGTCCGTTTCCCCGGGCTTGACCTCTGCGCCAAGACCGGCACAGCCGAGATCGGCACAGGCGCCTCGCATTCCTGGTTCACCGGCTTCCTGCAGGACGAGGCACATCCCTATGCCTTCGTTGCCGTTGTGGAAGAGGGCGGCTACGGGCTTTGGACGGCCGGCCTTATGATGAACGAGATCCTGCAGTATCTCGTGGCAAAATAAAATGCGAAAAAAAGATAAAGAGAAATTATGATCGATATCAGTGTACAAAATCTGGTGAAGAGCTTTGAGGTCGGCTCCAATGTGCTCGACGGGCTCAGCTTTCAGGTCAACTCCGGTGAACGCATCGGCATTCTGGGGCGGAACGGCTGCGGGAAAACGACGCTTTTCCGCATTCTGACGGGAGAGTATGATTTTGACGAGGGCTCCGTCGTCGTGGCTCCCGGCAAGCGCATCGGCCTCATCTCGCAGATCCCGGTCTACCCCGAGGGCTGGACCACGGAGGACGTGCTCAAGACGGCCCACCGTCATCTCGCCGATGCGCAGGCGCGCATGCGGGAGATCGAACAGCTCCTCGCCGAGGGGAAGGACGATCCCTCCCTTTTAAAAGAATATGACCGTCAGATGGAGGACTTTGTCCGCCTCGGCGGCTACGAGGCGGACGCCGAGCGAAACCGCGTGGCAAACGGCCTTGAGATCTCGGCCGATATGCGCTCCCGTCTCTTCGAGCAGCTCTCCGGCGGCGAAAAAACGCGCGTCAATCTCGCCCGCCTTATCCTGGAGGATACTGACATTCTCCTGCTCGACGAGCCGACCAACCATCTCGACCTCCATGCCACCGAGTGGCTGGAGGAATATATCTCCCGCTTCCACGGAACCGTCCTCGCCATCTCGCATGACCGGTATTTTCTTGACCGCGTTGCCGAGCGCTGCATCGAGATCGTCGACGGGAAGGCGGAATTCTATTCCGGCAATTACAGCTTCTTTGCGGAAGAGCGGCAGCGCCGCTATGAGGAAAAACTGCGCCGCTATGAAAAGGATGCCGCCAAGATCGAGCAGCTGCAGCGTGCCGCCGACCAGATGCATCTCTGGGCCTTCATGGGCAACGACAAGCTTCACAAGCGTGCCTTTTCCATGGAAAAACGCATTGAAAAGCTGAAGAAGACGGAAAAACCCACCTCTTCCAAGAAGCTCAGCATCCGCTTCAAGGAGGCCGGCTTCTCCGGCGACGAGGCGCTCGTCCTCGCCGATCTCGCCAAGGCCTACGGTGAGAAAACGCTCTTCTCCGGGCTCGATCTGGAGGTCACCGGCGGAGAGAGCATTGCCATTATCGGCGACAACGGAACCGGAAAATCCAGCCTTCTCAAGATCATCACGGGCGAAGAAGTCCCCGATGCCGGCTTTTCCTGCCTCGGGCCGCAGGTCCGCATGGCGTATCTGCCGCAGATCGTCCGTTTTACCAACGATGCGCGTTCTCTGCTCGACACCATGCTCTATGACTGCAAGTGTTCTCCCCAGGAAGCGCGCGACCGGCTGGCTTCCTTCGGCTTTCGCGGAGAGGATGTTCTCCGCCCCGTCGGCGTGCTCTCGGGCGGCGAGCGGAGCCGGCTGAAGCTGTGCATGCTCATGGGCTCGGACATCAATCTTCTGATCCTCGACGAGCCGACCAACCATCTTGATATTGCAAGCCGTGAGTGGATCGAAGACGCGCTCTCCTCCTATGAGCAGACGCTTCTCTTCGTCTCCCACGACCGTTATTTTATTGAGAAGTTCGCCACGCGCATCCTCTCCTTTGAGGGCTGCGGCCGCATCACGGACTACAAGGGCGTCTACCGCGACTATCTCGCCTGGCGGGAGCGGCAGCAGGCTTTTGCCGAAGCCGAGCGGGCCCGCGAGCGCAGGGAAAAGCCGCCGGAGAAGAAAGGCGCCGACCGCCCCGCCCGCGTGCCGGACCGCGGCAAGGCGCTTGCCAAGACCGAGCGTGAAATTGAAAAGCTGGAAGCCGAGCTTGCCGCCCTCTCCAAGGAAGCGGAGGCTGCTGCAAGCGATTACGTCCGCCTGATGGAGATTGAAAGCACGAAGGTGCCACTGGCGGAAAAGCTGGAAGGGCTGTATACGCAATGGGAGGAGTTGAGCGAAGGATGAAGCCCTGGATCGTGATCTGTCTGGTTCTGGCCGTTTTGGGGGCGTTTTTCTTCTTCTGCATGAACGGCTACACCTATATTACCTATACGCTTCTCTTCGTCGCCGCGCTCCTCGCCGTGCGGCATCTCTGTCCCGTCCGGGCGCAGCGGATCATCGCCGTTCCGGTCGCGCTGGGGCTGGCGTATTTCTGCTTTGTAGAGGGGCTGATTCTCTCGAGCTCCTTCCCGAAAAACGAGGAAGAGCGCAGCTATCTTATCGTCCTCGGCGCCCAAGTCCGCGGAACCGAGCCGTCGGTCTCCCTGGTGCACCGTTTGGAGGGCGCGCTGGATTATCTAGAGGCCCATCCCTCCTGCACGGCCATCGTAAGCGGAGGCAAAGGCAGCGGCGAGGATCTCAGCGAGGCTGAATGCATGAAGAACTGGCTCACGGAGCACGGCATCGCCTCCGAGCGCATCCTGATAGAAGACCGTTCCACCTCCACGATGGAAAATCTCCGCTTTTCCAAGGAGATCCTGGAGGAAAACGGCGGCAGCGCGGACGACGTCGCCATTCTCTCAAGCTGCTATCATCTTTACCGGGCAAAGCTCATGGCCAGGTCTCTCGGCATTACGGCTGTGGGCGTCCGCGGGCGGCTCGGCTACCCGATCTATACGCTTGGCATGTTTATCCGCGAAGCGTTCGGCGTAACGCATCTCTGGGTATTCGGATATTAAAGGAGGAACGATTTCCGATGGAAGAATTGGATCCTGAAATTTGGGACATGACGTCAGAGGAGCTTCCGGAGCCCCCTGCCGAAGCAGAAACCGATGAAGAGACCGAGGCAGGTGCCTCCCCCGGTACGCTCTACATCGTCGCCACGCCGATCGGCAACTCCCGCGACCTCTCGCCCCGCGCCGCACAGATCCTTACCGAGTGCGATATGATTGCTGCGGAGGACACCCGGCGCTCGATGGTCCTGCTCAACAAGCTTGGCATTCGCAACCGCCTCGTTGCGAACCACAAGTTCAACGAATACGGCAAGGCGAAATACTTTGTCCGCGAAATGCAGGCCGGCAAGAGCGTCGCCGTGATTACAGACGCCGGCACGCCCTGCATCTCCGACCCCGGCAATGAGCTCATCCGCGCCTCTCTTGAGGAAGGGATCCGCGTCGTCGGCGTGCCCGGCTGCTGTGCCGCGGTCAACGCGCTCTCGATCTCCGGTTTTGACCTCAGTTCCTTCCTTTTTTACGGCTTTTTCCCGCGGGAAAACGCCGACCGCCGCCGCCTTCTGGAAAAGCTCCGCAGCGCCGACACCCGCACCTTTGCCTTCTATGAATCCCCCAAGCGGATCCTCGATCTTGTGGAATTCTTTCTCGAGAACGATGCCGGCGTGCGCATGTGCCTCTGCAACGACATGACCAAGCTTCACGAAATGACCTTCCGCGGCTCTCCCGAAGAAGTGAAGGCGCAGCTTCTCGCCAAAGGCAATTATGAAAAGGGGGAATACGCCGTTATTCTTGAGCTTCTTGAGGAGTACCGTTTCACCAAGGCGGAGCACACCGTCTCGGCCGAGGCGATGCTCGTTGATGCTATGATTGCTTCCGGCACCGGCACAAAGGAAGCGATCGCTGCCGTCATCGCCGACCCGAACAATTCCTACAGCAAGAACGAGCTCAAGTCCGCTGCGCTGAACCTGAAGAAGCTCTTCGGCTGAGTCTTCTTCGCCCCGATTTTTATCATATTTTTTCTGTATAATTAACATTCAAATTACATATTGCGCGTCTCATTGACTTCACCTCCCAACGGGGTTATCATTTTGCAGCGTTTCGTATTCCTTTAAAATGCGAGCGCTGCAAGCTATCCCGGCAGGAGGTTTTTTCATGTTTGAAGCAAAAGAATTTGAATCCCCCTTGTATGATCCATCCTTTGAGCACGATGCCTGCGGCATTGGCGCCGTTGCGAACATCAAGGGGATCCGTTCCTATAAGACCGTTGACGACGCGCTGAAGATCGTTGAAAAGCTGGAGCACCGCGCCGGCAAGGACGCCTCCGGCGAGACCGGCGACGGCGTCGGGCTGATGATGCAGATCCCGCACAAGGTCATGCGCAAGGCAGCCGCTGCTCTCGGCATTGAGCTGGGCGAGGCGAGGGACTACGGTGTCGGCATGTTCTTCTTCCCGGCCGACACGCTCAAGCGGGCACAGGCTATGAAGATGTTCGAGATCATTCTCGCACGCAACGGCCTGAAGCTGCTCTGCTGGCGCACGGTTCCGACGCATCCGGAGATCCTCGGTGAAACGGCCCGGTCCTGCATGCCCTGCATTCTCCAGTGCTTCATCCGCCGCCCGGAGGACTGCGGGCGCGGCCTGCCGTTTGACCGGCGCCTCTTCCTCGCGCGGCGAGAGTTTGAGCAGTCCAACATCAATACTTATATTCCCTCTCTCTCCAGCCGCACCATCGTCTACAAGGGCATGTTCCTTGTCCGGCAGCTCCGCCTTTTCTATGACGACCTCATGGATCCGGACTGCGAGAGCGCCATCGCCCTTGTCCACTCCCGCTTCTCCACCAATACCAACCCAAGTTGGGAGCGCGCCCATCCGAACCGCATCATCATGCACAACGGCGAGATCAACACCATCCGCGGCAACGCGGACCGCATGCTTGCCCGTGAGGAGACGATGCACTCTGCTGTCTTTTCCGACGAAGAGATGGACCGCGTCCTCCCTGTCATCCGTCCCGATGGCTCCGACTCCGCCATGCTCGACAATACGCTTGAGTTTCTCATGATGAACGGGATCGATCTTCCGCAGGCCGTCATGATGACGATTCCGGAGCCCTGGGCCAACGACGACCGCATGGACCGCGCCAAGCGGGACTTCTATCAATATTATGCTACAATGATGGAGGCCTGGGACGGCCCTGCCGCCATCGTCTTCTCCGACGGCGACCGCCTCGGCGCCGTCCTTGACCGCAACGGTCTGCGCCCCTGCCGCTGGTATCAGACGGATGACGACACGCTCGTTGTCTCCTCCGAGGTCGGCGTGCTGGACGTTGCGCCCGAGCATATCGTACGCAAATCGCGCCTGCAGCCGGGCCGTATGCTTCTCGTCGACACGCTTTCACAGCGCATGATCGAAGATGAGGAGCTCAAGCAGTTCTACGCCTCGCAGAGCCCCTACGGCGAGTGGCTGGACGAGCATCTGGTCCGTCTGGCCGATCTGAAGATTCCGAACCACCAGATCGAGCGGCACTCCCAGGAGATGCGCGACAAGCTCTACAAGGCCTTCGGCTATACCTATGAGGACATCACCGAGGCAATGCTCCCCATGGCCCGCACCGGCGCCGAGACGACAAGCGCCATGGGCACGGATATTCCTTTGGCCGTTCTCTCCGAAGCGCGTCAGCCGCTCTTCAATTATTTCAAGCAGCTCTTTGCCCAGGTCACGAACCCGCCGATCGATGCGATCCGCGAGCGGATCGTCACCGACACGACGATTTATGTTGGGGCCAGCGGCGACCTGCTCCGGGAAAAGCCGGAGAACTGCGCCGTTCTGCAGATCTCGAACCCCATCCTCACCTCGATCGACCTCATGAAGATCCGCTACATGAAGGATCCTCACTTCCACGTAGAGACGATCTCTCTGCTCTATTACAAGAGCGCTCCGCTCGAAAGCGCGCTCGACCGGCTCTTCGTTGCCTGCGACCGCGCCTACAGCAAGGGCGCCAACATTCTCATTCTCTCCGACCGCGGCGTGGATGAGAACCATGTGGCAATTCCCTCTCTGCTGGCCGTATCCGCTGTGCAGAAATACCTCGTCCGCACCAAGAAGCGCACGGCGCTCTCCCTCATTCTGGAAAGTGCAGAGCCGCGCGAGGTCCACCATTTTGCCACGCTCCTCGGCTACGGCGCCCAGGCCATCAACCCCTATCTGGCGCATGAGTGCATCGAGGAAATGGTCACGCTCAATATGCTTGACAAGGACCCCGAGGCCGCGATTGCGGACTATGACACAGCTGTTCTCAACGGCATCGTGAAGATTGCCTCCAAAATGGGCATCTCGACCGTTCAGTCCTATCAGGCGGCGCAGATTTTCGAATGCGTCGGCATCAGCCGCAGCGTCATCGACAAGTACTTTACCAACACCGTGAGCCGCGTGGAAGGCATCGGCCTCAAGGAGATCGAAGAAAACGTTGACTGGAACCACGCCCAGGCCTTCGACCCTCTCGGTCTCGGGATTGATCCTTCGCTGGACTCCATCGGCATGCATAAGCTCCGCTCCGGCATCGGGAAAGAAGACCATATGTACAACCCCATGACCATCAAGCTCCTGCAGAAGTCCACGCAGGAGGGCCGGTATGACATCTTCAAGCAGTACTCGGAGCTGGTCGACTTTGCCGACCTCCCGCACACGCTGCGCGGCGTGCTCGAGTTCCGCTTCCCGGAGGACGGCGGCATTCCTATCGAAGAGGTGGAAAGCGTCGATTCCATCGTCCGCCGTTTCAAGACCGGCGCCATGAGCTACGGCTCCATCTCCGAGGAAGCCCATGAATGCATGGCCAAGGCGATGAACGCCCTCCGCGCCAAGTCGAATTCCGGCGAAGGCGGAGAAAAGCCCGCCCGCCTCGGCACCGAGCGCAATTCCGCGATCAAGCAGATCGCCTCCGGCCGCTTCGGCGTAACGAGCGAATATCTGAACAGTGCCGTCGAGCTTCAGATCAAAATGGCGCAGGGCGCAAAGCCCGGCGAGGGCGGCCATCTTCCGGGCAGCAAGGTCTACCCCTGGATTGCCAAGACGCGTTACTCCACGCCGGGCGTAGCCCTGATCTCCCCTCCGCCCCATCATGACATCTATTCGATTGAAGATCTTGCCCAGCTCATCTATGACCTGAAAAATGCCAACCGCGATGCCCGCATCAGCGTCAAGCTGGTCTCCGAAGCCGGCGTCGGCACGATTGCGGCAGGCGTGGCCAAGGCGGGGGCGCAGGTCGTCCTCATCTCCGGCTATGACGGCGGCACCGGTGCCGCTCCGCGCACCAGCATCCACAATGCCGGGCTCCCCTGGGAGCTTGGTGTTGCCGAGGCACATCAGGCGCTTATGATGAACGGGCTCCGCTCCCGCGTGGTCATTGAAACCGACGGCAAGCTGATGACCGGGCGTGATGTTGCGATCGCCTGCATGCTCGGCGCCGAAGAATTCGGCTTTGCCACGGCCCCACTCGTGACCATGGGCTGCTGCATGATGCGCGTCTGCAACCTCGACACCTGCCCGGCCGGCATTGCCACACAGAATCCGGAGCTCCGCCGGCGCTTTGCCGGGCGGCCGGAATATGTCATCAACTTCATGCGCTTTGTTGCCGAGGAGCTTCGTGAGATCATGGCAAAGCTTGGCATCCGCACCGTCAACGAGCTCGTTGGTCGGACCGATCTTCTCTATGAGCGCGCCTCCCGCCCGACGCACCGTGCCGAGACGATCTCTCTCTCCTCAATTCTCTCCTCTCCCGTCTCCTCTGCCCCCTCCCATTTTGATCCGGAGGCCGTTTATGACTTTCATCTGGAGAAGACTAAGGACGTCAGCGTTCTCCTCGCAAAATTTGAGAAATCTCTCTCCGGCTCGCGCAAGGGCAGCCTCTCGCTCGACGTCTCCTCAACAGACCGCTCCTTTGGCACGCTCTTCGGCTCGGAGATCACACGCCTCTGCGGCTCCTCTCTCCCCGACGACAGCTATGTGATCTCAGCACGCGGAGGCGGCGGGCAGTCCTTTGGCGCCTTTATCCCGAAGGGGCTCACGATCCGCCTGGAAGGCGACAGCAACGACGGCTTCGGCAAAGGGCTTTCCGGCGGCAAGCTGATCCTTTTCCCGCCTGCCAAGGCAAAGTTCAAGGCAGAGGAAAATATCATCGTTGGCAACGTTGCCCTCTATGGGGCGACCTCCGGCAAGGCCTTTATCTCCGGCATTGCCGGCGAGCGCTTCTGCGTACGCAATTCCGGCGCAACGGCCGTTGTGGAAGGCGTCGGCAACCACGGCTGCGAATATATGACGGGAGGCATCGCCGTCATTCTCGGCCGCACCGGGAAGAACTTTGCAGCCGGCATGTCCGGCGGGATCGCTTTTGTGCTTGACGAAAAACATGACCTCTACACCCGCCTCAACAAGTCTGAGGTCTTCACGGAGGCCGTCGCCGAGCTGCACGACATTGAGCTTCTCCGCTCTCTCATCGAAGAGCACGTTCAGGCCACGGGGTCGAAGAAGGGCAAGCAGATCCTCGCCGAATTCGGCACCTGGCTTCCGAGCTTCAAGAAAGTCATGCCGAGAGACTACGACCGCATGATCCGCGCCATCGGGCAGGCCGAGGCCGAGGGCATGACACGCGAGCAGGCCGAGGTCCAGGCCTTCTACGCCATCGCCAAGCGCTAAGAAAGGAAGGGTTTGATCCATGGGAAAACCGACCGGATTTATGGAATATCAGCGCCGTGAAAACGGCACGCGCCCCCCTCTTGAGCGCGTAAAGGATTGGGAGGAATTTCACTCCCTTCTCCCGGATGCCGAGCGCCGTCTCCAAGGCGCAAGATGCATGAACTGCGGTGTCCCTTACTGCCAGGCCGGCATCGTTTTTGACGGCAGGCAGTTTGGCTGCCCGCTCCACAACCTCGCCCCCGAGTGGAACGACATGATCATGTCGGGAAATTACGACCACGCGCTCACGCGTCTTTTGAAGACCAACAACTTCCCCGAATTCACCGGCCGCGTCTGCCCTGCCTTTTGCGAGCAGGCCTGCATCTGCGGCAATTACGGGCAGAGCGTCACGATTCAGAACAACGAGCTGAGCATCATCGAGCATGCCTTTGCCGAAAAGACGATGCCGAAGCGGATCCCCTCGCTCTATTCCGGCAAGAGCGTTGCCGTCGTCGGCTCCGGCCCCGCCGGGCTTGCCGTGGCGGATCGGCTCAATCACCGCGGCCACTCCGTAACGGTCATTGAAAAGCATGAATACGCCGGCGGCATCCTCATGTACGGGATTCCGAACATGAAGCTGCCGAAGGATGTGGTCCAGCGCCGTGTGCGTTGGATGACGAAGGAAGGCGTGAGCTTCGTCTGCTCCCGCGACGCCTCCGACCCGGAGCTGGCACAGCGCCTTTTGAGGGAGTTCGATGCCGTCGTCCTCTGCTGCGGCTCTGAACAGCCGCGCGATATCGGTGTAAAGACAGAAGGTGTCACCGGTGTCTTCTACGCGATGGACTTCCTCCATGCTGCCGTTGAGCGGGCTCAGCTGCACCGTTCTCCTGCGGTTCCCTCCGCGGAGGGGAAAAACGTTGTCATTATCGGAACCGGAAACACGGCGAGCGACTGCGTCGCTACCGCCCTCCGTCAGGGCTGTGCCTCCGTCACGCAGCTGGTTCGCCGGCCGCGGGAGGATTATCTCGACGCCTCCGGCCGCCTGCCGATGGATTATGCCCATGAAGAGGCAAATGCCGTCTTCGGCTGCGACCCCCGTCTCTTTTCCTCGTCTCTCGCCGAGCTCCGTGCGGACGAAAAGGGTGCGTTGAAGGCCGTGGTCACCAAGGCCGGCGATGAACTTCCCTGTGAGCTTCTCATCGGAGCGACAGGCTTTGCCGGCTGCCGGGAGGACATCTGTTCTGCCTTCGGTGTGGAGAAGGGCAAGACCGTTCTCACGCCTGCCGGTTCCTACCGGACCAACGTGGAAAAAGTCTTCACCGCCGGAGACATGCACCGCGGCCAGTCCCTCGTCGTCTGGGCCATCTCCGAAGGCCGCTCCGCCGCCGCAGAGGTCGACCGGTATCTGATGGGATACACCAATCTCGAGTGATTTTTCCTCTGCCCTCCGGTCTCTCGCGATCCGGAGGGCAGGAAGAAATCTTGATTTTCTTCTTGACAAATACCTGCCTGGGTGCTATATTATTCGAGCGTCAAGATGCGCGAGTGGTGGAATTGGCAGACTCGCTAGATTCAGGTTCTAGTGTCCACTCCGGACGTGCGGGTTCAAGTCCCGCCTCGCGCACCAAAAACCTCTCAGATCTTCGGATCTGAGAGGTTTTTCTATTTCTCGTATTTCAGAAGCTCTATTTCAGATACTGCTTCTCGTAATTGTCCTGGATGCAGTGGACGATGCGGGTGAGGATATCGCAGGTCGGAGTCGGGATGCCGTATTCCTTGCCGTATTGGGAGATCTTCCCGTTCAGCACATCGATCTCCGTCGGGCAGTGGTTGATGAGCATATCCTGTGCCATAGAAGGATAATAATCGTCGAGATCCTCGATCAAGGCAGGATAGTCTTTCTTGATAAACTCCTCTGCCGAGAGCTCCACGCCGCGCTCGTGCGCCACATCACAGGCTTCCCGGATTACGCCGAAATAAAGCTGGCGCCCCCACTTGTCCCGGTCCACCTCGCCGCAGGTCAGCCGTGTCACTGCACAGACCGTATTGAGCGTGGCATTTACGATCACCTTTTTCCAGACATAGGTATAGATATCGTCCTGCCGCCAGAAGGCATTGCAGCCGCCCTTTCGGAAGCATTCCAGAAGATAGGCGCAGGCGGTGTCGCTCCGGGGAGAGCGCGCGATCGCGCCAAAATTCATATGGACTTCGCCTGCGGGAGTTGAGACGCAGTGCCCCGGCTCCGGCAGGGCCGTGCCCAAGACGCCCGAGCCGATGACGCAGTTTGCCTTTGGGAAGAACTCCATCAGATTGTCGTCGTTCCCGAGGCCGTTGATGAGAGATACGGCCACCGTATCCGTCCCGCAGACCGGAAGCGAGGCTTCAATGGCCGCCCTCAGCTGTGTTGCCTTGGTCATATAGATGATAATGTCCGCCTTGCCCTCGGCCGCCGCGGCGTCCTCCGCGTTGAGATAGGTGCGGTATCCCGTCAGCGTCTTTACGGTGTCTTCATAGACGCCGTTCACCATATTGTGGATCGTGATCGTGAGCCCGTCCTTTGCGACCTTTTCCATATGCGCGCGATAGCGGTCGACCAGGACCATATCGGCCCCGCCCGCCTTGAGATAGGAAGCAAACACGCTCCCTGCCGCACCGGATCCGTACATAAAGACCTTCATATCATTTTTCCTCCCGATTCCGTTGTTTTTCTGCCTTTATATAAGCACAAAACGGGGAAAAAGTAATATATTCAGATCGTATGCGGATCATGAGATTTTTTGAATGGAAGCCTCCTGCAGACGGATCTCATCCAGTTCCTTCAGCCAGACCGCCGCACACGCATCCGTCGGCATCCGAAGGTCTCCCCTGGGCGAGAGCGCCACGCTTCCGACTTTCGGGCCGTCCGGCAGGCAGCTTCTTTTGAACTGCTGGGCAAAGAACCTCTTATAGAAGGATCTTAGCCATTTCAGAAGTACTTCATCGGTATATTCGCCCCGGAACGCCAGCTTTGCCAGCCGGAAGATCTTGTCCGGTGTACTTCCGCAGCGAAGCATATGATAGAGGAAGAAATCATGCAGCTCGTAGGGGCCGACCAGATCCTCCGTCTTCTGCGAGATCTCTCCTTCCTCCGGCGGAAGGAGCTCCGGAGAGACTGGGGTATTCAGGATATCCTGGAGCGTTGCCGCAAGCTTTCGGTCTTCCGCCGTGTCGGCAAAATACCCGACCAGATACCGGACCAGCGTTTTGGGCACAGACGCATTCACTGCGTACATGGACATATGATCGCCGTTGTAGGTCGCCCAGCCCAAAGCGAGCTCGGACAGATCTCCCGTCCCGACGACGATTCCCCCGGTCTGATTGGCCAGATCCATCAGAATCTGCGTCCGTTCCCTTGCCTGGCTGTTTTCATAGGTAACATCATGCTTTTCCGGATCCTGCCCGATGTCGGAGAAATGGACCTTCACGGCATTGACGATGCTGACCTCCCTGAGGCTCGCGCCGATGCTTCGGATCAGCGAAAGCGCGTTCCGGTAGGTGCGGCCCGTCGTGCCGAAGCCCGGCATCGTCACGGCCAGAATCCCCTTGCGGTCCAGCCCCAGCAGGTCAAATGCGCGGGCAGTCACCAGCAGCGCCAGCGTGGAATCCAGTCCTCCGGATATCCCGATCACGGCATTCCTGCAGCCGATATGCTCAAGCCGTTTTTTCAGCCCCATGGCCTGGATCGCCAGGATCTCATTGCACCGGAGGTCTCTTTCCTTCTTATCCGAAGGGACAAAAGGATGCGGATCGATCCGCCGGTTCAATTCCGTCTCTTCCGGCTGCAGAGAAAAGGAGACGCGGCAGTACGCCTCCCCTCCGCGGCTTTCATAAGAGGTCATGCGCCTTCTCTCGGCTTCGATCCGCTTCAGATCGAATTCCGCCGCCGTGACTCCTTCGGAAAAAAGCTGTGACTGCGCCAAAACATTCCCGTTTTCCGCAAGGATATTATGCCCGGAATAGACCACATCCTGCGTGGATTCCATACTGCCTGCCGAGGCATACAGATAGGCGCAGACAAGCCGGGCCGACTGTCCTTCCACGAGCTCCCTCCGGTACCGGCTCTTTCCCGTAATTTCGTCGGATGCGGAGAGATTGACGATCATCGTTGCGCCGGCCAGGCAATGTCCGATGCTGGGAGGCGACGGCACCCACAGATCCTCGCAAAGCTCGACCGAAAGGCGCAAAGCGGGCATTTCTCTGCAGCAGAAGATCAGCCGGCTCCCGGCCGGCACCTGCTGCCCGCCAAGCTCGACTGTCGCGTTCAGATCTCTTCCGGAATAAAAGTGCCTCTGCTCGTAGAACTCGTTGTAATTGGGAAGATAGATCTTCGGGACGAGTCCAAGAATCCTGCCCCGGCTGACTGCCGCGGCCATATTGTAGAGTTTCCCGTCAATGGCAAGCGGCAGCCCGACAAAATACAGTCCTTCCAGCGCTTTGCTGTGTTCGGCAATTCGAACCAGAGCATCTCTCGCCTTCTCCAGAAGCTCATCCTGAAAGAACAGATCTCCGCAGGTATAGCCCGTAATACAGAGTTCCGGGAAAACAGCGATCTTGATCTTTCCTTCTGCCGTCCCTTCCATTTGCCTGCAGATCGTTTCGCAATTGTATTCCACATCCGCGACCCGCAGATCGGGGGTTACGGCCGCTGCGCGGACAAAGCCATGCTTCATGATTTTCCTTTCTTCACGAAAATACAGGGCAAAGACCGTTTTCCGATCCTTACCCTGCAGACGGTTTTTCAGTAAGCGCTCTCGTGCACGCCGGCAATAGCCCGGCCCGAGGGCTCGTTCATTTTCTTGAAAGCCTCGTCCCATTCGAGGGCCTTGGCAGTGGAGCAGGCAACGGAGGCCTCGTGCGGCACGCATTTGGCCGCGCTCTCGGACGGGAAGTGCTTGGCAAAGATCGTGCGGTAATAATACTCTTCCTTCGTGGACGGTGTGTTGATCGGGAAGCGCTTGTCCGCCATGGCAAACTGAGCATCCGTCACGAGCTCGCTCGTCATCTTCTTGAGCGTGTCGATCCAGCTGTAGCCGACGCCGTCGGAGAATTGCTCCTTCTGCCGCCAGCAGATCTCCTCCGGGAGCAGATCCTTGAATGCCTCGCGGACGATCCACTTTTCGATCCGCGGGGTTCCGTCCGCGTTGCGGCACATCTTGGCCTCCGGATTGAGCCGCATCGCAATGTCGATAAACTCCTTGTCGAGGAACGGCACTCTTCCCTCAACGCCCCATGCCGCAAGAGACTTGTTGGCGCGCAGGCAGTCATACAGGTGAAGCTTGGACAGTTTGCGGACGGTCTCCTCATGGAATTCCTTTGCGTCCGGCGCCTTGTGGAAATAGAGATAGCCGCCGAAGAGCTCGTCCGAGCCCTCGCCGGAGAGCACCATCTTGATGCCCATGCTCTTGATCACGCGGGCGAGCAGAAACATCGGTGTGGAAGCGCGGACCGTTGTGATGTCATAGGTCTCGAGATGATAGATCACATCATCGATGGCGTCCAGGGCCTCCTGGATCGTGAAGTTCACCTCGTGGTGTACGGTTCCGATATACTCCGCAGCCTTTCTCGCCGCAGCGAGATCCGGGGAGCCCTTGAGGCCGATGGCAAAGGAGTGCAGCCGGGGCCACCAGGCAGCTTCCGTGTCTCCGGATTCAATGCGGTTGCGGGCAAATTTTGCCGTGATCGCCGCGATGACAGAGCTGTCCAGCCCGCCCGAGAGGAGCACTCCGTACGGCACATCGGACATCATCTGCCGCTTGACGGCCGCCTCCAGCCCTTCGCGCACAGCCTGCACGGATGCCTCATTGTCCTTGACCGCATCATAGCTCTCCCAGTCTCTGTGATACCACTCCTTCGTTTCTCCCGTGGCGGAATCGTAGACGGTGCCCGGCAGGAACTCCGTGATCGTTGTGCAGACGCCCTCAAGCGCCTTCAGCTCGCTGGCCACATAGTAATGTCCCTCGGCATCCCAGCCCTGGTAGAGCGGAATAATGCCGATGTGATCGCGTGCCACGATGTAGCGGTCCTTCTCCGAATCATAGAGGCAGAAGGCGAAGATGCCGTTCATATCCTCGAGAAAATCGGTGCCCTTGTCGGCATAGAGGGCGAGGATGACCTCGCAGTCGCTCCCCGTCTGGAATTCATAGCGCCCCTTATATCTTTCGCGGATCTCCATATGGTTGTAGATCTCGCCGTTCGCCGCAAGGACGAGTTTCCCGTCCGGGCTGTAGAGCGGCTGCTTGCCGGAGAGCGGGTCGACAATGGAAAGGCGCTCATGGCAGATCACGGTGTCCTTCCCCGTATACACGCCGGACCAGTCCGGCCCGCGGTGGCGGATCTTTCGGCTCATCGCGATCACGCTGTCGCGGCAGGCAGCCGAATCCTCCTTGATGTCAAACATTCCCACAAATCCGCACATATCTTTTTCCTCCTGAAAAAAATAAAAGCCGGCGTTCCTCCGTGAAAGAGGAGCGCCGTTGCTTCCTCAAAATCGTGTCAAACAATAACCTATTTGCCCTTGGATTGCAAGCCAGGCCGGCATACGTCTTTCGAATCAAAAATATAGCTTTTTTGTATGCTTTCTGTGGGATTTTCAGGATGCCTTCGGCCGGCCGCAGACCGTGTGGCCGCCGTTTGCGTCCAGCCTGCAGAACAGATCCTCCGGCTCGGTCACGGAGATCATCCCCGAAAGCCGGGAGAGCTCCGGGCAGAGCTGCGGGAAGAGATTCGGCAGAGCTGCGAGGTAATCCTCCTCATAGAAGAGCGTCTTCCGGTTCCGGCAGAGGGCATGGTAGCGGATCTCCGATTCCACCAGATCCTGGAAGAAATGGCTGCCATAGCTCAGCTCGGGCCGGTAGCCCGCCCGGCTCTCGGAGACCTCGCAGATCTCGCTGATGCCCGCAATATCGCGGAACCCGACCGGCACACCGAGCTCCGGCGAGGAGGTCCCCAGCCGGCCGGGTGCCAGCAGAAGGACCCGCTTCCCAGTCCGGTCATAATGCCGGCTCACCGCATTGATCGCGGATACGACGTCGTATTTCCCTGCATAAGGGCATTCGTAATAGGCCACCGGATCGATCCGGACAACGGCATCCACCTTCCGGGTGCCGGAGGCCCCCATGGAGGAATCCTCCAGTTCAAAGAAGATCCGATCCCAGCCGGTGGCCGCCTCGGTCTCCGGCTCGGTTTTGGTCCCTTGCCCCAGCGGCCGGCACTGCAGCAGCTGGAAAGAAAGATCTCCCGCCTCGCTGAGATTGATCGCATATTCGATATCCACCGGGCATCCGTAGGCTGCCTCAAGATCCTTCAGCAGACGGCGGATCACATCGGTAAAGTCCTCTCGTGCCAAAAGTCCGCTGCAGCTGATAAACGGGATCTCCTCCCGCTCGCCCCGTTCGCGCGCCTCCGCTTCCGCCTCTGTGTCCCGCTCCAGCAGAGCGCTCCGGAGCGCCTGCGGCAGGAGTGCGTAGACTTCACGCAGCCGGATGGTCCGGAAGGCTCCGCTGCGCAGATCCAGCGTATCGATGCCATGCTGGGAATAACAATGCCGCTCGGCGCTGGAGCGGGAGAGCGTGATCTCCGGCCGGTCCAGATTGGCAAGGTGCGGATAATCCTCCCCCGTCCGTTCCACCGCCCGGGTCCCGAGCCCCATGACGAGACGGAGCATGCCGGCCGCCGGATCCATGTCCGGAAACATCCGGTAAATGCTCCGGCTGTAACCGACGCCGGCTGCGGCCGGAAAGAAGAAGTCTCCATACTGCCTTCCGGAGACGCGCTGGATCAGGACGGCCATTGCCTCGCTCTTCCGGTCAAGCCCGCGGCGCCGCCGGTAAGCAAGCGCGGAAGGATCCATGGCGCTGGCATATACGGCGCGTACGGCATCCTCCATCTCCTGCAGCCGCCGTTCGATGCTTCCCTGGTTGATGCAGAAAACGGAGACATATTTCCCGGCGAAAGCGTTCCCAAAGCCGTCCTCCTGGATTCCGGAGGAGCGGACGATGAGCGGGTTCTGCCCGTAATGCTCCAGCATTTTCCGCAGCTGCTCCCGGATCTCTTCCGGGAAGCGTCCGGCCCGGAGCTTTTCCCGGAGCGCTTCGGCTTCCGGGAAAAAGCCCTCTTCGGTTCTCTGCCTCTGCTGCAGCTCCTGTGCGCCGTTGAAGCGGATATAGTCGGAAAAGACGTCCGCCCCGATATAAAAAGAATCGTCCGGCTCGCTGCAGGCGTGAAAGCCTTCCGTCTCCCTCTCGGCGATCCTTTGGGCGAGCAGCATGCCGCAGGCCTTTCCGCCGATGCTGCCGGTGCCGATCTTTCTGCTTTGAAGCGCGGCATAGTCCTCCGGGGAAAAATACTTCCGGATCAGCGCTTCCAGATGCGGATCCTTTGTCAGATCCTCCGCGATGCTCCTCTTCTCTGTCATTGCTGCTTTGCACCGATCTTCTGTTCAAAGCGGTCTTTTTCCGTGCAGGAGGGAACGCCAGCGGCATATTCTCCGCCGAAGCAGGCCGTGCAGAAACCCGTGTCCTTCCCGGTCAGGCAGACGACATGCTCCCGGCTGAGGAAACCGAGCGAATCCACGCCGAGGATCTCCGCCATCTCCTCCACGGTGTGCCGGTTGGCGAGCAGCCCCTCGCTGCTGTCGACGTCCGTCCCGTAAAAACAGGGCGCAACGAACCGGGGCGAGCTGACCCGCAGATGGATCTCCCGGGCGCCGGCTGCGCGCAGCTGCGCCGCGATCCTCCGGCTCGTTGTCCCGCGGACGACGGAGTCGTCGACCAGCACGATGCGCTTTCCTTCGATGACGGAGCGGATCGGATTGAGCTTGATGTTGACGCCCGTCTCGCGCAGGCTCTGTTCCGGAGCAATAAACGTCCGTCCGATGTATTTATTCTTCGTAAAACCGAGGGCAAAGGGGATCCCCGAACGGTGGGAATAGCCAATGGCCGCCTCCAGCCCGGAGTCCGGCACGCCGATCACGAGGTCGGCCTCCACCGGATGCTCCTCGGCAAGGAAAGCCCCTGCCCTCTGCCGGGCAAGGCTCACGCTGCATCCGTCGATAACGGAATCCGGCCGTGCAAAATAAATGAACTCGAACACGCATCCGGCCCGCTTCTTTTTCCCGCAGCGGCGGGTATCGAACCGGATCTCGCCGCCCTCAACGATGGCGATCTCGCCGGGAAGGAGGTCCCGTTCCAGCCTCGCGCCGACGGCATCGAGTGCACAGCTCTCCGAGGCGAAAACGATGCTCCCGTCCTCTCTTCTTCCATAGCAGAGCGGCCGGAACCCGTGCATATCCCGCACGGCGATCAGCTTTGTCGGAGAAGAGATCACCAGCGAGTACGCTCCCTCAATGACCTCCATCGCCTGATATACCGCTTCCTCGATGGAAGGCGCCTCCAGGCGTTTCTGCACGATCGTGTAGGCGATCACCTCCGTGTCGCTCGTGGAATGGAAGATCGCGCCCTTTTCCTCCAGCGCTTTTCGGAGCTCGTAGGCATTGGTAAGATTTCCGTTATGCGCAAGCGCCATTCTTCCTTTATGATGATTCACAACGATCGGCTGCACGTTTCTCCGGTTGTCCGAGCCCGTCGTTGCATACCGAACGTGGCCGACGGCGATGTTTCCTTTTCCGAGCGCACGCAGCGTCTCCTCGCGGAACACCTCGCTTACGAGCCCGCAGTCCTTGTGCGAGACAAAGACGCCGTCGTCGTTTACGACGATGCCGGCGCTCTCCTGCCCCCGATGCTGCAACGCATAAAGCCCATAATATGCCATATGCGCCACGTCGCTCTCCGGTGCCGCCGATACGCCGAAGATCCCGCATTCCTCATGAAAATGCCGCTCTTCTTCCATTTCATCCTCCGGAATTTCTTTGATTTTCGTATGATATCATTCTTTTTTTGGAAGAGCTTATACGCGTTTTGTATCCCTGCTCTATCGATTTTGATATACCTCACGCTTAAGAATTTCACGGACTTCTCAACTTTTATCATATGTTTTTTCGTATGCTTTCCATAAGATTTAAGAATTGGTAATTCCGCCGCTTTCCGTGTAGGATATCTCTGTTATTTTTAAACTCCAACAAGGGGGACTGCTTTGTGGATCTGCGTTCGCTGAGGAATTACGTGGTCGTCGCGCAGGAACTGAACATTACCCATGCGGCAGAAAAGCTGAATATGAGCCAGCCGCCGCTCAGCGCCCAGATCCGGGCCCTGGAGGACGAGCTTGGAGCAAAGCTGTTTATCCGCGGCAAGCGGAGCCTGAAGCTCACAGAAGCCGGCACGATTCTCTATCGCCGCGCTCTTCAGATCCTGGAGCTCACAAAAAAGACCGAGCAGGAGCTCATCCAGCTCAAATGCGGCGTTTCGGGCAATATCTCCGTCGGGCTCGTCGGCGGGCGCACGCCGTATATGTTTGCCCGCTGGAGCCGCGATTTCTGCAAGAAGTACCCGCTCGTCACCTTCAAGCTCCGCAACGGAAGCACCGATGAAGTCGTCTCCCAGCTGACGCAGGGGCTGTCCGATATCGCCGTCATTGCAGCGCCCTATGATCTTGAGACGCTGGAGGGTTTCCCCGTCGGCCGCGCGTCCTGGACGGCAGTCATCCCGCGCTCGCACCCGCTGGCAAGGCAGGAGGGCTCCTTTGTAGATTTGGCCGACCTGAAGGACGAGCCGCTGATCGTCCCCGCCCGCAAATCCCGCCAGCAGGCCATCTATTCCTGGTTTGCCGAGGTCGGTGCGGAGCCGAACTTTGTCTGCGAGACCGCCGTTTATCTCGACGCCGTCGCGCTGACAGAGCAGGGTCTCGGGATCAGCATCTTTCCGCAGTCGACCTATACGCCCAATGACCTCGTCGTCACCAAGGTGATCCGCAATCCCGAGCGCCAGATCCAGTACGTTCTTGCCTGGAACAAGGACGCCTACATTACGCCCGCCGCACAGCAGTTCATCGATTATGTCCGCGCTCTGCCCGAGATCAGCGGCTCCGCCCCGGATTCCGATGAATATACGCCCCCGGAAAATACGCCCTATCTCTGAAATGCAAGGGGCTGTCTCAAAACGTGAAAACCGAGCTGAGGCAGTCCCTTTTTCAAAAAT